>MDTE01096117.1_pt1 | contig 23640 bp, 22 predicted proteins | sample 811231 | NCBI WGS metagenome assembly MDTE01 (sample SAMN05326651, study PRJNA326480) | marine metagenome | isolation source: seawater | place: Indian Ocean: Red Sea | collected 2010 | reverse complement strand
TCTATATCAAATATTGGCATGGGATCAGCAATTTCAATAGTAATAGTATTATTATTGATTATATTTATGCTTATTTATTTTAGATTAATTGGAAAGAGGGCAAGTGAGGTATAAATCTATAATAATAACATTGCTTTTATCTTCGATTTTTTTATCAATAATAACTTGTGTATGGAAAATAATGGCAACTTTACAGGGTTTAAGTTTTACAACTCTTAATTTTAATCTTAATTTTTTATTAGCACTTGGATTGATTACGGTCTCTATTATTCTTGGCAATAAATTTAAGCCCATTTATAAAATTTCAACATTATCTTTATTATTTACTATCATTTATACTTTTTTAAATGAGAGCTCTCCCTTATGGTTTTCTATTGGAATATTTTTTATAATTTTATTTTTTATTAATAAATTTAAAAAATATGACATAAGATATTTAAAACAAGATTTTATATCAGAAAAAATTATATTTGAGTTTTTGTCTTTATTTGCAATTGTTTTCTTTGCATTAGTTATATTATTTCCGTTTTATATAATGTTTGTAACAAGTTTCAAAACTCAAACTGCCTTATTAATAAATCCTCTAGATCTAAGTATTGATTTTTCAAAAAATATTCTTGAAATATTTAAATCATACTTAATTATTTTTAAAACTTATGATTTTGGCAGATATATTCTTACAAGCTCTTATGTATCAGTTGGTACAGTTTTAATAACTCTATTGTTTGCTATTCCAGCAGCATATGCGGTCGCAAGATTAAATTTTTTTGGAAAAACTTTTTTATCAACTTCAATACTCATTATTTATATGTTTCCAGCTATAGTGTTGGTCATACCGCTTTATACTGTTTTTAGTCAGTTAGGATTGAGAAACTCTATTGAGGGATTATTAATTGTTTATACAGCTACTACATTACCAGTGGCTATCTATATGTTACAGGGATATTTTAAAAGTATTCCTAAAGAAATCGAGGAAGCAGGTTTGATAGATGGACAAAACTGGTTTGGTATAATCATTAAAATAATTATTCCCCTAAGTTTACCTGCAATTGCGTCAGTTTCATTATATGTGTTTATGATAGCTTGGAATGAGTTTTTATTTTCATTAATGTTTTTAGATAACCCAAAAGTATTTACTCTATCTAGAGCCATAAATCATTTAACTGGTGACGCAGAGACACCAAGGCAATATCTCATGGCCGGATCAGTGGTAGTTACTTTGCCAATACTTTTAATCTTTGTATATTTTGAGAAATACTTAGTAAGCGGTTTGACAGCGGGAAGTGTCAAAGGTTAATGAAGAATACAATTAAATTCGCAAAAAAAACCTTATTCAATAATAGAAGATCAAAATATACTTTACCTACAAATACAAAACTTTATCCAGCACAATGGAATTGGGACTCTGCATTTATCGCATTAGGATATTCTAATTTCAATTTAAATTATTCTTTTAAAGAAATTGAAACTTTACTTTCAGGTCAATGGGAAGATGGAATGATACCACATATTCTTTTTCATATTAAAGACTTAAACTATACGCCTAATTACAAAGCTTGGAATTGTGGTAAAAAAGTATCCTCCTCTGGAATTACACAACCCCCAATATTAGCCAGTGTTTTGAGATTAATAATTGAGAGACAAAAACTTTCTAAGAAAAAGATAAAAAAATATTACTCTTTCATTTCTAAAATTAAAAAATGTTTAGAGTGGTTTATTAAATATAGAGATCCTAAAAGAACTGGATTGATTTCCATATTACATCCATGGGAAAGTGGTTATGATAATTCACCGCTATGGGATAAGCCCATGAATAAAATCAAAATAGATATGAAACTTGATTATAAAAGAAAAGACAACAAAATTGTTAATGCAAGTCAAAGGCCTTTGAAAATAGACTATGATAGATATGTAACGATCAAAAATCATTTAAGAGAAATGAATTATGATCCAAAAAAACTATATTACAAATCTAAATTTAATGTTGTTGATGTTGGATTTAATTCAATTTTCTTAAAAGCTTTAAAAGATTTAGATTTTTTACTTGATTGTATTGATGAAAGTAGTTCATTTATAAAAAGATATATTGTCTTGAATGAAAAAAACCTTATTAAATTATTTAATACAAAAAAAATGATATTTAAAAATAAAGATCTCAAAAATAATACTTTTACAAACATACCGTCAATTACAAATTTTTTTATGTTATATTCTGATTTAAAAAACAAAACAGTGAATAGAAATTTGATAAAAAGTTTAAAAAAATATTGCAAAAAAGAAAAATATCTGTTTCCCTCTATAAGTCCAGATCACAAATCATTTGAGGAAAAAAGGTATTGGAGAGGGCCGGTTTGGATCAATTGTAATTGGATTATTTACCAGGGTCTTAAAAATAAAGATAAAAAGTTCGCGGAAATCGTAAGAAAAAGAACCATTAATTTGGTCGAAAAAAAAAAATTTCGTGAATATTATAGCTGTAAGTCAGGTCAAGGAATGGGTGCAAAAAATTTTTCTTGGTCTGCTGCTTTATATTTAGATTTTATACTTAATAGATCTTGAAATCTGATATATATCTCTAGATATCAAAAAAAATGGAATTTAAAAAATACAACCATACCAAAGAAGAAAAAAAAATCTCAGATTTCTGGATTAAAAAAGGGTTATTTAAACCAAGGAAAAATAAATTAAACCAAAAATTTTCTGTGGTAATTCCACCCCCTAATGTTACTGGGAGATTACATATGGGACATGCATTAAATAATAGCCTGCAAGATGTTCTAGTGAGATTTAATAGAATGAAAGGCTTGGAAACTCTATGGCAGCCAGGAACTGATCATGCCGGGATCGCAACCCAAGCTGTAGTTGAAAATAATTTACATAAGGAAGGATTAAAAAAAAATGACCTTGGTAGAGAAAAATTTATAAAAAAGGTTTGGGATTGGAAAGAAGAGTCTGGTGGTATAATTTTAGATCAACTTAAAAAACTAGGTTGCTCGTGTGATTGGTCGAGAACCAGGTTTACTATGGATAAAGATTTGTCCGAAGCAGTAATTAAAGTTTTCGTTGATCTTTATAATAATAATTTAATTTACAAAGATAAAAAATTAGTTAATTGGGATACTAAACTTCAAACCGCTATTTCTGATTTAGAAGTTATTCAAAAAGATGTCCAATCTCAATTATATTATATTAACTATTCAATAGAAAATTCTAATCAAGAAATCACCATTGCTACAACTAGGCCTGAAACTATGATGGGAGACACCGCAATAGCAGTAAATCCTAAGGACTCAAGATATAAAAGTTTAATTGGAAAAAACGTACTAATACCTATCGTAAATAGATCAATAAAAATCATTTCTGATCATTACGCTGATCCAGAACAAGGATCAGGTGCTGTCAAAATTACACCAGCACATGATTTTAACGACTACCAAGTTGGTAAGAGAAATAAACTAGAAATAATTAATATCTTTGAAAAAAATGGAACAATAAACAAAAACGGGATTAAGGAATTTCATGGTTTAGATAGATTTGCAGCAAGAAAGCTATTGATAGAAAAATTAAAGGAAAAAGGGTCCCTTTTAAAAATTGAAAATATTAAAAATAAAGTTCCATATGGAGACAGATCAAACACTGTAATAGAACCCCTTTTAACTGAGCAATGGTTTGTTGATGCGAAGAGATTATCAAAAAAACCAATTAAGGTAGTTAAAGAGGGAAAAACTTCTTTTTTTCCAAATACCTGGTCAAAAACATTTTTCCAATGGATGAATAATATTGAACCTTGGTGTATATCACGACAAATTTGGTGGGGTCACAGAATACCTGCCTGGTATGATGACTCTGGAAATATTTTTGTAGCTGAAAATGAAAAAGATGCACTAGCATTAGCTAAGAAGAAAAATAAGAACAAACAAATTAAGTTAAGACAAGAAACAGATGTATTAGATACATGGTTCTCATCTGCCTTGTGGCCATTCGCTACTTTAGGTTGGCCAAATAAAACTGCAGAACTTAAAAAATTTTATCCTACCTCTGTATTGGTCACGGGCTTTGATATAATATTTTTTTGGGTAGCAAGAATGTTAATGATGGGAAATTTCTTTAATAAGAACACTCCTTTTAAAAAAGTTTATGTTCATGCTTTAGTAAGAGATGAAAAGGGCCAAAAAATGTCCAAATCAAAAGGTAATGTTATTGATCCATTAGAATTAATTAATGAATTTGGTGCCGATAGTTTGAGATTTACCCTAATTTCAATGGCATCACCAGGAAGAGACGTAAAATTATCCAAAAATAGAGTAACAGGAAATAGGAATTTTATTACCAAGATTTGGAGTGCAAATAATTTTTTGAAATTAAATGGTTGTAAATTAAATAAAAAGGTAAATATCAAATTAATTAAGACACCAATAAATCAATGGATATTTAATGAATATATTGAAACTCAAAATAAAGTATCAAAAAATATTGAGTCTTTTCGTTTTGATGAAGCAGCAAAACAGGCCTATCAATTTGTTTGGCATTTATATTGTGATTGGTATCTAGAATTTTTAAAACCGATATTTAATTCAAAAAACAAAGAACAGATTAATGAGTCTAAACTTTTTGCTTCTTTTATGATGGCTAATATTCTTAGATTATTGCACCCGTTCATTCCCTTTTTTACAGAGGCTGTTTGGAATAAGAATAATTATAAGTCTTTTTTTAAAAAAGATTTAATTACATCAGACTGGCCAAATTATCAAAAATTAAACAAATATAAAAAAAAACAAAATGATATAAATAATTTGATAGAATTAATTTCAAGTATTAGGTCAGCAAAAGCTGAGTTAAAAGTAACTCCTAAACTTTTCTGTAATATTTTATTTGATGGAAAATCTTCTAAAATTAAGAAATTGACTGAGAATAATCTTAATTTATTTAAACAAGTCGGAAGAGTAAATAATGTTATTCAAAAAATAAGAAATAATAAAAACTCATTAGAAATATTAGTCTTAAAGGAAAAAATTTCCTTGGAATTTTCTGAAGATGTAGACTTAATTTCACAAAAGGAGCGAATTTTCAAAAAGATTGAGACCTTAAATAGTCAAATTAACCAATTAAATAATAAGCTTAAAAATAAGGCTTATTTAAAGAATGCCCCTAAAGAAATTGTACAAAATGATAAAAAATTAGTAAAAGATTTAACGGTTGAAGATCAAAAATTAAGAAGTATTGTATCCAGTATTAGTTAAATATGTCTAAAATAGATAAAAAAAAACTACCTAGTCGTCATACATCTTTAGGTGCAGATAGAGCACCTCATAGATCTTTTTACTATGCAATGGGTGAAACAGAACAAGACGTTGCTAAACCTTTTGTAGGAGTAGTATCAACTTGGAACGAAGCCGCACCATGTAATACAGCTCTTATGAGACAGGCACAGTCGGTAAAGAAAGGTGTTAAAGAAACTGGTGGTACGCCGAGAGAATTCTGCACAATAACTGTAACAGATGGCATAGCAATGGGCCATGAAGGTATGAAATCATCATTAATTTCCAGAGAGATTATTGCTGACTCGGCTGAATTAACCGTCCGAGGTCATTGTTATGACGCTTTGGTAGGTATTGCCGGTTGTGACAAATCTTTACCTGGATTAATGATGTCAATGTTAAGATTGAACGTACCAAGTGTTTTTATTTACGGTGGTTCAATTTTACCAGGAAAATACAAAGGGAAAGATGTTACAGTAGTTGACGTATTCGAAGCAGTTGGAAAACACTCATCAGGTTCAATGACTGCTGAAGAACTTAGAGAATTAGAATTAGTCGCTTGTCCAAGCGCCGGTGCTTGCGGTGGTCAATTCACTGCTAATACTATGGCTTGTGTTTCAGAAGCTATAGGACTTGCACTGCCGTATTCTGCGGGCACTCCAGCTCCTTATGAAGAACGAGATAAATATGCGCAAGAGAGCGGTAAAACTGTAATGTTTTTATTAGAAAAAAATATTAAACCAAGGGACATAGTTACAAAAAAATCTCTAGAGAATGCAGCTACTATTGTTGCTGCGACAGGTGGTTCAACCAACGCTGCTTTACACCTACCAGCTCTTGCTAATGAAATAGGAGTAAAGTTTGATTTAATGGATGTCGCTAAGATTTTTAAGAAAACGCCTTACTTGGCTGACTTAAAACCAGGTGGAAAATATGTTGCAAAAGATATGTGGGAAGCAGGAGGTGTTCCCATGCTCCTTAAAACTTTATATGATGGTGGTTTTATTCATGGTGAATGTATGACTGTTACAGGGAAAACAATGAAAGAGAATTTAAAGGATATAAAATTTAATCCTAATCAAAAAGTTTTACGAGAGCATAATAATCCATTGTCACCTGACGGCGGGGTAGTTGGATTAAAAGGAAATTTAGCGCCAGACGGAGCGATAGTTAAAATTGCAGGCTTAAAAAAATTACAATTTACTGGTAAAGCAAGATGTTTTGATAATGAAGAAGATGCAATGAAGGCTGTTCAAAAAAAGAAATATAAAGATGGAGATGTTATAATAATAAGATACGAGGGCCCTAGGGGAGGTCCTGGGATGAGAGAAATGCTATCAACAACTGGAGCAATATATGGTCAGGGAAAAGGAGAAAAAGTTGCTCTCATAACTGATGGAAGGTTTTCTGGTGCCACAAGAGGTTTTTGTGTAGGACATGTAGGACCTGAAGCAGCACTTGGTGGACCTATAGCACTATTAAAAAATGGAGATTTAATTGATATTGATGCAAAAAAAGGTTCGATAAATGTAAGATTAACCAAATCACAATTAGCATCAAGAAAGAAGAAATGGAGAGCAAGAAAAACAGATTTTGGTTCTGGTACACTTTGGAAATATGCACAAACAGTCGGACCAGCTTACTTAGGCGCACCAACACATCCAGGTAAGAAAAAAGAAGTTAAAGAATACTCTAAAATTTAATGAAAATTAGACCAGTTATTTTATGTGGGGGAGCTGGAACAAGACTATGGGAAAATTCTAGAAAAAATCCTGTTAAACAATTTATTGACTTCGGGAATTGGACCTTGTTTGGAAGAACCTTAGACAGAGTTAATAATTTACTATTTGACACTCCAATCATAAGTACAAATAAGAAATATATAAAACAGGTAAAAAAATACCTTAAAAAACATAAAATAAGAAAATTTAAGATAATTGTTGAGCCAGTCAGAAAAAATACAGGACCAGCTATATTAGCCACATCATTAATAAAAGAAATACCAAACGAGCAAGCAATAGTATTTTTGTCATCAGATCATTTAATAGATAAAGCATCTTTATTTAACAAATCAATTAAAAAATCCATTCCCAATCTAGATAAGAAAAATATTTTTGTTTTCGGCATCAAACCAAAAAATGCATCAGATCAATTTGGATATTTTTTGACAAGGAGAAAAAAAAAATTCAACACAGTTTATAAATTTATTGAAAAACCAAAAATCTCAATCGCTAAAAACATAATAAAACAAAATGGATTTTGGAATTCAGGGATTTTCTTAGCAAGAAAAGATTCGCTGATAAATAATTTTAAAAGATTTGAAAAAAAAAATCTATTTAAACTGTAAAAAAGCAGTTCATAAAGCAAAATACAATAATAATATTTTTTATTTAAACGCAAAAGAATTTAAAAAAAATAAATCAATTCCTTTTGATCGAGCAATTTTGGAAAAGTCTCAAGAAATAAATGCCATAAAACTTAATATTCCTTGGTCAGATCTGGGTAGTTGGAGGGAAATATGCTTGATGTTTAATAAAAATAAAAAAAAATATTTCAAAAGAAAAAATATTTTTTATAAACCTTGGGGTAAATATATTAACTTATTCAAAGGTAATAGATTTTTAATAAAAGAATTGATTATTAAACCAAAGGGTATTTTAAGTTTACAAAAACATTTTCATAGATCTGAACACTGGGTAATAATTGATGGGAAGCCAATGATAACATTAAATAAAAGATCTTTTATAAAAAAACCAAGCGAATCTATTTATATTCCACGAGGCGCTAAACATAGAATATGTAACCCATTCAAAAAGCCAGTTAAAATTATTGAGGCTCAAATTGGTACGGTTTTAAAAGAGTCAGATATTGTAAGATATCAAGATATTTATGGTCGTGTTAAGTAATGTTTATTTCAATAGGTGTGTGATCAGAGGGTTTTAATTTTCCTCTTGGAGTTTTATTAATTTTTATAGACTTAATATCTTTAAGCATGTTATATGAAGCAAGAAAATGATCAATCCTCATACCATAATTTTTTTGCCATGATCCAGCAAAATAATCCCAAAAAGTATATTCAATTTTATCTTTAAAAAAATATCTATATACATCTGTTAAGCCCAAATTTATTAATTCTCTAAATTTTTTTCTAATCTCTATTTTAAATAGAGCATCATTTTCATATCTTTTGTAATCATAAACATCTATTTCCTCAGGAATAATATTAAAATCTCCAGAAATAATTACATTTTTATTTTTCTTTAAGGTTTCTGCAATTTTATTTGTAAATAAATTTAACCATTTTTTTTTATAATTATATTTTTCACTTTCGATAGGATTGCCATTTGGAACATAAATATTTATAAGAAGAATTTCTTTTTTTTTTAAAGTTATTCCGCCGCAGATAATTCTTGCTTGACTTAAAGGATCATTAATGAATTTTGTATTTAAATTTGAAATATCGACTTTCGATAAAAAGGCAACACCATTATAGCTTTTTTGACCAAATACATAAGTTTTGTATCCAATCCTTTCAAAACTTTCTTTCGGAAAATTTATTTCTTGTGCTTTAATCTCTTGTAACATTAAAATATCGGGCTTCTCTTTTTCTAGGTAGTCTAGAATATTTTCAAGTCTAGCCCTTACCGAGTTAACATTCCATGAAGAAATGCGCATTAAGCAGAAAAGGATAAACCGCAGCCACAAGAAGATTTTGCTTTAGGATTTTCTATTACAAAGCTTTCACCGATCATCTGCGATTTGAAATCAACAATAGAGCCGTTTAATAATTTTAAAGAGTCTTTATCAATTACAGCATTATTAAATTTAACATCATTATCATTGATTTTATTATCTATTGAAAAGTTGTATTTGAAACCAGAACAGCCACCACCTTTGACTGATATTCTAAAAAAGCTTTTGTTTTTCGAGTCACCAGTAATCTTATTTATTTGATTTTCAGCGTTGTTTGTAAATGTAACTTTTTCAATCATAATTCTAAAAAATATAGTATACAATTTTAATACGTAATATGCAAAAAAAAATCAAAAACCACTATTCAAATTTAGCTACATCAATCAAATCCTCTGGTCGTTTAATCAAGGAACCCTCTAATGATTTGAGATCTGAATATCAAAGAGATAGAGATCGTGTCATACATTGCACAGCTTTTAGAAGACTAAAGCACAAAACTCAAGTTTTTGTTAACACTGTAGATGATCATTATAGAACTAGAATTACTCACTCATTAGAAGTTTCGCAAATAGCCAGAACATTAGCCAAACATTTTAATTTAAACGAAGATCTTTGTGAGACATTGAGCCTTGCACATGATCTTGGCCATACACCCTTTGGCCATGCCGGTGAAGAGTCATTAAATAAATGTATGATTGATCATGGCGGTTTTGACCATAATTTACAAACGATAAGAATAGTAACTTTATTAGAGAATAAATATTTAAAATTTAGAGGATTAAATCTTACTATTGAAACACTCGATGGTTTGTTAAAACATAATGGACCATTAAGGGATACAAAAAAATTAGAAAACATGATTGGGTTAAAATATTTTAAAAAAAAAATAATTTTTAAAAATCGTCCATCATTTGAGGCACAGATTGCAGCCATTTCTGATGATATAGCCTATAATTCTCATGATTTAGAGGATGGATTGAAAGCTGGATTATTTAAAGTTAAAGATTTACAAGAAATTGATATTATCAAATTATTTATTAAAAAATATAAATCTAAAATGATTACCGATGAAATGATTACAAAAATTCTTTCAAGAGAACTTATAAATTACTTAGTTATTGATGTTATTCAAAATACAAAAAAAAATATAAAAATGAATAATATTAAAAGTTTGAATTCATTATATCACTCAAACATTAATGTAGTTAATTTTTCTTCTAAGGTTAAGGAATTAGATACTCAAATCAAAGACTTTCTAAAAAGAAAAATGTATTATTCTCCAGAAGTCTTAAAAAGAACAAATAATGGAAAAAAAGTTATTGCTTTATTATTTAAAAAGATAATAAGGTCTCCCAGTAAAATTAATGAAATAAAGATAAATAAAAAACAAAATATTTATCGTCAGGTCAGTGATTTTATTGCAGGTATGACCGATAGGTATGCTTTAAGATTATACAAAAAATTAACATGAATATATTTGATTTTTATCAAAAAAAAATTGTCGAAACTATAAAGAAAAATAAGAAAATTCTCAAAATCAGTGAAGTTAATTTTGATGGAATGCAAGTTGAACTCGCTCCAGAAAAGTTTAATTGCGATATCTCAACAAATATTGCAATGTTACTTACAAAAAGATACAAAAAGAATCTTCAAACATTCACTCATGATCTAAAAAATTTATTAATTAAACAAATAAATGATTTTCAAAATATTGAAATTGCTGGTTCTGGATTTCTTAACATAACTTTAAAAGAAAATTCCATACTTAAAATAATAGAAAAAATTTTAAATGATAAAGAAAATTATGGTTCACAAAAGCAAAACAAAAAAATAAATATTGAATTTGTCTCAGCTAATCCTACTGGTCCAATGCATGTTGGTCACTGCAGGGGAGCGGTATTAGGTGATGTAATTAGCAATTTGTTGTTATTCAATGGGAATAAAGTCATCAAAGAATATTATATAAATGACTATGGAGTACAAATTAATAATTTTGTCAAATCTGTTTATTTAAGAATTAGAGAGATTAAATTTAAAGAAAATTTTCAAAATAGTCCAGATTTATACCCAGGAGATTATATAATTGATATAGCTAAAGATATTTTAGAAAATCATCCAAAATTAAATGTAGATAATTATGAAAATTGTTTTGATGAGTTAAAAAATAAATCTTTAAAGCTATCAATGGATAGTATTAAAAAAGATTTGAAAAGATTAGGAATTGAACACAACAATTTTGTTTCTGAAACCTATCTTGTTAATGAGGATTTCGTTAACAAAACAGTTCATTTGCTAAAAAAAGGTAATCATATTGAAGAAGGGTTTTTGCAACCACCTAAGGGAACAGAAAATAAGAATTGGAAAAAAATCAGAAGATTAATCTTTAAATCTACTAAATTTGGTGATGATAATGATAGAGCTTTACAAAAAAATGATGGTTCATGGACATATTTTGCTAACGATGTTGGCTATCATAATTTTAAGATTTCAAAAAAATACGATCTTTTAATAAATATATTAGGCGCAGATCACACTGGGTATATTAAAAGAATTAAAGCTGCGGTAGAGGCAATATCAAATGGTAAAATAAAATTAAATTGTAAAGTTAGTCAATTAGTTAAACTTTTTAAAGATGGAAAACCTTTTAAGATGTCAAAAAGAGCTGGTGATTTCGTAACACTTAATGAATTATTAAATGAGGTTGATAGAGACGCAATTAGATTTATGATGCTTAATAGAAGTAGTGACGTTGAATTAGATTTTGATTTTGCAAAAGTAATTGAAAAAACGAAAGAAAACCCAATATTTTATGTTCAGTACGCCAATGCAAGAATTAATTCAATATTTAGATCATTAAAAAAAAACAAAGATAAGAAAATTGCTCTTTCAGATGGCGGTCTTAATTTTAATGAATACGAAAAAAAAATTTTAAGAAAAACTTTTGAATGGCCCAAAATTGTTGAAAATTCTTCCAATAAGCTTGAGCCTCACAGAATAACTTTTTACTTATACGAATTATCAACTCTATTTCATTCTCTTTGGAGTAAGGGAAATGAAGAAGAAAAATATAGGATTTTAACAGAAGGTAGACTAAATAAATTATCGTCTTTATTAATCTTACAACTTTTATCCAGTGTATTAAGAAACGGAATGCAAATCTTAGGTGTTAGCTTACCAGAAAAAATGTAATGACAAATTATTTAATCAAAACAATGTTATTAACAATAAGTATAATATTTTTTTATAATATTATTGATTTTTATAAATCTGATAAAAATGTGGAAAATATTAAAGATAAAAGAAAAAATTTTAACAGTTTAAATTATACTACTGACAAAGATCTACCTCTACTCAAAAATGATACGTACAATGTTATCCAATTCAATTCAGGCTTTGAGGAAGAAAAACTTGAAAAAAAAAGATTTTTTTGGAAATTATTTAATAAATGATTAGAAAATCTGCAATCGTAAGTATTTCAAAAACTAAATTAAGTAGAATAGAAAAGAAAATTCTCAAAAAATATAAACCATGGGGTATAATTTTATTTAGCCGAAATATTGTAAGTAGTAATCAATTGATAAAATTAACTCAAGAGATTAGAAAATTAATGTCAGATAAAAAATACCCTATTATGATTGATGAGGAGGGAGGCACAGTCACAAGACTAGCGGATATAATCGAAAATTCATATTCACAGTTTTTTTTTGGTAAAATTTATGAAAAAAATATGAACATTGGAAAGAAATTGTATATAAATTATTTGGGTAGTTTAATAAAGGAGATTAAAAGTTTAGGCATTAATATTAATACAGTTCCCGTATTAGATAAGATTTATGATAAGACTCACAAATTTTTGAAAGATAGATGCTATTCTAACAATGTAAATACAATAAAAGCACTTGGTAGTATTTGTGTTAGCACATATAAAAAATTAAAAATGGGGACTGTCATTAAGCATATACCCGGCCATGGATATGCTAATCTAGATAGTCATAAAATATTGCCTTCAATCTTATTGGGAGGTAAAAAATTAATTAGAAATGATTTTAACTGTTTTAAAAACTCAAAAAGTCTTTTTGCTATGACTGCACATGTTAAATATCAAAAAATAGATAAAAAAAATTGTGTCACTTTTTCAAAAAAAATAATTTCTGAAATAATTAGAAAAAAAATTGGTTTTAAGGGAATACTAATGTCAGACGATTTATCAATGAAAGCCTTAAGTCACGATTTAGTTACTAACGCTAAGAGATCTTTAGATGCAGGTTGTAATCTTGTTTTATATTGTAAAGGAAACTCAAAAGAGTCTATTAAGATACTTAAAAACGTTCCAAATATTGATTATTTTACTAAAAAAAAAACTTCGCAATTTTATAAGCTTTTAAGTTAATATTTATTTATGGAATCAGTAAAAATAAAATCACTCTCAATAGAGATACCTAATTATCAAGGACCTTTAGAAGTTCTTTTAGATTTAGCCAAGACACAAAAAGTTGACTTGGCAAGTATATCTATAACAAAACTAGCTGATCAATTCTTGCAATATATTAAAGATAATAGTGATTTAAATTTAGAAGAAGCATCTGAATACTTATTAATGGCTACATGGCTGGCTTATCTAAAATCTAAATTACTATTGCCTGAAGATGATGATGATGATTTTAAAGCACATGAAGTTGCAGAAAAACTTAAGGTTCAACTTAAAAAACTTGAATTAATAAGATTATTATCTGATCAGCTTCTCAAAAAGAAAAGAATTGGCCGTGATATTTTTTATCGAGGGATGAAAGGAGGCATACGATCAATTTATACGCCTACGTATGATGTATCGTTGTATGATTTATTAAAGTGTTATGCTGAAATCAATATACAAAAATCATTTAAGGTTATGAACATACCTAAACTACCAGTTCTAACAACGGAAGCTGGAATAAAAGAAATAAAAGATAATTTACACAAATTAAATGATTGGACAGACTTTAAAAGATTAATACCTGAAGATATATTAAATAATCATAAAATGAAAAGATCAGGTTTAGCAGGTATATTTGCGGCAACACTGGAATTGACAAAAGAAGGTATTTTAAAAGTAATGCAGGAAAAGTCATTTGAAAAAATACTTGTAAAAAAAAATAATTAATTATGAAAAAAGATTCAAAAAAAAATAACATAATAAAATTTCCAAATAATTCTTCAAAAATAGAAAGAAAAGTTGAAGCAATACTTTTTTCTGCTTCTGAACCACTAGATACTGAGACTATAGAAAAAAGACTTAACACTAAAACAAACTTGCTTAAAATTTTAGAAAAGTTACAAATGGATTATAAAAGTAGAGGTATAAATCTAGTTCAAAAAAGAGACAAATGGTCCTTTAGAACTTCGGAAGATTTATCTAAAACAATGGCTTTGCAAAAATCAACTTTTAAAAAATTATCTAAAGCAACAATTGAAACTTTAGCTATCATTGTTTACCATCAACCGGTTACTAGATCCGAAATTGAGGAAATAAGAGGAGTAGCTTTTGCAACAAACACGATTGAGATATTATTGGAACTTGATTGGGTGCGGCCAGCAGGTAGAAAGGATGTTCCTGGGAAACCTATTCAATACGTTACTACTGAAAACTTTCTTAGTCATTTTAATATTCAGAAACTCTCTGATCTTCCAACAATCGATGAATTAAGCTCTGCCGGAATGATAGATACCTCATCTATAGACTCATCAATATTTGGGACTGGAAAATTCTTTAAGGAACAAGAAAATTTAAAAAATGATAATATTTACTCAGAGATTGATCAAACTTTGCAACAAACAAAGAAATCAGATGAATAATTTTATTTATTTAAAGTAAAATATTGTATATAGTTGTGTAATGAGCATTGGATTTTGGCAAATTGCAATAGTAGTAGTTTTGGTAGTCCTTTTATTTGGGAGAGGAAAAATCTCAGATTTAATGGGTGATGTAGCCAAAGGTATTAAAAGTTTCAAGAAAGGTATGTCTGATAATCCAGAAAATTCTCAAAAAGACTCAGAAGACAAAAACAATCAAAATAATAATTAATTCTAATGCCTCAAATTGGATGGTTTGAAATATTAATCATAATAATTGTTGCAATTTTAGTCATTGGACCAAAAGAATTTCCTGTTGTCTTAAATAAATTAGGATCGTGGCTCGGATCTATAAAGAGATATTTTGCCGATGTTCAAAAAAACATGAATCAAATTACAACATTAGAGGATAATACAAAAAAAGATAAAAAATCAGATGAGCAGAAATAAAAAAACCGATACTGAAAATACCTTTACCTCTCATTTAATAGAACTTAGATCAAGATTAATAAAAACTTTTGTTTTTTTTATCTTTTTTTTTTTAATAAGTTATTATTTTGCTGAGTATATTTACGGCTTTCTGGTAAAACCTTATTCTGAGGCAGTTCTTCAAAGTGGATTAGAGAGAAGACTTATCTTTACTGCATTACATGAAGCTTTCTTAACATACCTAAAAGTCGCATTTTTTAGTTCACTATTAATTAGTAGTCCAATACTGTTAACGCAAATTTGGAAATTTATTGCTCCAGGTCTTTACCAAAATGAAAAAAAAGCTTTTTTACCTTACCTAATTTCTACTCCTATATTATTTATTGTAGGAGCACTTCTTGTATATTACTTGATTATGCCGTTAGCTATAAAATTTTTTCTGGGATTTGAGACTGTAGCTAGTCAAAACCAAATAGCTATTGAACTTGAGGCTAAAGTAAATGAATATTTATCACTTATAATGAGACTTATTTTTGCGTTTGGTTTAAGCTTTCAGTTACCTGTTGTCTTAAGTTTACTTGCACGTGTTGGTTTAATTGACTCAATTTATTTAAAAAAGAGGAGAAAGTATGTAATTGTCATAATGTTTGCAATTGCTGCATTGCTTACACCTCCAGACCCTATTACACAAATTGGTTTAGCTTTACCATTATTATTGTTATACGAGATATCTATACTTACTGTAAAATTAATAGAAAAAAAACAAGATGCATAACATTAAAGATATTAGACAAAATCCTAATTTTTATAAAGATAAACTTATGGAGCGAAATTATAATTTAGATTTAGATGGTTTGATTGAATTTGATAAAAAGAATAGAGAACTTATCACAAATAAAGAATCCTTAGAACAAGAAAAGAAAAAAATTTCCAAAAATAAAGATACTAAAAATTTTGAATTATCAAAAAAAATATCCAAAGATATATTAATAATTGAAAAAGAGCAGACAAAATTACAAAAAAAAATTAATAGTATTTTAGAAACTATTCCCAATATTGCCTTAGATGACGTACCAAAAGGTAACAATGAAAAGAATAATAAGATAATTAAAGAGCAAGGAAATATAAAAAAATTTGATTTTGAGATAAAATCACATATAGACTTGGGTGGAAAGAATAAGAATTTAGACTTCGAAACCTCAGTTAAATTATCTGGCGCTCGATTTGTAGTATTACAAGATAAGTATGCATTGTTAGAAAGAGCATTGATAAACTTTATGCTTGATTTACACACTACTAAGTTTGGATACAAAGAAATATCTCCACCATTAATTGTTAATGAAGAAGTCATGTATGGCACGGGACAACTTCCTAAATTTAAAGACGATCAATTCGAATTAAATATTGAGGACTCTAATGTAAAAAAATATTTAATTCCCACTGCCGAAGTAGTACTAACTAATCTCGTGAGAGATTCATTTGCAAAAAAAGAAGATTTACCACTTAGATATGTGGCATCAACACCTTGTTTTAGAAAAGAAGCAGGGAGTTATGGGAAGGACACCATCGGTATGATGAGACAACATCAATTTTATAAAGTTGAATTAGTCTCGATTGTTGAGCCTGAGCAAACAAAAAAAGAGTTAGAACGAATGCTTAATTGTGCTGAGGAAGTATTAAAATTATTGGAATTACCATATCGTATTGTATTGTTATGTACAGGCGATATGGGATTTAGTGCGGAAAAAACTTACGACATTGAAGTATGGATCCCATTTGAAAAAAAATATAGAGAAATATCCAGCTGCTCATCTTGTGGTACTTTTCAGGCTAAAAGAATGATGGCCAAATATAAAGATGGAAACAATAAAAAATTTCTAGGTACACTAAATGGCTCAGGTCTAGCTGTTGGTCGTCTTATGATTGCTCTAGTCGAAAATTATCAAAACTCAGATGGAAAAGTAATAATTCCCGATGTTTTAAAAAAATACATGAATAATTTAGACGAAATTTAATTATTATTAGCTTGTTTAAATAACTCATTTATTATAATTATTTGTTATGGAAGCTCAAGGATTTGCACAATTTATCCCGTTAATTTTAATATTTGTAATTTTCTATTTCTTTTTAATTAGACCTCAGCAAAAAAGAGTTAAAGATCATAAGGCCATGGTTGAAAGTTTAAAAAGGGGAGATGAGGTAATTACTTCAGGGGGTATTATTGGTACAGTTGATCGTGTTTTAGAAGATGACAGAATAGAAGTGCTGATAAATAGTGAAATAAAAGTGCAAGTAATCAAATCTACTATTACGAGTTTACTTAAAAAAGAAGAAGTAAAAAAATAACTTTAACTCGTGTTAAATTTCTCTAAAATAAAAATCCTTACTATATATCTAATTTTATTGATACTCTCATCATTTTCATTGCTTAATTTACAAAATGAAAACTTTTCAATTGTTGAAAAAAAAGTGAACCTTGGCCTTGATTTACAAGGTGGATCTTATTTATTACTTGAGATTGATACTAAACCATTATTAAAAGAAAGATTACAAGAGAAAATAATACCATTAAAGAAATTTCTTACCAATAATAAAATTGAATACTCTAACTTTAATATCGAAGATGAACTGATTTCATTTGACGTCCAAAGCGATAAATTATCAAAATTTGAAGCACTTTTTAATAAGAAAGATAAAAACAATATCAATCCTTACATACAAAGATATAATACTCACGAATTAAAATATCTAATTAATAATAATTCTATTCAAATTTCTTTTTCTAAATATGGAAAATTAACAATAAATAATTCAGCATTGAATCAATCTATAGAGATCGTTAGAAGACGGATAGATGATGTTGGAACAAAAGAACCTACAATTCTTCAAAGAGGAGATAGGAGAATTTTAGTTGAATTACCAGGTCTTAAAGATCCTGAGAGAATTAAAAAGTTATTAGGAAAAACAGCTCAATTAAATTTTAGATTAGTCTCAAGTGAAGAAAATGAATTTGGAATAGAAATTTTAAAGAGTGACATTGGTGAAGAATTAAAAATAAGTAAAAGAATAATTATTAGTGGAGATAATTTGATTGATGCTCAACCAAGATACGATAGTCAATCTAATCAGCCAACTGTTTTTTTTTCTTTAGATAGAATAGGTGCGCAAAAGTTTGGAAAGACAACTACTGAAAATGTTGGAGCTAGAATAGCCATTGTTTTAGATGATAAAGTAATAAGCGCGCCCAATGTAAGAGAACCCATCACAGGTGGTAGCGGTTCTATTTCGGGAGATTTTTCATTTCAGGATGCTACAGATTTAGCGTTATTGCTCAGGTCGGGTGCTTTGCCAGCGCCAATCAATATTGTAGAAGAAAGAACCGTTGGCCCCGATTTGGGAGAAGATTCAATTAGATCTGGGAAAATTTCACTAATTGTAGGTTTCATTTTAGTGATCTTATATATGTTTTTTAAATATAGGCTTTTTGGATTAATAGCTAATTTTTCCTTAGTTGCAAATTTAATTATGTTAATAGGTATTTTAACTTTGCTTGAAGCAACACTAACATTACCAGGTATTGCCGGAATTATATTAACAGTGGGTATGGCTGTTGATGCAAATGTTCTAATTTTTGAGAGAATTCGGGAAGAATTAAAAACTGAGAAATCGAGTATTCACGCTTTTGACTCAGGTTATAACAAAGCTAAAATTACTGTACTAGATGCTAATATTACTACTCTTATAGCGGCAACAATACTATTCTTTTTTGGATCAGGACCAGTAAAGGGCTTCGCTGTTACTTTGGGCATTGGTATCATAACAACTTTGTTTTCAGCATATTATATAGCAAGACATCTAAGTTCGTGGATTGTATTAAGAAATAAAGGCCAAAATATTAAATTATGAAGATAAATTTTTCAAAATATTTTAAAATAAGTAATATTTTATCAGTTATATTTTTTGCAGTAAGTATACTATTTATTCTTTTTAAAGGTTTGAATTACGGAATAGATTTTAAAGGAGGAACTCTTTTTGAAATTCAAACAAATAAAAATATATCTACCTTAAACATTAGAGATATTTTGAAAAATCTTCAGTTAGGCGATGTCAATGTTAAAAATTTTGGCGAAAAAGGGAATTTTTTAATAAAAGTGGAACAAACAGATAATAAACAAACTATCCCTCTCATAAAAAAAAATTTGCTGGAAAATTTGTCTGATGAGGTAAATTTTAGAAGAGTTGAAAAGGTAGGTCCTAAAGTTAGCTCAGAATTACTCAAATCAGGTATTATTTCAATATGCTTAGCTCTTTTTGCAATGTTATTTTATATCTGGATAAGATTTGAGTGGCAATTTAGTTTAGGGTCTATAATAGCATTATTCCATGACGTTGTTATTACACTAGGAATTTTTTCATTATTATCAATTGAAATTAATTTATCAATAGTAGCGGCTGTCTTAACTATTGTGGGTTACTCAATGAATGATACTGTAGTTATATATGATAGAATTCGTGAGAATTTATCTAAGTACAACAGAGTCAATATAACTGAAATTTCTGATATATCGATTAACGAAACACTATCAAGAACATTAATCACTTCTGTAACAACATTACTTGCATTATTTTCAATTTTTATCTTAGGTGGAGAAATTTTAAAAGGATTTTCATTTGCAATGATTGTAGGAGTTTTTATTGGAACATACTCATCAATATTTATTGCATCTCCAGTTTTAAAATATCTTAAGGTAACTTCAAAAACTTTGGAAAAAAAAGAGGATAATATAGTTCCTTAGTATAAATTTTGCGCTGCTACCATAGTAAGTAACATTGGCAGGGACAATAAAGTATTTACTCTTGAGGTTATCATTGCTTTTCTAGCAGCTAGCGGTTTTTCCTCAGCATTACAATCAATAATTCCCAGCACCTTTTTTTGATTTGGCCAGATAATAAACCAAACATTATATGCCATTATAATACCTAGCCACATACCAATTCCTATTGCAGTATTTTTTCCGTAACCACTTCCTATTCCTAAGGTCATTGATTGATGTAAATACCCGTTAAGGTATGCAACTATTAATCCAGTCAATATAGTAACTACTGCCGCCCATCTAAACCAAAATAGAACAGCTGGTGCAATTACTTTTGTAATAGCAGGTTTTTGTTCATCTGATATTTTAGCCATACTAGGTATTTGAACAAAATTTAAATACCACAATAAACCAATCCACATTACCCCAGACAAAACATGAAAATACCTAAATAACCAGCTAAAAAAATATCTATCTAAGACAAATCCATCACCACCTAAATATAAACCAAGAAAAAGAAGTATAGCTAATATAGCTGACGTATGAATTGTCTTTGGTAGGGATTGTAGAATGCTAAACATATACATGTTTATAGCACAATATCATTAATTAAGCAGTCTTTTTCATTTTACTATCAGCAGTTAATATTTGACTTAAAAATTGACCTGTATAGCTATTTTTTTCTTTAGCTACTTTTTCTGGCGACCCTTCTGCAATAATATTGCCTCCAGCAACACCACCTTCAGGACCCATATCAATAATATGATCTGCAGTTTTAATAACATCTAAATTATGCTCTATTACTAGAACGGTATTACCAGTATTTGTAAAAGCTTGTAATATATCCAACAATTTTTTTATGTCATGTGAATGTAAACCTGTAGTTGGTTCGTCGAGAATATACAATGTTCTTCCTGTAGATCTTTTTGATAACTCTTTTGCCAATTTAATTCTTTGTGCTTCGCCGCCAGACAATGTTGTAGCTTGTTGGCCTATTCTCATATATCCAAGGCCAACGTGTTTTAAAGTTATTAATTTTGATTTTATTGTCTGAATATTTTCGAAAAAATTACATCCTTCATCAACAGTCATATCCAAAATATCTGCAATATTTTTTTCTTTAAATTTAATTTCTAATGTTTCTCTATTATAACGAGCCCCCTTACAAGTATCGCAAGGGATAAATACATCAGGAAGAAAATGCATTTCATATGTCAAAACACCATCACCTTCACAAGTTTCACATCTACCTCCTTTAACATTAAAAGAAAATCGTCCAACCTTATAGCCTCTCGCTTTTGATTCTGGTAAACTAGCAAACCAATCCCTTATTGGTCCAAATGCTCCAGTATATGTTGCTGGATTAGATCGAGGAGTTCTTCCTATTGGAGATTGATCTATATCAATTACCTTATCTATTAATTCCATTCCTTTAAAACCTTTGAAAGGTTTAGGAATTTTTCTAGATTTATTTTTGTTAAGCATTAAGTTTAATGCATTGTATAAAGTATGTAATATTAAAGTTGATTTACCACTACCAGAAACCCCAGTTACACAAGTAAATGTTCCAACTGGTATTTTAAGGTTAACATTTTTCAAATTATTACCACTAGCTCCGCTTATCTCTAAAAACCTGCCATTCTTTGCTAGTTTTCTTTTTTTGGGAATAAAAATTTGTTTTTTTCCAGATAAATAATTTCCTGTAATACTATTTACTTCATTGATAATATCTTTAACACTTCCTTGAACAACAACTTTACCACCATTAGAACCGGCTTCAGGCCCAATATCAATAATATGATCTGCATTTTCCATAGTTTCAATATCATGCTCTACAACAATAACAGTATTACCTAAGTCTCTTAATTTTTTTAATGCTTTTATGAGTTTTTTGTTGTCTCTCTGATGCAATCCTATTGAGGGTTCATCTAAAACGTAGAGAACACCAGTTAAGCCAGAGCCAATTTGAGATGCTAATCTAATACGTTGAGCTTCTCCACCAGACAATGTCCCGGACTCTCTAGATAATGTTAAATAATTTAAGCCTACATTAATTAAAAAGTTTAATCTCTCATTTATTTCTTTAAGAATGTGATGAGCTATCTTATTCTCTCTCTCATTGAGATTATTAGGCAAATCATCAAACCAAGCTTTAGCATCATCAATGGATTTTTTTGTTATCTCACTAATATTCTTTGAGTTAATTTTTACACATAAAGCTTCATCCTTAAGTCTAAAACCTTTACATTTTTCACAATTTGACTCACTTTGGTATTGTGCTATTTCCTCTCTTTTCCACTCACTTTCAGTTTCTAGATATCTTCTCTCAAGGTTATTTACTACACCTTCAAAACTTTTTTTTGTGGTATAAGTTTCATACCCATCATCATAGGAAAATTTAATTTCTTCTTCATCAGAACCAAATAAAATTATATCTTGTATTTTTTTTGGTAATTTTTTCCATTGCACACTTAATGAAAATTTATAATGTTTAGATAAAGAGGACAGAGTTTGGGCGTAATATAACGAGGTAGATTTTGACCAAGGAACTATCGCTCCATCTTGTAAACTTTTGCTCTCATCTGGTACAACCAGTTTAGGATCAACATTTAAATTGCTTCCTATGCCCTCACACTCCTCACAAGCGCCATAAGGCGAATTGAAAGAAAAAAGCCTAGGTTCTATTTCTTCAATAGTAAATCCACTTTCTGGGCAGGAGAATTTTGAGGAAAATAATATACTTTCCATTTTTCTGTATTTTTTTGGCAAAGTTTCATTTTCATATTCGGCAATAAGTAATCCATTTGATAGATTTAATGCTGTTTCTATACTATCTGCTAATCTGTTTCCAATCGATGAATTCAATACTATTCTATCGACAACTATCGAAATATCATGTTTAACTTTTTTATTTAAATCTGGAAAATTTGAAATATCAAGATATTTACCATCAACTTTAACTTTTTGAAAACCTCTTTTTTTGTAATTAGAAATTTCTTTTTTGTATTCTCCTTTTCTTCCTCTTACAATTGGTGCCAAAAGATAAATCGTGCTTGCCTTTGGCAAACCTTTGACTTTATCAACCATTTCTGAGACGGATTGAGATACTATTGGTTTACCGGTAAATGGTGAATAAGGAATTCCTACTCTAGCGTATAATACTCTCATATAATCGTAAATTTCTGTTACTGTTGCAACTGTGGACCTTGGATTTTTTGAGGTGTTCTTTTGTTCAATTGATATAGCTGGGCTTAAACCCTCTATCATATCAACATTCGGCTTCTTCATTTTATCTAAAAATTGTCTGGCATATGCAGATAAACTTTCCACATATCTTCTTTGTCCCTCAGCATAGATAGTATCAAAAGCCAATGAGGATTTACCAGATCCTGATAATCCTGTAATCACCACAAGTTTTTCTTTAGGAACTTCAAGAGAAATATTTTTTAAATTATGCTCTTTTGCTCCCTTTATTACGATGTTTTTCAACATAAATTTTTAATCAATTTAATTAATCAGCTTATAATTAATGATAATTTGTGATATATATAACAATATATTTTAATAATTTTCTATATAATAAAATATTATGGCTGGAAGTTTAAATAAAGTACTAT
>MDTE01182608.1_pt1 | contig 23648 bp, 16 predicted proteins | sample 811231 | NCBI WGS metagenome assembly MDTE01 (sample SAMN05326651, study PRJNA326480) | marine metagenome | isolation source: seawater | place: Indian Ocean: Red Sea | collected 2010 | reverse complement strand
TGGATGCTGCTAAGTATGGCATCGTTTTAAAAAATTCAGCATATTGTTTGTGCTTTAGTTGACTTAGGTTTGTGCTAATTGCGAATGATGCAAATATTGATAGTGGCCCATAAATTGGTACTCTAAATCTTGATACTACATGAAATGTTATTGTGGTGATGAAGAGTAGGAATACTGTTGATATTATGATGACTATACCGTTTTTATTTGAATGCGGTCGAATTAATGTAAGTAGTATTCCGGTTAATCCAAATGTGCTTAGGAAGCCAAATCTAAGTGGCATTATTCTTAATATGTTTGAGACATCTAATCCATCATTATAAAAGTCTACATTATTGGGTATTTCATTGTTTCCCCAAAACAATGCTGATTTTCTAACCATTAATCCTGCCCATCTTAGGGGATTGTTTATTATGTCTTTGGCTGTTTGTTCGGTGAATGTTGTGGTTCCTCTATTGACATTTTCATGTGTTGCTAGAAAAGCTGGAGTGTATTGTCCTATTCCTGAAGCATCACGATTGTTTCCTAAATATAATGTTATTGGTCCATTTGCAGAAAACAACTGTAAAACTCCTGAGTGTTTATAGTTGTGGTGCGTAATTGGTATTATAGGTATAAGAGCAATTGATGTAAGGATTATAACAATTTTGTATGAATCTAAGCTTGAGTTCTGTGGTGTTCGATATTTTATTGTAGTATAAAGGAAAATAGGTAATAGTAACAAATATATTGGACGGATAGTTGATGCAGCTCCAATAAGAAGCGGGCATAAAATCCATTGATAAGATTTAAGTGTTATTTTATTTGATTTGTGTGTACTCCACCATGAGCACAATATCCATATTGTCAAATGAGCTTCAAGTGCGTGAGTAAGTAATTGGATTTCATAAAATATTAATGGAGAGAAGATTGTCCATATTAGGGTTGACCAATATGCTGTAGATTTATTAAAAATTGATTTTGATAACCAGTAAACACCAAGTGTGGTTATGCTTCCTGATACGATTTGGATTAATTGAATAATTATAAGACGTTCACTAATAAAAGTGATAATATTTCCTAATAGCCATGTATAACCTGGTTGACGGTAAAAATCAGTATCTGTAGGCCATGTTCCTCTTGCAAAATCTCGAGCATCAGAGATATATACTAATTGGTCTGATCCAATAGGTAAAACATCAAAATCTGTATTGTTACGTAAGTCTTGTAAAACCAAGTATCTAATTGCTATTGATAGTAAAAATATAGTTGTAAGATATATAATTTCAGACTTGTGGTATTTTATTGTAGTTCTTACAACAATGACAATTGTTGATAATAATATTAGTGTTAATGTAAGATACATCAGGACAATTTGGATAATACCAAGTAGAACTGCATAAGTCACTTCAGAGGTATTTATTTTTTCTGGAAATAAGTAGAAGTTTGGAACAAATGAGTTACCAAATAATGTTTTCCATTTCAATCCGACATTAAATTTGTTGGATTTGAAATTGTTGGTGTACATGTGTAATTCTATTTGATTTAGACCTTTATGAAGAGATATTGGTACTGTTTTCGGAATAGTAGTATCAATCGATTTTAGTTTAATTGGATCTTGATTGATCCAAAGTTTGGTTTGAATATCATTAGGGAGAATTAATGTTTTGGTCGTTGTTGCTCTGGACCATATGTAACCATTCCAGGTGATTTCTATGTAATTGTTTGACAATCCTACATGGTCGTTGTGAGACAATATAGCTATGTTCTCTGTCCTTGATAATTTGGATATACCTATTTGATTGGTTTCAAAATAGGTAGCATTCAATCCGTTATTAGGCCTTAGATGATTTATTTGGAAAGAAGTGAACGTTAATATTAACGAAAGAGGTATTATTAAGTGCAATCGTTTATAAACATATGTTACCATAATGATTTATTATATTATTTATTATGAATAGAATAAGAATTACATTCTCTAAATTTGATAATGCTATATGGATTGGTAATCTAGATTTGCATCGAATGTGGGCAAGGGTGTTTAGGAGGAATGGTATGCCAATAGCATATTCGCAAGGATTTAATCCTCAACCTCGCATTCAATTTGCATCAGCTTTGCCTTTAGGTCTGATTAGTAAGTGTGAAATTTTAGATGTGTGGTTAACTGAGTATATGAGCGTTGATGAAATTAAAGTATGCCTGTTAGATTCTTTACCAAGAGGAATTGAAATCAATGACATCAAAATTGTTGATCTAAAAGAAAAATCACTGCAGTCCCAATTGTCTTCTGTTGAGTATTCTGTGTATTTAAATGGTAGTATTAAGAAGTCTGATTTGCTAAATTGTGTTCGTGTATTTATGGTTCGTGATCACATTCAAAGGAAATTAAGAGGTAAAAAATATGATTTGCGTCCGTTAGTTGAGTCTTTAGTAGTAAACGGATGTAATGATAGTTTGATTTTAGTGATGCGATTGACATCTAAACCGGGTAAAACGGGTAGAGCTGATGAAGTGTTAGATGAATTAGGTATAAACTCAAAAAATATCGTTCGGTCTGGTTTATTTTTTGTTGACAATGATGAATAGCACATGTATAATTTTGCGCGTCCCCCTGATTTTGGGGTATTATTATGTTAGGGATATTTAAATAATATGAAGTTTGCAATATTGGAAGTAGGTTCACAACAAGTAAGGGCTGAGGAAGGTTCTATTATTACAGTTAATAGAATGCCTCAGAATGAAGGTGATGTAGTTGATTTTCCTGCAATGTTGATTTCTGATGATGATAATGTATATATTGGAAGACCTATAGTAGAGGGATCGAAAGTAAGCGGTACTATTTTATCTCATGAGCGCAGTGCTAAAACATTAGTATTTAAGTATAAACCAAAGAAACGATACCGTAGGAAGCAGGGTCATAGACAAGAGATAACAAAGATCAAGATTGATGAAATTAGCATAAAGTAGAGATTAGGTAGGTAAAAATATGGCACACAAGAAGGGTGGTGGATCTAGTAGAAATGGTCGTGACAGTAAGTCTAAGCGATTAGGGGTTAAGAAATTTGGTGGGGAAAGAGTAAGATCTGGTAATATTATTGTTAGGCAATGTGGTACAAAAATAAAAGCTGGGGAAAATGTTCGTGTTGGTAGAGATTACACATTGTATGCTATTAGAGATGGATTTGTAGTTTTTAATACTCTGTATAGTGGACAGAAGCGGGTATCGGTAATTACAGAAGGTTTAGGTTAAATTATATGAAATCAGATATTCATCCAGAATATTTTCATGAAGCAACTGTGTCGTGTTCGTGTGGTAATACATGGGTAACAGGTTCTACTCAGGAGTCTATAAGTACTGACTTATGTTCAAAGTGTCATCCCTTTTATACTGGTGAGCAGAGAATTGTAGATACAGAGGGACAAGTAGAGAGGTTTTATAAGAAATTGGAAGCTCAACAGCAACATGTTGATACAATGGAAGTTGAAGAAAGTGTGGATGAAGTTGTGATGTCTGAGGTTTCTTTAGAGGAAATTGGACTTACTAAGCGAGCTGTAAAAGCATTGGTTAATGCAGATATTCATAATGCAAGTGATGTGATGGAAGTTTTAAATAAAGGTGGTGAAGATAAATTATTGAGTATTTCTGGTTTTGGTAGAAAGAGTTTGATTGATTTGAAAAAATCTTTAAGATCATTAGGTATTGAAGTTTAATATTATATTAATACTTTTTGTTTAAAACAGTTGTTTTATTTATTATAAGATATTAGCGAACAAGTTTTTGTTCGCTATTTTTTTGCTATTAATGTGGTGCCAGATTTTGTTGAGATCAATTGTTAATGTATCCAATATGCAGATATTCTGTGGTCATCTTGCTTGTTGAGTAGGGTTATATTCTTGATTGATGGGTAAGTATACATACCGACCATAATTGTATATGGTTTAGAAAATGGTAATTGTTCATCAAAGAAGGTTATTATAGTGTCGTTGGGGTCCCACTGTTTAGCATCAATCAACGGTTTATCTGATTGTCCAATTTTGTTTTGTTTATCATCTAATAAGTGTGTGAACATGTGGTATGTTTGAGTGTCAGGCAATCCTGGTTTCCAGATTACACTCCATGTTATTGGCTGACTAGTTTTTTCTATTATGGAATATCCTAATATTGTTGCCCCATTAACTAATTGATTTGGCCCTGGGAATGATATGTATTCTATAGGGATTTTTGTCGAGTTATTAAGTGTAGTGATTATAATAGTATTCTCTTTAGGTCTAAGTTTGTATGTGTGTTGCATGGATGCATGTTTAGTGTATATATTGGATTGAGTACTGATGTTGTTTGAGCTGTAGATGACTGCTATTGCATGATTTGGTAGTAAAACGTTATGTCTGATATCGATAAATCGATGAGGTATATCATGTATTAATGATTGATAAATAGCAGCAAATTCATTTGTATAGGGATTGTCGCCTGTGTCAGCAATTATGACTTCCTTAATAGTTTTATGTTTATACATTTGTCTAAGTTTTTCTGATGGATTAAGGTGCAATGATAGGGGTGTGCCATAACCTCCGTTTGTATAATTTGTCGAAATGAATTGATATAGAATTAATATTGCTAGTATTTGAGCACAGAAATTACTTAGGATAATAGTCCATGAAAGTTTAGCTAGTACTTTGTTTATGGAGTCCACAATGTTTGCGAATGCAATAGAGGCTAGTATGTATTGAGATGGAAATGTAAGGATGAAATAATGTATGTGCACATCAAATGGGCTTATATAATGGATAATGATGGGGATGTACATCCATGACAATATGAATATTTCAAATGATCTGGGGTTTGAAGAACTATGCTTAGTGATGATTGTTATGGATCCATATATTATGAGTAAAGTCCATGTCCAGTGTAGTACGCCTATATATGGGATTAATGAAATATAATCTAAATATATGTCTTGTCCTAGTAATGAGTGAATATTACTGCCTGTAGACAACATCCAAGCGAGTGTAATTGGGCTTGCCGTGGCTGTGAGTGATTGAGATGATGTTGGGATATGTTTAATCAAATCCAGTATATCTACGTTTAAAAATATAGAAGATGCTAACAATAAAGATATTCCAAAGCCAGTTGCAAAGGGTTTCCATTTAAATTGTTTGCGGTTGCTATATGTATTCAATAGGCTTACTGGTATAAGAGCTATACCAGAAAAATGTATTTGAGGCAATATGCCTATTAGTAATCCATGAAAGAAGTTGGCTTTAGAGCTTTTAGTTAGGTTGGATTGCAGTATAGATATAGCCCATGCTCCCACAAAAAATGGCAATAAATTTTGTGCCCATATTTTACGGGAGAAAATTATTGCCCATGGACTTAGGGCATACATTGTAGTTGCAACAATCGCTGATTTTGTCCCCCAGCATTTTTTAGTTATATACCAACACATTAATATTGAAAGTGTGTTTAGTAGTCCTGTGTAAATTATTGCTGAGTATGGATGTTGCCAGAATATTAATGGGATAGAGTAGATCCAGGTACTTATAGCAAAATTTGGTATTCCAATTGACGAATTGATGCCTTGAGTAGGGATAATTGATGATCGTACAAAATTTAGGGATTCAGTATATAGTCTAGCTTCATCTGCTTTGTATTCGCTAAATCCTGGATGTGATATTCTCATTATTCCTGAAATAACTATTATGAATGCTATTAGTATTGCGAGTCTATTTGTGTTTTTCATTTGATTTTTTGTTTATTATATAAATAGCATTATAAAGTAGATGTGCTACTACTAATATGAGTGATGCTTGTGAAAACATTAAAGATGTACTCCATACTTTAGGTGTGAATTTAGAATGGACAATATGTTTGCCTGGTGGAATATGGATGGCTCTAAATGCATAGTTGGCTCTTAGAGTTTCAACTGGCACACCGTTAATTGTGGTATTCCAACCTGGATACCAAACTTCACTAAAAACTAAATATCCTTCAGTGGGAGTAATAACTTTTATCTTATATTCGATTGTATTATAAGAAAGGTAATTCAGTTCTGTATTTGGTGGAGCAGGTGAATTAATGTTCTTGCCGTTAACAATGACTACTTCTGTATTTGAGTCAAAATTTGGGCTATGTATTTGCGTAAAGGCTTCTGAATTATCTTTCGTGTTGATGCTTGAGTACTTCAGAGTTATTCTAGGATGTGAGTTTGTGTTAAGGTAAATATCTACCATAGGATCTTCAGTATATATTGGCACAAAACTAGAGTCAGCAGCCGGATTGTTTTTATCGGTAATTAGATATTTTGCATTCAAGAAATTGTATTGTGGTGATCCTCTATAATTAACTGACCAATAGTATTTGTCGTAGTGAGACAAAGTTAATGGGTTATGTAATCCATTAATTGATTCTATTTTATTCATTAAGCCATAATTTGGTTGCCATCTTGAAGATGCTATATCGATTCTGTATGGTGGTGGTTGTGATTTAAGATATTCTAATGCAGGACCAGATCTGTATCCATTCTCTGGATTTCGATAATCTACTTCTATCCATGATCCGAGAGCTAGCATTTCTACTGCAAGGAGTATGACGATTATTTTATGGTTAACAAGACGTACTAAAATTATTGTGATTAAAGCAACTGTAATGCTAATAGTAAGATTGCTTATATGTCCGCCTTCGTACTTGTTTGAAGTAATAGTCCAAGTGAGAGGTAAAATTATAATAGTTACTAGTGATATAGATAGGAGTGTAAAGTTTAAATGTTTGACTTTAAAGTTTTGTGATTGCCAGTAATGTAGTCCTAATGAAGCAAGCATTGATATACTGAAATTAGTTAGTAATATAAATCGTGCAGGTACCCTAAGTAGTGAAAATCCAGGTAAATATAGAAATGCTAATTTGTGTATAGGTGTGGCATCACCCAGCGACATTAGTATGCCGATTAGTCCTACTAGTACTAGAGGAATTATTTTCTTTTTATAGAAAAGGCCAAGGCATGATAGTATTAATGTAATTAATCCAGTATATCCTAATTCAACTCTATCCCATCCAGGCCAGAAATATTTAGGTCCTCTTCCAAAGAGTATTGGAGTTATTAGTTCTATTAATCCTTCTGGTGGAATGCTATAGCTTGTTGAGTTTTCGTATGTATAGTTAATTCGATTAGTATATGCTGACATTTCTATAGAGGGAGCTATGTAGAATGCAGTTAGGCCAGCTGTCAATAATGTTGTGTATATAAGAAGTGTAAACAGTTTTATTTTATTGTTTGCAATGGTTAATTGATATATTGAGTAAACAAGAATAGCTAAAGCAACTATTAATGACATTTGTGCATGTCCAGATAATATAGATAAGGTCAATATTATTGATGTAATAGAGGCATCTTTATATGCAAGAGATCTAGAAAGCTTAGTTATGCTTAACCATACCCATGGTAGGTATGATGCACTTGCTATTATGTTTAGATTTCCAATATGAGTAATAAATAGTGATGAAAACTGAAATGCTATAGCAGCTAATATTGAAGGGTATATTGATTTTGATTGGTGATATTTGTGTGATGCGTAGTACATTCCTAAACCAGCAAAAAATATATGAACTGCGACCATCCACTCCATTGCTGTGTATGATACTTTAGGTAATAATGATAATAATATATTTGGTGGATAGAATAGACCTGATTGATTGTCTGCAGCATGTGGTGCCCCTGAGTGTAAATATGGATTCCATAGTGGTAGATTGCCAGATTTTATTGATTCAGATGTAAATTGATATGTGGGCCAAGTAAATGATTCTAGATCTCCTCCACCATACGGTATATGCCAATTTGATCCAATTAAGAGTGGCCAGAAAAATATTAGTGTGACTACTAAAAGTATAAACCAAGGTGTTATGTGATTTTTGTACATATTTGGTGAAATACGATTTAGCATCACTTTAGAATAATGAATATATAACTAATTGAAACCTATTACTTTTGATTAGTATAAGGAAGTCTAGAATGCTGATCATTTGGGTTGGTAGTGATGCTCATGATCTCTAATGCATGAGGTAATACTGGTGCAATTACTGTGAGAGTTTCATGAGCTGCTTTTGGATTTCCAGGTAGGTTAATTATTAGGCATTGTTGTCGCGTACCTGCAATGGCTCGTGAAAGCATTGAGTATGGTGTAATTTTTAAACTAGATGATCTAATAGCTTCGATTATTCCAGGAACTTGTCTGTCTATTACTTTTAGAGTAGCTTCCGGTGTTACATCTCTTGCAGATAGTCCTGTTCCTCCTGTGGTTAGAATTAGGTTTGCATGATAGGAGTCGGTCCATTCAATTAATTTGTCTGATATTTGTTTAGTTTCATCTGGTACTATCGCACTTGATGTTATTTCCCATCCTGTAAGTTGTTGAATAGATGCTATTACTGCTGGGCCTCCAAGATCTTCTCTGGTTCCAGAATAGCTTCTATCGCTTATGGTAAGAACATATATTTTTGGAGTAATAGTTGATGGATTGTTATTCACTGTGTTTATTAATTGTGGATATTTTTTGCCATTTTCCATGTAATCCGTCTTCAGTTACACCATAGTATATCCGTGTCTGTCCATCTTTGGTGCGTTGACATAGATCTGATCTGATAATTGATCCTTTTCTGTATTGTTTTATAAAACCTAAATCTCCATGCCATTTTATTTTATTGTTAGGTATATTCTGTTGGCCTTCTTTTTGCATTATAGCGTAGTGCCATAGTCTTCGGGATGAGGCGCGTGTTACATTTTTTACTTGATTTCCATTTCTAAGATCATGCATTGTATGATATGTAGTACCATCTCTAAGTTCTGTATCAACTATTTCTACTCCTGTTCTTGGAGGTGTTATTGTTGAAGGTTTGCTATTCTTTTGATTGTCAGAATGAATTTTGTTTTCATTGTTTTTGCTATTTTTATGTGTAATGTTTGTATGAATCAATTGGACTATTTCATCTCTGACCGCTGGAGTAGTTTCTGATTCATCTCTAACAAATATTTTATTGTCATCTATAGCATATGGTCGATCATTACCCATAGGAACATTAAGGCGTAATACTGTTTTCCCGCGTGTGACTGATGTGTCTATAGATGTATCTAATAGGGGGGTTATTCGTTTTCCTATTTCTTTTTTAATCGTTCCAATTGCTCTAGAAGGATTGTATACTCCAAGTGGAATAGATTTAACTTCAGAAGTTAATCCTATAAATATGGTTCCTCCATTGGTGTTTGCCATTGCACATACATCAGTTAATATAGAAAAAAGATGGCCGCCTCTTTTAGTCATTTTTTCGTGAAAACTCTGAATTATGCTGGAACCTTCTTCTTGTGCAGATCTAATAATGTCAATATTTCGATAGGTTTTACGGTATGGTCTGGTGCGTGAGAAATTTGAGCTACTAAGTAATTCTCTTAATGATGAGAAAGTTAAATCTGATAGCAGTATTTCTGTCGTTCTATCACCTACACCTAGATTTTTGGGGTATTCTTTATCACGTAACAATCGATGCGCATCTGATCCTTGTATGCAGTGCATTCGTCGTGGATATTCTGGTTTTGAACCGTTAAAAAATCTCGATGTTGATCTCTTACTGTTTGATGTTAGATCTGTGACTTCAAGTGCATGTAGATTTTGATCTTGAGTAAAAGCTACTTTGGTTTGTCCTCCAAAACGGAATCCACGCATAGCTACTCCATGATTTGAGTTGGAGTGGGCTGCTATGGTTATACCTCCAGAAGATGTAATTTCCTTATAGGCTGTTAATACATCTGTGCTGGCTCCTACTGTAGATGATCCGTTATCTAGATCATCTGGAGGAATGTTTAGATTAAGTAAAATATGTTCAATAGTTCTTATTGAGGTTTTTGGTGAGAAGATTCCTAGTATATGGAAACCAAATGTTGCTGTAAATTCAAATCCTGGTAACACTAATATTTGTTTAAGTAGATTTCGGAACTCTTGAAGTAGGTCTTTTTCAGTTTTGGTTAGTCTTTTTAGGCTTTCTAGTAATTCTAAATTTTTTATTTCGTCTTTCATTTGTTTGTAGCCAGATATTGTATTGTGATCTGTGAATGCAATACAATCTAGATTTTTCTTAGAAGCTTGGCGCAATATATCAATATACTTCACATTCTTGCATTGATAGTCAATCGATGCTGGTGTGTGAATATGTAAATCTACTTTGTGCCAATTAGCCTTATGGGCTGGTTTTTTAGGAGTCAAGGTTTTGATTTGTTGAATTGTTAGTATTTATATTTGTATTAGTCTGTAATAATGCTTCTGCAAATACTTCTTCTACTCTGTCAACTAAAACGAATTTCAGTTGTTGTCGTGTCTCTGTAGGTATATCATCTAAGTCTTTTTCGTTACGTTTAGGTAGGACTAGTGTAGAAAGTCCAGCTCTATGTGCAGCTATCACTTTTTCTTTTATACCACCTACAGGTAGGACCTGTCCTTGAAGCGTAATTTCGCCTGTCATACCTACTTCAGGTTTAACAGGTTGATGTGAGAATAATGAAGCAAATGCAGTTGCGATTGTGACTCCTGCGGAAGGACCATCCTTTGGTATTGAACCAGATGGTACATGTAGATGAATGTCATGCCTCTGATAATGATTTTGTGGTAGTCCTAATATATCACTATTGGCTCTTACAAATGATAGAGCAGCCTTTGCTGATTCTTGCATTACATCACCAAGTTGTCCTGTCATTTGAAATCCTTTTTCTCCTGGCATTTTAGTTGCTTCGATGAAAAGAACATCACCACCAAATGGAGTCCAAGCTACACCGGTAGCTACACCAGGTACGGCTGTCCGTGTAGCTACTTCATCGATAAAAAAATGTTCTGGTTGTCCAAGAAAATCTATAAGTCTCTTTACATTAATTGTAGCTTGCTTGAACTTGTTGTCAGTAATGCCAGTAGCTACCTTTCTGCAGATTCTACCTATTTTGCGTTCGAGATTACGTACACCTGATTCTCTTGTGTAATGACGTATGACTTCAATTATTGCATCTGGCTTAAATTTTATTTCTCTTTGGCGTAGACCATGCTCTGTGATTTGTCTGGGTATTAGATAGTCTAATGCGATATTGAGTTTTTCATTTTCAGTATATCCTGACATTTGTAGTATTTCCATCCTGTCTCTTAGAGGTGAAGGTATTGGCTCTAGTGTGTTAGCCGTAGTTATGAAAAAGACTTGTGAAAGATCAAAATCTACATCTAGATAATTGTCACGAAATGCTTTGTTTTGCTCAGGGTCCAATAATTCAAGTAATGCAGATGCGGGATCACCTCGAAAATCAGTGCCAATTTTATCAACTTCATCAAGCATGAATACTGGATTTTTGGTTTCACATCTTCGGATGCTTTGTATTATTCTTCCGGGCATTGCACCTATGTAGGTTCTTCGGTGTCCGCGTATTTCAGCTTCGTCACGCATTCCTCCTAGAGAGATTCGGACAAAATTTCTATTCATGGCTCTTGCTATTGATTGACCTAGAGAAGTTTTTCCTACGCCCGGTGGACCAACTAGGCAAAGTATTATTCCTTCTCGGATGTTTTGGTTTTTATTGGTTTTGTTTATACGATTGTGTTTTCTTTCTAGTCTAAGTTTTCGTACTGATAGGAATTCTAATATTCGTTCTTTAACTTGGTCGAGGCCGTGATGGTCTTCATCTAAAGCCTGTTTAGCAGATTTTATATTGAGTACATTGGGACTAAGATTATTCCATGGTAGTGAAGTAAGAGTGTCAAGGTATGTCCTGATTACTCCATATTCTGCTGATGCAGCAGGTAGTTTAGATAGTCGTGCTAGTTCTCTTCTTGCTTCTTTCTCTGCATCTTCTGGGAGTTTAGATTCATTTATTTTTTTGTCAAATTCATTTAGTTCTATTGATTGTTCGTCATCTTCACCTAATTCTCGTTGTATTGCTTTTAGTTGTTCTCTAAGAAAGTATTCACGTTGTGTACCTTCCATTACTGTGTGAGCATCTTTTTGTAGTTTGTAACCTAATTCTAGTACTTCAATTTCCCTTCCAAGTATAGTTAATATTTTCTTTAATTTTGTGGAAACCTTACTGGTTTCAAGTAGTTGCTGTGCAACTTCTAAGTCTATTCTAAGGTATGTAGCTACTGTGTATGCTAGTTGTTTTGGATCAGCCACATTAAGTGCACTAGGTATCATTTCATCAGGGATTGAAGGTATGAGATGAGCTAGTTTTTCGAATTGTTTTGATGTTGTTCTTACTAATGCTTCTATTTTAATTCCTGTCTCATTTGTTTCTGGATGTAGGTTGATGTTAGCTTTAAGATATGGATCTGTTTCAACATAGTCAGCAATTTTTATGCGTGCTATGCCTTGAGTAAGTATGCGAATAGTTCCATCCGGTGTTTTCATTAACTTATGGACAACGGCTGCAGTACCTATATTAAATAGCTGATCAGGATTAGGAGTTTCTAGTTTTGAGTTTTTACTAGTCACTAATCCTATAATTTTATTTGTTGATGTAGCGTCTTCTATAAGATTTATTGATCTTGTTTGACCAACAGTTAATGGTACTGCTGTTAATGGATATACTACTATTCCTCTAACTGGTAAGATAGGTATAGTTTTTGGTATTGTGTTGATGAAATGTTCTAAATCTGAAGAGTCACCTTCAATATTAAAATTATGATCAATATTTGATATTATTGTACTAAAATGTGCATTATTTTTATGTAAGTTGGAAGTAATCATTGAGATTGTATTATTTTATTAGTAAAATTAATTATTGTTCAATGATTTTACCATTGTTGAAGCGAAAGGAAGTATTAGTAATGGAGCTTATATTTTAGATTTAGATTGTCTTATTTTTAGAAAAATACGAATTATTATTGACAAGATAGATATAGATGCAGTTATAGCCATTAGAGATTGGTTGGCGTTTACTGTACCAAATTTTGAACTGTCTACTCTTAAGTACTCCAGAAAAAAACGAATTACTGGATAAATAATGAAATAAGATATAGTTATATCACCTGGTTGAAGTGTCTTGTATGATTTGCGACTGATATATAGTAGTAAAATACAGCCGCATAAGTTTAAAAGTGATTCATATAGAAAAAGTGGGTGGTATATACTGAAATTAGTATATTGTTCTATTCTATAATGAGGTGGTATGTATATTCCCCATGGAAGATCAGTTGGTAATCCATAGAGCTCCATATTTACATAGTTGCCCCATCTTCCTACTGCTTGCCCTAAGAGTACTGCAGGCATTATTATATCTGCCCAGGTCGCAAAGTTTAGCTCATGTATTCTAGTATATATGTATAGCGTTATTGCTCCACCAGCAATTCCTCCTGGAATTCCTAGTCCTCCTCTCCAGATCTGTAAAATTGCTGCGGGATTTTGAAAGTATGGATTAGGAGTACCGACAGGCATCATGCTAGGTGGTGGTGTGATTACATGGTATAACCTAGCTCCTATTATGCCTCCTAGCAGCAACCAAGTTAATAGATCCCAGATAATTGCAGGGTCACGGCCAGATCTTTTTGTTTCATTAGCAGCAAGAAAACCGCCCAGTATTGCACCTGTAACTATAATTATTCCATAGAATCTTAAATAAATTGGTCCTATGTGGAGTCCAAAGCTATCAATTGACATGTTTATTTAAAAAATTAATAATTGATTCTGATAGGTGTGTCATTTGTGTTTATGCCATTGTTTTCTAACATGCAGTATTCTTTGAACAGCTGTGATATTAGCTAATGGTGCCATTATCCAAAGAGCTATTAATGGGTAACCAAATAGTAGGGCAGGAGCTAATACTAGGTATCTTTCTAGTCTGGTCATAACTCCAACATTTGCCTTAAATCCTAAGGCTTCTGCTCTTGCTCTACTATATGAGACCATAAGTGATCCGATTAAGGCTAAAACAACTAATACGGCACTTTGAGTTTCACTGTTAGTTGTATAGTGTACTAAGAGTCCTAGTAGTATTACTGACTCTGACCATCTATCAGTAGTTGAATCTATAAATGCACCCCATGGGTTTACTGTGCCTTTTGCTCTAGCTGTGGCGCCGTCTAGTGCATCTATAGGTCCCATTAAAAGTATTATTATCCCTCCTAATAAAAAGTTTCCCTGTGACAAGTAATAGGCTCCAATCATGTTTCCTGTCAATCCACCAATTGTCAGGGTATTTGGATGTATTCCTAATTTGACAATATAGTTGGCAATAGGGTTTAGTATAAAGCTAAAAGCTTGACGTACCCAATCCGTAAAGGTCTGCAGGGTTGACAGGTGGTTTGCTGGTTCACCGTTGCTCATTTTGACATTATATCAGGAATCAATTTATATTTTTCAAATTTTTTAGATATATTCAGTTTGATAGAAAAATGGTTTTAAGGGTTTTTATACGATTTGAGATAAGAGTTTAGGATTATAGAAGCTTTTCTTGTGACTTTTCCTGGTGTTCCGTTACCAATAATGTTTTTGTCTACTCTTACTACAGGAACTATATTTCTAGTGGATGATGAAATGAATATTTCTTGTATTGATTTCAAATCTTTAAGTGTTGTGTTGATCTCTCGTACGACTATGTTATTTGATCTTAATAGTTCTAATACAAGTTGTCTAGTAATTCCATTTAAGATATTGACAGATTTTGGTGGGGTTATTATTTCATCATTTGAATTTACCATAAAAATATTAAATGTGCTTCCCTCAAGAATTGTATTGTTGTCAATTGGTGAAATAAATAGTGCTTCATCTGCATTTTGTTGTTTTACTGAGGTTTGATGAGCGACTACTGCACCTATATAGTTGTTTGTTTTTACATGAGCCCAGTCACGTTGGTATATGTATGTGGCTAGTGAGATTCCGTTTTTATACCAATTATCTGGTGCAGGATGTAATTTATTTACAATAATGTAAAGGGATGCATGTAGTCTTTGAGACATTCTAGTCTTTGTGGGTGATCCTCCACTATACATAATTTGTAATAATAAATCGTCTTCTATTGAATTTTTGGCTAATAGTTGATGTATGATTTCTTCCAAGTCAGGTTTTGTATGTGGTAGTTTCATTGATAATTCTGATGCTGATTCAAATAGTCTGTTTATATGGTTTTGAAGTAGGAAAACAGTCCCATTTATTGTTCTACATGCAGTGAAAATTCTGTAGCCTCGAAATGTTCCCAGCATGTCTTGGGAAACATTGATTGTCACTTTATTAGTAGGAACAAATTGTCCATCTGAATAAGATATTATTGGATCTGATATTTTTTTCATGTTGTTTTTGATTAATGTTGATAAAAGCAGATATATTTTAGTATATTTTGCATATATGTATTGAAGAATAAGTATATATTCATTATTTTTTAAACACGTGTTTTTGTTATCAAAATGTAACTATTGGCATTACAGTAATATGAAATTTAGTATATGTCTAATGGATGATATACTTATACAATAAGTATTTTGGTAATTTTATTGTTGTAGATATGATTATATATTGTTGTATCAATTGCTCTAAGGAGTTAATATGAATAATTTTATAAATAATCAAGAGTTTGATGACGAATTGGATAATGGCTATGGGAGCGGGGGTGATACAAAGGGAGAGGCTGTGGGTTTTGATAAAAAAACAAGAGATATTGCTTCATCTGTTGAAGGTTTGATTTCTAAAAGAAAGCAGATCTGGGAAATTGGTCTTAATGTGTTTAGGCGATTGTGGTGGGTCATATTAGCCGGCTTGATGCTATTTTGGGCATCAGCTGATCCCAGCGTCCTTAATCTGTTTTTATTGGCTATTTCTTTTATTGGAAGACTCTTGTTTGCTATTCTGTTTATGGTAGTGCAGTTTGGAGCACTGTTTTGGTTCATTAGTCGTACTAGGACCGTAGTAGTCAAGCCTGGTGATGACAAACAAGTTACATTTGATGACTATTGGGGTCAGCCTGCACTATTAAAGCTGGTCAAGCAATGGATTAGTCTTCTTGGTGATCGCGACAAATTTGTTGAGATGGGAGGTCAATATATCAATGGTTTAATGCTGTTTGGAGAGCCTGGTACTGGTAAGACATTGTTAGCGAAAGCTATGGCAGGCGAGGCTGGTATAGCTTTTATGTCTGTTGAAGGATCAGGATTTAGAGGTATGTTTTGGGGTATGGATACATTGAAGATGATGACTTTTGTGAAAAAGGCTAGAAAATTAGCGAGAGAATACGGTGCTTGTATTGCATATATCGATGAAATTGATGCCGTAGGTATGAGTAGAGGTGGTGTAATGGGTGGTGGACAGATGGCTGGCGGTATGATGGGTGGTGGCATGATGAACGGCGCATTGACTCGTTTATTGTATGAAATGGATGGTATCAGTGAGCAGACTCGAATGGATAAGTTAAAAGCCACCATCAATCGTTTGTTGGGTAAGGAACCTCCTAAGCGTGATTGGCATGTGTTATTTATGGGATCGACAAATAGACCTGATGTACTTGATCCTGCTCTGTTACGTCCTGGGAGGTTTGATCAGGTTATAAAAGTTGATCGACCTGATAGAGTTGGTAGAAAAGCTATTATTCAAGGTTATTTGTCAAAGATTAATCATGATAAATCTATTGATGTTGATGTAATAGTTGCGGATACTCCTAGAGCTACACCTGCTCAAGTTATGTCTGCTATTACTAAAGATAGTGTTCGTAGGGCTTTATTTGCTAGCAGAAATTATGTAGTGCAGGATGATATTGATCAAGCAATACAAGAGCAATTGGTGGGTATGGCAAATCCTATAGAAGATATGGATCCTGTATTATTACGTCAAGTTGCTTATCATGAGGCAGGACATGCTCTCATACAGCATTATGTAATGCCTGATCAACGAATATCTAGAGTAAGTATTGTTAGAAGATCCAGTGGTACACTTGGTTATATGTTGCCAGTTGATACTGTTGAGATGTATGGGCAGCCACTTAGGCGAATTGTAAGTAGGATAATGGTAGCTTTGGCTGGTCATATTGCTGTAAAAGTATTTATGGGTGAGTTCTGGACTGGAGCTACTGGTGATTACAATATGGCAAGACAAGAATTTAGAAATTTGGCGGTACATGGTTATTTTGGTCCACCTGTTTCTGAGCTGTTTCGTGATGTTAAGGAGCTTCAGTTTTCTGATGAGAGAGTAGAAAGAATATGGATATCTCTTGAAGATCAAGTAGAAAAATTATTGATTGATCATGCTGATGAAGTTGAAGCATTGGTTGATAGGCTGCTTGAGAGAAGAGATCTATCTAATAGAGAGGTTGTGGAAGTATTAGGTAAGAATAGTTTGCAGCTTGCTGAAGAGCAAGGAATTCAAATGGAGAGTGTTCTTGAGCAGATTGGAACAAATATGGAGGGTTTAGAATATAAGCGAAGACAAACTAAAGTTTCTCCATCAAAAGATTCTAAAGAATAGTTCATTGTGAATTAACTATTCTTTATTCTTTCTGAGGAATGTTTCTATGAAGTCATCTATGTCTCCATCGAGAACTGATTGCGAGTTGCCTTGTTCGTAGCTTGTTCTATGATCTTTAACTAGTTGATATGGATGAAGTATATAAGATCTTATTTGGCTTCCCCATTCTGCTTTAACGTAGTCGCCCTTAAGATCATCAATTTTCTCCTGTCTTTCTTGTTGTTGTTTTTCATATAATTTTCCACGTAGTACTTTTAGGGCATTCTCTCTATTTTGTGATTGTGACCTTTGGTTTTGGCATTGTACAACTATACCTGTTGGTGTGTGAGTTATCCTTACTGCAGTATCATTTTTTTGCATATGTTGTCCTCCAGCTCCTTGTGCTCGAAATGTATCGACAGTAATATCCTTTGGGTTAATTATTATCTCCTCATCTACTGCTTCGATATTGGGTAGAGCTTCTACCATTGCAAATGAAGTATGTCTGCGGTTTGCAGAATCATAAGGGGATATTCTGACTAGGCGATGTACGCCTGTTTCAGCACGAAGGTACCCATATGCATATGAACCAGCAATTGTAATTGTAGCACTTTTTATACCAGCTTCTTCACCAGATGATTGGTCAATTATTTCAGTTTTAAAGCCACGTCTTTCTGACCATCTTATATACATTCTTAGTAACATAGATGTAAAGTCTTGTGAATCAACTCCGCCGGCACCTGCGTATAGATTTAGAATTGCATCACCTTGTGAATGTTCACCAGACAACATGGTTTCTAAGTCATATTGTGATGTTAAGTTGGCTATATTATCAATTTCATTCGATAATTCCTTCTCTAATGAAGGATCATTTAGATCTGCTAGTTCAATGACATCGCTTATTCTTGTAGATAGACTGTCCCATTTAGCTATTTCCTGTGCAAGATTTGTTGATAATTTCATTATTTTTCTTGCATTATCAGGGTTTTCCCAGAGGTCAGGTGCACTGGACTGTTTTTGTATTTCTTGTAGATACTGTCTTTTTTGAGTTAGGTCAAAGACGCTCCAAGAGTGCTTGTATCTTTTTGTTTAATTCTGTTATTTTATGTGAAATGTCTTTCATAAACTCCTCCAGTTTAATGCGTACATATAATATAGTACTTTAAGTGGTATATAGTATGGTTCTAATGCAAATTAGCAAGAAATTCACGTAATTGTCGAGGAGTTGATACTGTTTGTAATTTTATTTCAGATCCTGGGTAGTGTAAAGAGTACCATTCTGTTATATTGTCTCCCCATTCATGAGGGTTTATTATTGTGACAGATTTTTTTGATAGGTTTCCTATGCCTGCATCGTCTGCTGAGAATCCAACAGTTAGTCTATAGTTTTTGAGGATTTGACTATCGACTATTGCTTGAGTATATGCAGGACTTGAACTTGGAGGCATCAATAAATAGCTTCGTTCATATTGTGTTCGAGGAAGTCCTCTTTTAAATAACAAATCATTGTTCATTGAGCTATTAGTTTGGTTTTGTTCTGCGAATTTTGTATTTATATCTGAAGGAGCTTTAGTTTCTAAATAGTTTGCAAGCTGATTTGGCGTGTCAAATGACATTGGATGATATATTGCTCCTGGGTAGTTTTCTTGATACCAGTTTAGCATGTTGGCTCCCCATGTATCAGGATTGATAGCTATTATTAGTCTTTCAGAAAGATTTCCAATTCCTGCATCATCAGCTGAAAAGCCAACTGTCCAACGTTCTTTTAGCCATATATCTGTACTAATTATTGATTGAATCCATTCAGTCTGAGATTCTTGTGGTAATAGTAAGTAAATTCGTCTATATTGTATTCTTGGTTGGCCTTGTAAATCTTGTTCTAGTAATTCAAGAGTGTTTGTATTGTTTGTTGATTCGTACTCTAAGCTTAGTTTTAGAGCATTAGATGCATTTATTTTTCCGTATCCGAACCATTCTGAATGGCCCTTAGCATTATAAGTACCTTTGTTGTGACCATGCATAGGATCGAGCGTATGATCCTCAATCTTGTCAGCTGATTTTTGAATAATACTTCGAACATCTTGGGCACTCAAATCCGGATTAGATGAAAATATCAGACCTGCTACACCTGCTACTAGAGGGGCAGCGCTTGATGTTCCTCCGAATCTACCAGTAAATTGACTTCCTGTTTTGAAACCAGGAGATTCTAATTCATTGTCAGTTGTCCATATACCTAGTCCGGGAGATGGATGAGAAGGGTTTAATGGATGGCCATTACTGCTAGGGGCACAGACTGATACTTCCGACCCCCAGTTACTATAGATTGCTTTTTTTCCAAGGCTAGTTGATGCGGATACTGTTAGTGTATCAGGGTGTGCTGCCATGCCATTAAGTATTGGTTCTGAGGTATGTCTAAATTCACCTAATGGGTCATTAACATATCGCCATTGAAAGCCGGATTCGTTAAGGTTATTTATTGGTGCATTGTAATTATGTGCTGCGAAAACAATGAGACATCCTTTTCCGCGTGGACCACCATTAGTAGAGATTTGGGTAAATTTTTCCTTTAGGGCAGTTGATAGTGGAGCCCATACTGGTGGTGGTCCCCAGCTACAAGAAATTACACTTGCATGTTGACTTACTTTATGAAAAACATTCCACCAGTCACTATCTTTTTGTTGAAAATTAGTCCTAACTGGCATAAATGCACAACCAGGTGCTGATCCTACTACACCAAGTCCGTTTTGCTCAGCTATTGCTATTCCTGCACATGGTGTTCCATGGTAGTCTCCTAGAATTCTATCTGGATTTGGATCAGTATCACCATCAACGAAATCTAGAGGATGTACTATTTTGTCTTCACCGGCAAAGTCAGGGTGTGACAATTCGAATCCGTCGTCTATTACAGCTACTACTACTTCTCTAGTTCCTGTACTTATTTCCCATGCATCCATTATAGATATGTCTGCATTTTGAATTACATCATCAGCTTCCCAGCTACGCAAGTACCATTGTAGTTGAAATCCTGGATCAGTAGGAATCCCAGCAGGATACACTCTTTCTATTAGATCTGGTTCGCAGAATTTGATGAATGATTCTGAATTTATTTCATTTGCAATTTTTGGTGGGTTTTTTCCTGCTCTGCTTGATACTTGTAATACGTAGGTCTTATTGGATCCTGGTAATTCTCTGAGAGGATTAAGGCCATATTCTGAGCATAAATCTTGTATAGTAGATGGTGTTGCATCCTGGTCGAATTGAGTAATGAGTTGGTCGGTTAAATAATATCTAGTTGAATTTGCGCCCTTAGGTTTGTATGCGTGATGACAAATTCCTTTGTTTCTTTCTCTGAATTTGTTCATTACAAGATCTCTATCTCTGGAATTTACTTTAGCCTTAAAGATGTATCCGGATATTCTTGAGACACTGTCAATGCCGGCTGTAGATTGCAAAGATTGTAGTTGTACATGTGTAGTTGCTAGGGCTGTAAATATATTAGTCTCTCTTTCGAGTGGTATATTTAGATTGCCTCTTGGTAGATTTAGACTTTTATTTGTTTTAGGCACGCGAATTGCTACCTCTAATTAATGTATCTAGATTTATACTAGCAGTACAAGAAACGTGCCTATGTAATTGTATAGTAGATATTGCGTTGAGGTTAGGGTTTTATTATGAAGATAATTCCAAGATTATTGTTTGTAATAGGTTGCTTGATACTTAATATTTTATGTATTTGTATCATAATAATAGGTGTTTTTCAGATTAACTATTCCCATAAAATTTACCCAGGGGTTAATGTATGGGGTACAGATATTAGTGGTTTTACTAAGAGTGAAGCATTGGATTTGCTAAATAATAGAACCAGTTATGTTAAATCTGATGCGATTTCCCTTAAGGATAATAATGTTCAATGGTCTTTTACTCCATCCGAATTGGGCATGACATATCAAATTGAAGAAGTCGTTGATGAGGCATATGCTGTAGGGCGTGCTGGTCCTTTAATAAGTGACTTATTGTCTCAATGGGAATCATACTACATGGGGGTACATTTGAGTCCTGTAGTGGTTCTGGATGTTGTGATGATTGAGGAATTAGTTAAAGGAATAGCCAGGTTAGTTAATGAGGATGCTAGCGATGCATCTTTTTCGGTTATTGGAAGTGTGTTTACATTGGATCCTGGTAAGAAAGGTCGAGTTGTTGATGTTAAAAAATCAGTTGAAAATATTGTAGAGCCTTTGTCTGAGTTCTCTAAGGCTGATATTAATTTAGTAGTAAATGAATATCAGCCTATCCAGATCAATGCTAATGAGCAGCGAGAAATTGGACAGAATATTGTTGATGAGCCATTAATAATATTGGTTAAAGAACCACAAAGTATTGATGGAGAACCTTGGATTATTGATAGGGAAACATTAGTTGATATGTTGGTTTTTGATAAAGCTTTAGGAGAGACTCAAGAAACTTATCGAGTTACTATTAATAGGGACAGGATGAGAGAATTCTTAGTGTTTGCTAGTGAACAGTTGTTTATTAGACCAATAAATGCAAAATTTAATTACGATGATGAATTGGGAGTGTTATCAGTATTAGAATCTGCAAAATTTGGCAGAGAGCTTGATATAGATGCAAGTCTTGATCATATAATTGATTCTCTAGAGGACGGGCACAATAATGCTTATTTTCAATTTAAGACTGTAGACCCTATTGTTGGGGATGGTATTACAAAGAGTGATCTTGGGATCGATGGATTAGTGTCTGAGTCTAAAACTTTTTTCCGAGGTAGTGGTGACAGTAGAATGCAAAATATTAGTGCAGGTTCTGAGATGATTTCGGGAATATTAATTGCTCCAGGTGAAGAGTTTTCTTTCAATGAACATCTAGGTGATGTAAGTCTTTATACAGGTTTTGCTGAGGCTTGGATAATTTATGGTGGACGCACTATTCAAGGTTTAGGGGGCGGCATATGTCAAGTTAGTACAACTCTGTTTCGTGCTGCTTTTTATGGTGGATATCCCATCTTGGAAAGGAATCCTCATGCTTACAGAGTTGGATACTATGAGCAAGGCGCAAATAGTCCCGGGCCTGGTCTTGATGCTACCATTTTTTCTCCCGTTGCGGATTTTAGATTTTTGAATGATAGGGATGACTGGTTATTGATTGAAAGTTATTTGGATTTAGATGACCAGTCATTGTCTTATAAGTTTTATAGTGGTAGTGATAGTAGGGAGGTTAGTGTTTCCGAACCTTCCATAAGTGATGTGGTTGATGCTAAGGATCCAGTGTATGAATTTAATTCAGATTTGGATGATGGAGAAATTCGTCAAGTAGATTGGGAAAATAAAGGTGCAAAAGTTGTTGTGGAAAGAAAAGTTGAAAATAATGGCGTTGTAATTATAGATGAAGAGATTTCTACTAGATACCAACCTTGGGGGTCAGTATATCAGTTTGGGGAAGGAGCTGAATTGCCGGAAGGCGTAGTTATATTGGAAAAAGAAGAATCAGAGTAACAATGAGATTGTTCTTGCTAATATATTAATATATGATATAAATCAAATCTCTGGTCGACTGAGTGATCGCGAGTACAATGTGCTTGAGGAAAGTCCGCGCTCTATAGGACAGCGTACCGGATAACATCCGGGTTAGGTAACTGACAGAAGGGTCACAGAGATATATATTGCCTATTTAGTTTATTTTAGGCGAGGGTGAAATGGTGTGGTAAGAGCACACCGGTATTTGTAGTAATACAGGTATCTAGACATCCCTTACGTAGAGCAAGGCCAAGTAGGAACGATGTGGTTGTCCGTCACAATTGAGTTTCGGGTGGGCTGCAAGATGCTTACAGAAATGTAAGTACTAGATAGATGATCACTGCATATGTATTTTTTGGGATGAAGTATAGTTTTCTATATGTAAACTAAAAAATAAATGACAGAACGCGGCTTATAGGTTGGCCAGACTTTTTCTGCAACCACAATTATTAATTTTTATTAGTATTGTGGTTGCAGAATTTGAATGTACTTTACTTAATCATCATCCCAGTCAGTGTCTAGAAAATCGTCTTCGTCATCTGAATCATTGTCCCAGTCTGAGTCCTCATCGTCGTCATCCATTGGTCTAGAGGATGTGTCATAGCCCATTGCTTCAGCTTCAGCATATGCTTCTTCCTCAGTCAATAGTCCTGCATCTACTTTTGCAATCAGATCTTCTATTTCAGGTGGTGTGCCTGATTCAGGAC
>MDTE01169322.1_pt1 | contig 23652 bp, 15 predicted proteins | sample 811231 | NCBI WGS metagenome assembly MDTE01 (sample SAMN05326651, study PRJNA326480) | marine metagenome | isolation source: seawater | place: Indian Ocean: Red Sea | collected 2010 | reverse complement strand
CGATTCTTCAAGGTTAAGGTATCTGCGTAAAAACCTCGGTGAGAAATCAGTGGTAATTCCAAGGAGGTCATGAAGAACCAACACCTGTCCATCGCAATGGGGTCCAGCACCAATACCAATGATTGGGATGGACACAGATTCTGCAACTGCCCGTGCGAGTTCACTCGGTATTTTCTCTAGTACAATCCCAAAACAGCCTGCCTGTTCAAGCAACCTCGCGTCTTCAATGAGTTTTTTTGCTTCTTCTTCTTCTTTGGCTCGAACGCTGTAAGTTCCAAATTTGTATATCGACTGAGGAGTCAGTCCTAAATGCCCCATCACCGGGATGCCTGCGGTCAAAATTCTCTCGATACTTTCAACGATTTCGGAACCTCCCTCAAGTTTCACAGCATGGCCATTGGTTTCTTTCATAATCTTGATTGCACTTTCTAAGGCAAGTCGGGAATTTCCTTGATAGGTCCCAAATGGCATGTCTACAACAATCAGTGCTTTTTCGACGGCTCTTTCAACACACTGCGCATGATAGATCATATGCTCTAGCGTCATTGGAACAGTCGTATCTTTTCCAGCCATCACATTTGATGCAGAATCACCAACGAGGATGATGTCGACACCGCCTTGGTCTACCAGTTTAGCCAGAGAATAATCGTAGGCGGTTAGCATAGTAATTTTCTCCCCTGCAGCCTTCATTTCCTGAAGCGTGTGGGTTGTAATTTTCTTCGCATTAGCATGGATTGACATCTTGGCCCCTTACAACGGAACAACAATCATGATTTGAATGAGTCGTTTTTCAATCCATTACACAAATGTTGATCGGTTGAGAAAAAAACTCAAGTGACCATCGACCACCTTCTCTGCCTAAACCCGAGTCCTTTACTCCTCCAAAGGGGACTCTTAAATCTCGATGTAACCAAGTATTCACCCAAATCATACCGGATTCTATTTTTTCTGCAACAGCCATCCCTCGCTGTTTTGACCAAACTGAACCTGCCAATCCATAATCGGTATTATTGGCAATAGCGATGGCTTCTTCATCAGAATGGAAGGTGTGAATTGTTACTACAGGTCCAAATATTTCTTCGGTAGAACAACGTGAATCAGGCTCTAAACCAGTGATGACTGTGGGTGGAATGAAAAATCCATTCTCTCCAGATTGTTCACCGCCTGTGAGAATTTCTCCGCCTTCTTCTTTTGCTAATTCGATGTATGATAGCACCTTTTGCATATGGTTTTCTGAAATAACAGGGCCTATTGAAAAGTTGTTGACTTGAGGAATAAATTCCTTCATGAATTCGTCATAAATTGATGCATGAACGAGTATACGACTGCCGCAAAGACATATCTGCCCTGAATTGAGAAAACCTGCACGTACAACTCCCGGGATTGCAATGGAAAGATCGGCATCATCAAGAATAATCGACGAATTTTTCCCTCCTAATTCCAGACTTAATTTTTTGAACATTGGCGCAGCAGTACTGGCTACAATTCTTCCAGTTTGGGTTCCTCCTGTGAAAGAAATTGCATCGATATCTGGATGTTGAATAATCGATTGACCAACTTCATGCCCAAATCCATGAACCATGTTAACGACTCCTTTTGGGAATTGGATTTCTTCCAAAATTTGACAAAGGGCATGTGCAGAAAGAGGTGTTAACTCGCTTGGTTTTGCAACGACGGTATTTCCCATGAGTAAGGCAGGTGCCAATTTCCAAGTCAGTAGGTATAACGGTAAATTCCATGGAGTGATGAGGGCCACTACACCCATTGGTTTTCGCAGGATAAAATTTGTAGCGTCATCCATGCGATATTCATTCTCGGAGATTAGAGAATGATACTCACTGAAAAATCTAAAATTTTTGATACATCTGTCGATATCAACATTCAAAGCAACTTCAATCGGTTTTCCCGTGTCAAGTGATTCTACTTTTGCGAGTTCACTCTTTCTTTGTTCAATCGCATCAGCAATTTTTCCTAACCATTCAGCCCTTTCCGCTATGGTTCGATTTGCCCAATCCTTTTTGGCCTCCTTGGCAGCAGAAATCGAAGCATTTGCATCTAAGGTACGAGGAATTTTTGCAATTTTTTCCCCTGTTGCTGGTCCAATATCATCGATAGTTCCGATTTCTGTTTCAAAAGAACCATCAATATAATTTTGGACGATAATCATACGTCGACCTCATATTGCCATCGGTCTCTATCAGGATCCCATTCATCCCATGTTGGGATGTTTTTGAGTATCTCAATTCGATTTTCGGGGACGATGCCTGGAACAATGAATGCCTTTTGTCGGTGTAATGGGTAGGGGTTCCTCAATTCAAATCCAAGAGTTCCTAGTATTGAGCGAGCAACGTACCATGTGGCTTGGGCGTTCCAACCATGAGCAATTTTAATGACAATGCCCAAACCGTCAGGATAGTCTTCATGAAGGATTGCAAGCCCAAGCAATCCATCAGCTCCTTCCTTTGCAATGACTTTACCTTCCCCAATTTTGAGAATTGTCGAATCCAATCGATTGAATCCTCCAACCAAGTCTGGGTGGCGACACATCGCCTCCCAGATCCAATCTTCGTCTTTATCACGAACCAAGCCCGCGTAAATTTTTGCCAATTCAGAAACCGTATTGCTTACCGTCGGCAAACCACACCCATCTTTCGCAATACGAAGTGGTTTCCAAGATTTACCTAAAAATCGGCGAAGCTGCTCCATGTATGCTTGAAACACCTCATGTTCAGGCAAAGTGTAACCTGCTCTGTTCCATCCTTTGGCTCTACATCCTTTCAAAATTGCCGCATGTTCCCCGCTACATGTATGAAACCATCTTCTTGGCCTGCGAACCTGGCGACCGAATTGAACGAGTGGAACATCCAACGGCGTCATCATCAATGGCCATTCTGATTTTGCGAGAAGTGATTGAGCAGTAGCCACGTGTTCTGTATCTCCGTTATGGCTTGCCACAGAGATGGCTTTCTGTTCCCAACTGCAATCCTCTAATTCTTTGACGAATGATTTGACCATGAACGGTTTCATCATTGACCTTCCATAGCAAAGGACATTCCCTCCAAAGGAATGGATTACTTCATCCCCATGACACCATGCAACAGCGCCATGAACGGTGTTTTCACTTACTCCATTTCTTCTGTAGTCTACCAAAGATTCCCATTCTACATCACGTCCGGTTGGTATGCCCTGTATGTCTTCTCCCAGCGGAGAGGCAGGATATACCTGAGAGCCAGGTTGACCTGGAGAAACCGCTGAATGAGGGTCATGCTGAATAGTCATGAAATTCTCTCCAAACCCTTCTCGATTAATGGGACTACTTGGGTCATCCACGCTTCCATGTTTCGCATAACTCTCGCTGAGTCATGGTTGAAAAAGTCAAACCATGTCATGATTCTATCCTCTGGATGAAACCGTTCCAGTGCTTGTTTTGCAACCTCTTTTGGATTGCCAATGAGTGCATTGTTGGCAGCTTTTTTGACCTTATCTGGGTCAAGTGTTCCATCCAATGCCCGCCAATATGCGCCGAGGGCAAGCTCGGCTTCTTTTTGAGCAGCAAGGTTTTGTTGCTCTTCATCCAAGTCGCTCTCGGCATTGAGAAAGACAAATGTTGTCCTTGGCATATCTCTTCTTTCCCATTCACCGCCATCTTGGTGAAAACAATCTCGCATCCTTTGGTGCGTCGCTTCGATGACATCAGGAGAAGTGATGGATAAGTTGAAAACTTTCACGGGCAAGATTTGGTTAAAGAATACTTGAGCATGAGGATCGTGCGTGCCAGCGACTAATTCCAGTTGTTCTTTTGGAAATTGTGTAGGAACGATTGATATCTCTTCAAATTCATATCTCCTCTCAAAAGAGATGGCCTCTACTTCACCACCAGCAGTTTTAAGCAAATATGTCCAATCTTCTTCATTTCTGAAATGTTCTTTTGTAAGAACCGTGTCTTTTACGTCATCAGAGTGTAATGTGTCACCTCTCAATAAACGAAGGAATATTTCACCTGCTTCCATAAAAATTTGTCCTCGTAGTGCAGGCCATGCCGCTTTTTCAATTTCATTCCGAGGTGTGATGCCATATGGTCGAGCCATAAATTCGAATCGACCGGCAGAAAAACCAACGTGAAGTTTACGCTTGTCACCGCGAAGTTTCAGAAATTGCAGGGTATTTGCGATTCTTTCTGCAACGGGGATCGGTCCTCCACCTGCAAGTATACTTATCACGGCTGAACCAACATCGATTTTACTTGTGCGCTGAAAAGTTTCCAAGGCTAGTTGTGGAAAATCAGTGCATAGTCCAACTTCTCCCTTCCAGTGAGGTACAACTGGCTGGTCATTCTGTTGTTGTGTTTGAGTTGAAAGATGGGCTTGAGCGATCCATGCGACGCCAAAACCGAGGCGGTCGGCGCATTCAACTTGCTCAAAATAATTTCTAAACATCTCTTCTTCACTAGGCGTGTATCCTTCATGGTCAGGAGTTTGACTGATTGAAAAGAAAATGTCGTATTCCATTATTCAGCCCACCACTTCTGTCAATTTGGAAATTCGTTCTTTAAGAGGCGCTGGCACCGGGATATTTGATTCCATCATTTGTGTCATTACAGCGGAGAGTTGGACCATCGCTTCGTCCGGCTGATTACTGATTTCCGCTAAATCAGCAAGGCCCCAACGAGATACTAAAACTCCGTCGAGGTCGCCAATTTCTTCAGCGATTTCTAATGATTCTTGCATCATTTCCATCGCTATTTCCAGTTCTCCAATTGTAGCTTTTATATGTGCGATATCTTGAATCGCTTCCATTCTTTCTGATTCCGATTGGGCCAAATTCAATCTCCTCTGGGAGAAAAGTTCTGCTGTATCCCAGTCTTCTTGTTGTTTTGCGATGTGACTTAACAAACTTAATCCAAATAAAATTCCATTTTCATCTTTTGATTGCTCTCTTAATCGCATGGAACGATTGGCCATTGTATTTGCATCGTCAAGTTCTTCCCGTCCCAGATATAGTAATGCAGCATGGTGAAACACCGCCGCTGCTAATTTTGGGTAGTTGGCCTCTTGTTCAATGGCAAATGTCACGAAAGAGTCTATTTCAGACTCATCTCTTTTCATTTTTTCAAACAGAACCCAGCCCTTTTCTTCATTATCAGCAGCAACATCACTAGCGTGCGAAATAATTTTCTCGACCAAATCTTCTCTTCCAAGTTGCACTGCGACATCAATCATTCTCAAAGCCAGTGCCGTATCGATGACGTCAGAACCTTGTTGATGTTCAATTATTTGGAGAATTTCTTCCGCAAATTCTCTCGAAATTTCACTCAAAAAATCACCTCAAATAGAACGTAATCGTCCTCCATCAACGGCTAAACTCACGCCGCGGATACCTCCGCTGCTCGGTAAGCACAAGAATGCGATTGCTATGCCAGTTTCATCTGGGTGAATCAATCTTTCAATTGGAACTTGACTCATCCATTGGTGATTGATTTCATCATGAGATTTGCCAGTTTTTTGATGGATGGAATCCGCCAATGATGCTAAACGTTCAGTATCAGTAAACCCTGGAAGAATATTGTTGATGGTAATACAGGGTGGTAATTCTCTACTCAACGTTTTGGACCATGAAGCCATCGCACCTCTCAAAGTGTTTGATAATCCGATATTTGGGATTGGTTCCTTGACTGAGGTTGAGATGATATTAACGATGCGTCCAAAACCGGAAGAAGTCATGCCAGGGAGGCATCGTTGTACCAGTAAATGTGATGCATGCAAGTGTCTTTTGAACGGTGCTTCAAAATCTTGAATTTTGTTATCGATCAACGGCCCACCAGGTGGACCAGCGCTATTATTGATCAGGATGTGAAATGGTTCTTGTTTCAATTTCTCAGAGATTACTTCATCAAGCATTTCAAGATTTTCTAAATCCATGACCATCATGTCATGTCCTTCACCAGGTAATTCCTCAACCAGAGCTTTCAATTCCTCTTCATTTCGGCTGCAAACCATAACTTTGGCTCCACAACGAGCGAGAGCCATTGCAGTGCTTCGCCCAATACCCTTTGAAGCGCCACACACAAGGGCTTTGTATCCTACCAAGATTGTGTCTGAATAAGGAAAATTGTCCACTCTATCACTCTCCGTCCGCATAATGGGCATATGTTTGGTCTGCAAGTTTTTGATACACTACCTGTAGAATTTCCTCAGGAGCATTACGAAATGTAGGGTGCTGGCTTTCACCTTGGGCTCTACGAATTTCACTCCATCTTCCCTCATCATAAGCAATGAGGGCTTCTTTCATCAAAACTCCGGCAAGTACCAAGGTTTCATAACACAAATTTTCGTATGTCATGCCTCTTTTAACTGCGATTTCTCGACGCATGAGTAGGTCTCCAGTATCGATTCCATTGTCACAGAAGTGTGTGGATGAACCAATTGGGATGTCATGGTAAACCGACCATGCTGGGGAGGCTGAACCTCGGCAATCAGGCAGCAGGCCTGGATGGGAGTTTATGACTCCATCCTTAGGGTAATCCAATATCTCTCCTCGGATGATTCGAGTTCCACCAAAAACAATCAGGTCAAGTTCAAAATCTTTGATGAGAGGCATCACAAATTCAGAATTGTGAATTGAAACCTCTTCATGTATGATGTCCAGATGTTCAATCTGTTCTCTCACCGTAGGTGCGATATCATGACCCTCAATCCGTTTCAGAAATTTTTCTCTTTCCTCATCAGCAATATCCGATACCTCGCTAATGATGATGTCAGGAACGAACCCTTCGGAGAGAATTTGGCGCAACATCTCCCTTCCATAGGGATGTTCTTTGAGCAAAAGATAGGCAAATGTCGGCTTCGCCATGGTCGACCCGAGGGGTTAGAGATACCCGTTATTTTCGGTCAGGGAGTGCATCTTCTTCGGTCTCTTGGGAACAAAACCGTTTCTCTTACATTCCTACTTCCGGTGAGTACCATTGTGAGCCGAGCAACGCCTAATCCCCATCCTGCGTGGGGAGGAGCGCCAAATCTGAAGCCATCAATGTAAAACTGGAACTCACTAGGTTCAAGGCCCATGTTCTCTAAATTAGATCGTAAAATTTCTGTTCGATGCTCTCTTTGTCCACCACTTGTCATTTCATCACGGCCATAATTCAAATCAAATCCTCTCGATAATTGGCCTCCAGATGCTGATTTTTCCTTTTCATCATGGTAAATGTAGAATGGTTTCATTTCCATCGGCCATCGTGGAATGAAATGAAATCCATTGTGTTTTTCCGCGATGATATCTGCATGATGAGCTTCTATGTCATCTCCCCATTCGATTTCTTGACCACTTTGCTGAATCAAATCGATTGCATCACAATAAGAGACTCTTGGAAATGGTATGGTCGGTGGAATTACTTCGATTGGTTCCATATCTTGTGTTAATCGATAAGCATTGATGTCGTCAACAAAGTGCTGTTCATTTGCTGCCACTTGGGACCAAATATGATGAATCATGCGTTCCTGAACGCCCATGACATCTTCATCGCTGGCCCAAGCCATCTCGATATCAAATGAAACAAATTCGTTAAGATGACGATATGTATCGTGCTTTTCGGCTCGAAACGCAGGTCCAATTTCAAACACTCTTTCAAGACCCCCCAGAACCGCCAATTGCTTGTAAAGTTGGGGGCTCTGGGAAAGATAAGCGTCTCGGTCGAAATATTTCATCGGGAATAAATTGGTTCCTCCTTCTGCAGCTGCTGCAATAATTTTTGGGCTATTCATTTCCTTGAAACCCTCTTTAATGAGGTGCTCTCTCCCATACTGCAATATCTTTGAACGCAGGTTGAAGATAGCATTCACGTGTTTTCTCCTCAAATCCAAGAATCGATTATCGAGCCGAGTGTCCAATTCTACGTGCACGCTATCGGTTACGCCTAGAGGTAAGGGTGTCTCTGCTTGGGCTAGAACGGAGGCATGATTTGCGACGACTTCGTATTCTGGAGGCGGAGTTGGTTCGCCTTCCTTGACTTTCGGCGGTCGTTTTTGGGCTACAACTCCTTGAACTTGGATGGTGGATTCTCGACTTAAATTTTGTATTTCAGTAAGAATTGTTTCGTCAACATTCCCTTCTTTGAGAAAAATTTGACACTTTCCAGTTCCATCTCTTAGGTCGACGAAACAAATTTTGCCTTTTCCTCTGTTTGCTTCCATGAAACCGCATACAGTAACCTCGACATCAATGAGAGATGCACCGTTTGCTTGGATTTCGTTCAACGCATGCGTTCGATAAGCAGTTGACAAGGGCACAGGTTCGGCCATAGTTGTGGGGAATGGAGGATAAACATGAACTCATCGCAAGGAATGGATTGATATTGTTTGAACCATCCGACGTGTCATGGTCGGAAACCTGTTTTCAAGCGAATCTGTCAGTAGTGGACACCCAGACAAACTATGTGATGCCATTTCTGATGCTATTGTTGATGCCTGTCTTTCTGTTGACCCACATGCGAGAGTAGCGGTCGAAACCTGTGTGAAGGGTAAATCGGATCGAAGTTTAATCGTATTAGCCGGTGAAGTCACTGTGAAAGGAGATGCTCCTGATTACGAGCAAATCGCAAGGAAAGCAGCGGCATCAATTGGATATGATTCACACATCATAGGAATGGATGCAACCAGTCATGAGTTGTGTGATGTTCAAGTTCACATCACTACTCAATCGCAATACATCGCTCAAGGTGTTGACCAAAACGATCTTTCCCAAGGTGCAGGTGACCAAGGTCTTATGTTTGGTTATGCTTGTATGGAAACAGAAGGTCTAGAAGGGCTCAGTGGAACATTTTTTCCACTCGCTGCAGCACTTTCTCAAAAATTAACCCGCCGACTTACTGAAGTAAGAGAAAAGGGTATTCTCCCTTGGGCCAGACCAGATGCGAAAAGTCAGGTAACGATTGAATATGGTGATGATGGGGAGGTATCTCATGTCCATACGGTCGTCATCGCCATCCAGCATGACGACAATCTGAAAGACCAATTTGATGGTGATGAAGATAAAGAACAGGCATACATACGTGACGAAATAGAGAAACACGTCGTGAAACATGTCATTCCAGAATCCATTTTACCAGAAGATTACCGTTTGGTCGTTAATGGCACAGGTCGCTTTGCAGACCCTGGTGGTCCTTACGCAGATGCGGGATTAACTGGCAGGAAAATCATTGTCGATACCTACGGTGGCATGGGTAGACATGGTGGTGGAGCCTTTTCAGGAAAAGACCCCTCTAAGGTCGACCGCTCTGCGGCTTATGCAAGCCGCTGGGCTGCCAAACACGTCGTTGCGGCAGGTCTAGCATCTCGATGTGAAATTCAACTAGCTTATGTTATCGGAATCGCAGAACCTGTGAGTGTAAGGGTTGAGACCTTTGGAACTGGCCAAATTAGTGACAGTGAATTAACCAATCGTGTGAAGAAAGCCTTTGATTTCAGACCAAGGGCCATTATCCGCGATATGGATTTATTACGTCCGATATACAGTTCGACAGCCGCAGGTGGGCACTTTGGTCGTCATCCAGGAGATACAGGTACATTCCCCTGGGAGAAGATTGACGCTTCTAGGATTGAAGTATTAAAACAATGATGAAACGTCCATTTTGCCGATTGGCTGAAATGTATTGTGGGTTTGGAGAGTGCATGTCGAGGACAAGTGTAACTTATTTCCTGACATTATTGTTACTGACATCGTTGATAACTCCTGGTGTCAGGGCACATGAGGATATCGTGTTATCTGCAGATACTCTCCACATTGCATTACAACCCGGTTCTGTTGAAAATCTCACTTTGGTGATCGAAAATGAAGGAGATTCTATTGTATCATATGATATTGAAGCAGAAACCAATTCAATGTATTGGGACGCAATACCAACTGAATCAACGGTCGAAGACGTGTATCCTCAACTTGGCGAACGAAATACAACGATTGTGATTTCTCTCTCTATTGAAGCACAACCCTCTGATAGCACCATCCTCAATATTACGGTAACAGAACCAGGCGAGGGTATCTCTTCGTACCTTTTGGTCGTTCTAACGGTGCTGCCAATGTATCTGCCAAGCATCGATGCCTCTGCTCTGGGACTAGATGGCTTAGTAACGCTTGATCCAGGTCAATCTGTTGATTTATCTGTTCAAATCAGCAACCACGGTAATGTGCAGGACACTTTCCTACTTTCGGTAGACAGTGAGCCTGATTTAGCGGAATTTTGGGCCAACTGGACCCCTGAGGACTCGAATAACTCACAAGATAACTCAACGGGAAATAATTCAAATGAAAACGGAAGCGAAGGTAACAATTCAGGGGAAACAAATCAAACGACATCGTCGATTTCTTCGATTCTCATGTTTGGAAATTCTTACACACAGGCAAACGCCCTTGATACATTGATTGAGGATATGATTGACGCAGCTGGAGGAAACACCAGCGTTGATGCACAGACCGGTGGTGGTATGACCCTCCCTCAACATCATACAAACGTAAATACAAGTGGCAATCAATGGAACACCACGCTCTCAAATACTGCTTGGGATTATGTTGTTTTACAAGACCAAAGTCAAATACCATCATTTACACGAAATAATTCAGACTGGAATGATTCAAAAGATGCGGCGATTTCTCTCGCTGAGAGAATACACTCCGAAGGTTCAGAAGTCGTTCTATTCATGACGTGGGGCAGGAGAGCAGGAGATGTCACAAACCCCCTTAGGAATCCAAATTTTACCGCAATGCAGGACAACCTCGAATCAGGATATCTCGATTTTCAAACCAATATGACTGCAAATACAAATGCAACCGTATGGATCGCACCAGTTGGTCTGGCATGGAAAGCCATTCATGATGATATTGTTGCTGCAAACGGTGTTCCAACAGCTCCTGGAAATATGTTTTATGATCTCTATACGAATGATGGTTCACACCCTTCACTGTCTGGGAGTTATCTATCAGCATGCGTGATGTATGCGACGCTTACGGGTCACTCTCCAGTAGGACTAAATGATTCTACAAACCTAAATTCAACTCTCAAACTACAATTACAACAATATGCCTCTGATACGGTATTCAACAATACCTCTTCCCTTGACTACCCATGGCAATCGAGTAATCAATCTGGAAATGGGTCAGGGAATGGTGGCATGTCCTCTTCTGCACCAAAGAATGCAGCCATTCCCTCAACATGGGAAGTTCGTTGGCTTGATGATGTCATCGAAAATATTTCCTCTTCCGAAACCCAAACGACGACTCTTCGAATAACTGTCCCCTCAAATGAAGGGCCAGGATTCACTGGAGTTCGATTGTATGCAGCCTCGGTTTTTGGTAACCTTTCGGTTTATTCAACAATGGTAGTCAATATCACGGTTAATCACGATTTGAGTATCGATGTTGGAGAGCCGATGTTTGCATGGTTGCCTGGTATTGAGCAGAATATAGACCTCTCGCTTACAAATACAGGTAACGGTGATGCCGCTTATGATTGGACTTTAGATACGATATCTGGTCCGTGCCAATCTTCACTTTCTGAAACCCAAAGCACAATCATTATGGGGCAAGAAATAGATTTGAGTGTCGCTCTTTTCCCTCTCCCTTCATCCTCAGTTGGAGATGTTTGTAACTTCAGCATCAATGGTGTGGAGCAATCTGACCCTCGGTTTACTTTTGATTTTGAATTCTCAATTGTCATTGAACAGTCATTTAATTTATCCTTGAGCCATGCTCAAGATATCATGCTCGTTCCAGATGAGAGTACTACTGTCCCTTTCCTGATCACCAACCAGGGGTCAGAATCGGCAGACGTTTTGCTCAATTTTGATGGGAATGTTTCCGAATTTGTGGTGAATTTACCTCCTGTTGCCTCCCTCTCTCGGGGTCAAGGGACGTATGTTGATGTGGTGATCACAGCACAATCAGGAATCGTTGGCAATTTCTCTCTTCCATTCTCTCTCACCAGCAATCATTCCCAAGCAGATTCAGTTACCTCTTATCTCAATGTCACGGTTGAAGGGGCGCCAGAATTTTCAATGAGTGGCCCTCAAAATAATCGTGTTATCGTCCCTGCTGGTCAAACAAGGACCTCAAATGTAACCATTCACAACGTTGGTACAGAACCACTAGATTTGGAACTAAATATCCAATCACTTCCTATGGGGATTTCCGCTCAATTCGAAAATCAAACCATTACCGGTCTTATGCCGATGTCATCAATTGAGGTAGCACTGACCTTCGCAGCAGACCCTTCGATTATTCCGTCCTCTTATGTGGTCGAGTGTTTGGTTTCAAACATTGAGGATAGCACACAAATTGAAATTCTTGAACTTGATTTGCAAATTTCAAAAAGAATTGCAGCAGAACTGTCCTCGAGTACGAACCGGATTACTACATCTCCACTTCAATCGACATCTGCTTTATTGACTGTAATCAATATGGGTACTGCGAACGAAACCTTTTCCCTAAATTTTGATTATTCTAATACCACAAATTATTTCCAAATTGAGACCAATGTGAATGTCATGAAATTAGGCCCTGGTGAATCCAAGGACATTGAATTAAGTTTCAGAGAAATCGCCTCGGGCGGTTCACAAGCAGGCGAATCATTACCCATCCAAGTTGTAGCAAGTTCAACAGGTGATGTCATTGATAGTCTTGATTTAATCCTCGTGCCACAAAAAGTAGGTATCCAGATGCAAATACTCCCAATCGTGGATGAAGTGAAACCTGGAGAAGAAATACGTGGTACAATTGTCATTTCAAATTCAGGCAATGCTATTGACAACATCAGTGTAATTTCAGTAGACTCCCAATGCGATGTAGTGTTTGCTGAGAGCCTCGCTCCGAGCAGTTCCTCCTCTCCATACACATGGACATGCAGAACGCAGTCTTCTCAAGGAGCAGGACTGTATCAAGTTCAATTCAGAGCTACGAGTTCAGCTGATGCTTTCTATAACATTCAAGAGGGTATGGCTTATGAAGTTCTCGAAAATTGGTCAAGTGAAGGTGCCCTCACCGTACAATTCAATCCTGCCTCTTTAGAGATATCTCACCAAGGTGATGTTACCTCTCAAGTTGTGGTTTGCAATCAAGCAAATACAAATACCAACGGAATGGTTGAATTAGAGGGTGTGAATTCTGCTAAATTAAGCCAGGTATGGAGAGAAAGTGGAAGTGACTCAATTAGTCAGAATTTCACGCTTGAACCTTCTGAGTGTACCGAGTTTTCTCTTATTCTTATCGCAACAGGGAACCAAGGATTTACGTCGATTCTGAACGTTAAAGCGACCGCATCATTTGGTGCCCTCACCACAAGCGAGAAATCTCCAACACGAGAAATCAGCGTTGAAGGCATTACCCCTACTCCGGATGGTTTAACCTTGCCACTCGGTTTTGAAATCGATAACCAGCAAGGCATTACCTTTATCTCAAGCGGATGGATTCTCTCCTTCCTTCTCATTATGTTCATGAGAATGCGAAGGAAGAAACCAATCGAAGAAGATGCATTTTTGGCCCCCTCTCTTGAAAGCTTGCCTCCTCTACCAACACCGGTTGTTGAAGATGAGATCATGCCTCCTGCACCGGCAACTTTGGCCGAAAATGAAGTCAGGATGATTGATGGAAGGAAAGTCAACTGCCCATCTTGTCAAGAGACCTTGGGCGTTCCAAGGGGTGCTAAACCTCCGTTCAGATTCACCTGTCCAAGTTGTGAAATCAAAATTAGAGTTGTTGAGTAACCTTCTTTGCTACGAGCAAAAATGCAGTATGGCCAAACAAGCCTTTGGAGGGTCTCATCCCTCCTTTTGAAGTCCTGCTCCAAGGTCTTTCGATGATTTCAACACAATGTTCAATCTCTAAGCCAGCGCTTTCGCAATCAAGCCAACATCGTTCAACTTGGATAGAATTTGGTGCATAACATGCAAGTCTTGCACCGATACGTAATTTCTCAGAACAGGCATGAATGGCATCGCTATGATCGGGCATGTCTAAAATACAAGCATCCAATAGGGGAATACTCTCACTTTTTACAACATCTTGAACAAGTCCAGAGTAGTGTTCGTGATTTGGGAATTCTGGAAAACATTCCTTTGCAACGGTTAGGTTTTCCAAACCAACATCAGCATGATCATCTCTTACTTCTACAGTGATAAGCGTTCCATTTGCATTCAATACTTGGGCCAAATGAAGAGCAAGCCCTGCAGAACCTAGTCCTGCATCAAGAACAACATCACTGGAGCCGATTCCCATGTTCGAGATAAGCCAACCAGCATCTTTGGCACTTATGGTCTGCGCCCTTCTTTTCATGCAAGAAATAAACTCAGGTAATCTCATAGGTACTCGTTGTAGGTTTTTTTGTCCAATTTCCACGTTATCTCCAATTTCCAAATCAGAGAGTAACTTACTTGGGTTAAACACGCCCAATCCTTTGATTTTCATCATCTCGTCAACAAGATGAACAAGGTGTATTTTTCCTCCTTCTTCTCGAATTAGAACAGGTGATTTTTCGCCCATAACTTGCCCACGTGTTGCAAAGTCAAAATGTTATGGAAAGCACAAGATTCACTATACCGGTTGCGAGTGGAATTTTAACACGGGGGCGACTAGTTGATATACCTTACAAATACTCACAAACTCATGAAAGCCTCAGTGAGAACGTTATCGATGGTCCTCGTATCGATTTTTGTTGTAAGTATTCTTTCGGGTTATTTCTCTAGTACACTCAATCCTAACGTTGAGCAATTGAGCGATGAACCTAGTCAAGCACAATCGCATGGCACTCATGCCACAAGCCCCGGACACGTTGTATTTGGGCAATACATTTCTTCTGATAATTGTGGCCATTGCTCTAAAGCTGGTGGTGGTTCGGCAGCTCATCACTCCATAAAGGAAACATTCCCAGATGAATATGTCTACGTAACATACATGTCTGCCAGTTATGGCGATACTGATACCGCGAGGGCTGGCAAGGTAGGTCCCTACAACTGGGTTTGGAGTACTTCCGGCGCACCAGATGCCTATTTCGGTGATCGTTCTGACAAAAATCAAGGAGGTGCAAATAATCAATACACGACCTACGACAGCCTCTTTTCAAGCGGAGGTGGTATGCACCCCACCGTCAATGATTACGGCATGGAAGCTGCAATTTATCAGAATGGAAATTCATACGATGTATCAATTTCTTACGTCTATACAGGTACAGGTACGCCCGCTGGTAACATGAAACTCTATGCGGCACTCGTTGACAAGGATTGCACTGGGTATTCCTACAGTTCCGGTATACCCCACGGTTACAATTGCTGGATGGCTTGGCTCACCGCAGGAAATACCTACAAATCCAAGAGTGCAGGTACAGGAAATGCTTTCCATAGCGTCACTGTTTCGAGCACCGAAGAAAGCCAATCATGGTCGGGAATACCTACTTCAGTAGTTCCAGGCGGATTGGATAAAGCCATAGTAGTCGCTGTACTCATGAGTGGTAACACCGTATCGGTCGGGGGCTCAAGTGCCCACGTATACCACGCAACCGATTCAACGATGCTACCGCTCGTCGATGTTGGAATCGAATCAGTTGAAGTCAATAATCCAAGTTCGACCAATTCAGGATATGTACCTGGAGATTCAGTCGAAGTTGAAGCAACGATTCGAAATAACGGGGTTGAGGCTTATTCAGACGGTGGGAAAATTGAATTCTTTTACGTTGATGGGAGTACAGAGGTTAAATTTGGAGATACTGTGTTGCTAAACAACCTTCCAGCCACGGGATCATCGCAAGTAGTCTCTGCGACTTTGGATACCAGTAATTTACCAATTACTTCTTGGACAAATACACTTAGGGTCAAAGTTTCAGATCTAACTGCGGACAAGATTTCATCAAATAATATTGAATCAAAATATATCTTTGTGGACCTCCCTCCACAATCAAGAACACCTCAGGTTATGAGCAATCCAGATATTGAAAGAGGCGATTACTTCTATGTCTCAGCTACTTCTCAATATACGGATGGTTTGGATGTTAATCTATCAACAATCAACTTCAATGTCGAAATTTCCGCTGCAGGAATAGATTCGTGGGACTCTTCTATTGTCTCAGGTGGAGAGAGTGTAAAATATCCCGATGCGCCTAATGAGTACAGAGAATTTGTGGTTGAACCAACCATGGATATGGCGAGTGGATCCTATGACATTAGATCGCAAGCCGTTGACTCAAGAGGCCAAACAAGCGATTGGGTTGTAAATGAAAATGCCTTTTCTCTGATGAATTCACTTCCTCAAATCTCTCAAGATCCAATTACTGTGAAGGTGGATACAACCGAGAGAGTGTCCATGAAAAATCACATCACAGATGCAGAATCCCCCGGAGATATATCTGGATTAGAAATCACGAGTATGCACGCAGCTTTCGTGGCATGGTATCCTGAAACTGAAGAAATTGAAGTTCATTTTGATGAAATACAATACATTGACACTGAACCAACAACCACCCCTGTCGAAATCGAAGTATTCGATGGTACCGATACCTCATATAATTCTTTGATTTTCAATGTCATTGAGAATGGTCAACCTCGGTGGGAAACCATAAACAGGCAATATGTTGAAGAAGGAAGTAATGGTTTTATCGAACTCGAAAATCACGTTACAGATACCTTCGACGATGGATCCCCGGCACCGACATCATTACTGATGTTTGAGTTGATGGAAATCACGCCAAACGATATATTCACCGCAAGTATCGATGAAACAACGCTTCTGTTTGAAACCGTGGACGACGATGTTAACGGCATGGTCACCCTTACAGTACGCTGTTCTGATGGAGTTCAATATTCAGACCAGGAGATATCCGTTGAAGTATCGCCAGTCAATGATGCTCCTCGAATCGATTTCTCTGGTCTTGAAAACCTAGAATTGCAAGCAGGCGTGGAAGAAGTAATACACTTTGAAAGCAGAATTTCCGATGTCGATGGTGACGTTTCCGAGTCGTTCGTTAGAGTAACCGCAGAGGATGATCGATACGTCATTTACAGTATGTTGGACAATACTCTCACACTCAAATGGGACGACGATGGTCAGAAGAAGGTCACAATGACAATTGAAGACCGCTACGATGTCAATACCTATGAATTCGTAGTTAATGTGGTTGATCACAAGGAACTCACAGTATCAGAATCCAGCGATGCTATGGTTCAAGTCACAGTTGGTGATGTGATGGTTGGTGATGAATTTGAGGCCTCGGTGAACATCATTGATGATTCCTCAACCATGTTATCTATGACTACTCAATGGCAACTCTGTAATTCAGAATCTGGTATCTGTCGATTATTTGTGAACTATGAACACGATATTACCATGAAGCAAGATGGTTGGACAATTCAACCCTTCGTGAGTGATGAAACCATGGATATGGGACTAGATTCAACGTCGACTCTTTTGGAAATGGCTGATGAAGTCAAACTTTCGATGATTGTTACAAATGACGCAAATGGTTGGGAGTGGAAATGGGATGATGGCATGTCTTGGCTCATTACTGAAGAACGAACAGATTATTCCTCTATGAGTGATGCAGATTTCAAGAATGCTATTTCACAATTGGAAGCACAGATTGCAGATTTGCAATCACAAATAGAGAATTTAGAATCCTCAGATGAAGATACATCCATTTTCACCACAGAAATGGCATCTGTTCAGTCTGAACTTGATAGAGCTTGTGCTACACGTTCTTGTGACATCATCAATGACGCAGTTTCAGGCGCTGAATCTGAAGCATCTTCTAACTTGATGATGATCATTGCAATTATTTCGATCATTGTCATCCTCGGATTATTGATTGGTCTCTTCGTAACCAGAGGTGGTTCAAACCAGATGGTTGGCGGAGAGGTAGACTGGTCTCAGGCAGTACCGAGTATGGATGCTCAAGCCAACTCCATGTACGGCGGAACAGATGCACTATTCCAACAGTCCTATGCACCAATTACTCCGACACATCAGCAACAACCCATTGTGCCGCAACAACAAGCCTATTCTCAACAAGTCTACGCTCAACCGACTCAAGCAAGCGCACCATCGCCAGTCGTGAATACCATGGCACCTCCAGTTCCAGCCTCAGGTTTACCTCCAGGATGGACTATGGAGCAATGGACTCATTACGGCCATGCATACCTTCAACAAATGAACGGCAATCATTGATGGTGAATTGCAAACGGTAATAGAGGACCCCGAAGGTGGAAGGTAACGTGTCAGACGAAGATGCTGTAACTGAACTGTCTTCTGAAGCGGAGGAAAACCCGCCAGAAGACACGGAAGAAGAAATGGCAACCGTTTGGCATGTAGACGCTTCGGCAACCGACGAAATAATTGATTCACCCGTCGACGAGTGGATTGAATCTGTTGGTTTTGAGACCACCGAAGAAGTTCCAATACCAGAGAGGCTTGTTGACCAAGTCATTGGTCAAAATGCAGCCTCAGCAGTGATCAGGAAAGCGGCTGAACAGCGCCGTCACATGATGATGATTGGAGATCCCGGTACTGGCAAATCAATGCTGGCGCGTTCTATGACTGAATTACTCCCGAAGGACACACTTGTTGATGTATTGTGTTACCCTAACGAAGAAGACGAGAACGAACCGCGAATCAGGACGGTACCTGCAGGTCGAGGCGATCGCATCGTTAAAGCTCAAAAAGAAACTATCAGGGTACAGAAGGAGAAAAGTCAGAAGATGCTACTTGTTGGTTTTGTTGCAATTGCCTTCCTGTTGGCCATTGCTGCACTCAGTTCAGGCGATATTCTCACGCTGCTTTTTGGGATGTTATTGCTGATGTTTGGGTACATGTTTCTTCGTTCAAGAATGGGCGGCGCTGATGAAGCGCGAATTCCAAAGGTTTTGGTCAAGCATGATACGGAGGAATTACCGCCGTTTGTTGATGCAACAGCAACTTTGTCTGGTGCTTTGCTTGGTGATGTTCGTCACGACCCATTTCAGAGTGGTGGGATGGAAACTCCTGCCCATGATAGAGTAGAACCTGGCGCCATTCATCGAGCACATGGTGGTGTACTGTTCATTGATGAGATTAATCTCTTGCGATTAGAAGAGCAGCAGGCCCTTCTTACGGCCATGCAAGAGAGGCATTTTCCAATTTCAGGTCGCTCAGAAAGGAGTAGTGGAGCGCTCACGAAATCTGAACCCGTTCCGTGTGATTTCATTTTGATTGCTGCAGGCAATCTCGATGCCATCCAAGGCATGCACCCAGCACTAAGAAGCCGTATTCGGGGTTATGGATACGAAGTTTACGTGAATTCTTACATGCCCGACACCGCTTCAAATAGGCGCCGTCTCATACGATTCATTGCTCAAGAGGTCAAAAGAGACCAAGGGACTAATCGACAGATTCCTCACTTTGACCGCTCAGCGGTCTCTCTGATTTTGAGAGAAGCCCAACGAAGGTCTGGACGTCGAGGCAAGTTAAGCCTGCGACTAAGAGAGTTAGGTGGTTTAGTTAGAATCGCAGGAGATATGGCGTGCGAAGATAACGCTGAATTGACTACATCAAAGCATGTACTCCAAGCACGCTCAATCGCTAAGCCGCTTGAACAACAAGTTGCAGATCGAATGATTGAAAATCGCCAAGAGTATTCTCTTGTCGTGAATTCCGGTCAGCGTTGTGGCCGCGTCAACGGTCTTGCGGTACTCGGGGCTGATTCTGGTCTTTCAGATTTCAGTGGCATTATGTTGCCAGTAGAAGCCTTAGTTACTCCATCACTTTCGAGTGGTGGAAAAGTCTACGCAACCGGTGGTTTGTCAGACCTAGCCAAAGAGAGCGTTACCAATGTAAGTGCTGTGATTAAGAAATTAACCGGTAAAGATGTGAGTGATTATGATATTCACATACAATTTGTAAACACGCATGGTGTAGATGGAGATTCAGCTTCAATCACGATTGCCACTGCAGTGATTTCCGCTATCGAAGATATTCCTATTCGCCAAGATTTGGCGATGACAGGCAGCTTATCTGTACGAGGAGAAGTGCTTCCTATTGGTGGAGTAACGGCCAAAATAGAAGCAGCAGCCAGCCTTGGAATCAAGAAAGTGGTAATACCTCGAGCCAATGGGCCAGATGTCCTCCTTGACAAACAATGGGAAGATAAGATCGAGGTAATCTGTGTGGATACACTTGACGAAGTTATGGAACATGCGATGGTTCGAAGCGAAGAAAAGAAGAGTCTCGTACAACGCTTGAGTGAAGTGATTGACCGTCTTGCTCCCGACGTTACACCATCGAGTCGAACAACTTGATGCTACGTCGAGAGGATGAAAATGACAAATCAGGAAGATGGAAACCCCCTAGTGGTACTTTTTCTTGTTGTCATGGTTGATATGATCGGTTTTGGCATCATTATCCCCTTTCTCACATTTTTCATCGATGATTTGGCATCAGCGAAAGGCATCATCGAAATTGGTTTTTGGGTAGCCATCATGATGGCTGGTTATTCCTTAGCACAATTCTTGTTTTCCCCCTTTTGGGGCATGCTTTCTGACCGGGTAGGACGTCGTCCGGTTATCATGATGGGCTTGGTTGGAAATACGGTATTTTTCACGATTTTTGGTCTTTCATCCTCACTATTTATGGCTTTCATTGCACGATTTTTAGCTGGCGCAGCAAATGCAAATATCGCTGTTGCAAAAGCGTACATTGGGGATATTTCAGATCATTCAAATCTTGCTAAGCGTATGGGTTTGATTGGAGCAGCGTTTGGTCTAGGATTTACCATCGGTCCATTTATCGGAGGAGAGTTGTCCTCTCCCGCAGAGAAATGGTCCCTTTTCCAAGGAACCATTTTTGATGCGTTTCCATATCTTTTGCCATGCGTTGCTGCATCATTATTGTCATTAGTCTCTCTATTTCTTGCATTCAGTCGTCTTCCTGAATCATTGGAAAAGCAATCCAGAGTTTCAATAGAACATTCAGGAGTTTCGATGCTCAAAGAAATGTTTCAAGATTGTGTCAAAGTTTTACGATTACCTACTATTGGAACCATGATTTTAGTTGGCTTATTGTTCACCTATGGCTTCACAATCATGCACGCGGTATTTATTCTATTTACTGAGATGGCTCCCTTAGAGGGGGGACTCGGTTTTTCTGAGGCTGAAAATGGACGCGTTTTTGCTGTTATCGGATTAGGAGGAATCGTAGTTCAAGGTGGACTCATTGGCCCAATGACTAGAAAGTTTGGTTCACCTCGTTTGCTTGGTGCAGGAATATTAATCACAGGTCTTGGTTTAACTCTCATTCCTTATGTTCCATCTCAATCACCTTGGCTTCCAATGATTATCGTCGTTATACTGATCGCACTTGGTAACGGTCTTTTCCAACCCTCTTATTCTTCGATATTAGCCGGATTAGCAAGATCTCAAAATCATGATTTAGGATTGGTCATGGGGGCGCAGGAATCTCTCGGAGCCTTTGCGAGGATTCTTGGCCCCCTTACCGGAGGTCTGGTTTGGGACGCTACCTTTCGAAGTGAAGGATTGTTATCAAAATCAACCGTATTTCATCTATGTGGCCTGATGATGATTATTGCATTCTCTCTATATTTACTGGTCAACACCAAGAGTGATTTAGAATCTGAGTAGGCGGTATCATTTTTAACAATCCGGCCTTAAGGTTAATGATGGCCGAAGAAAATGACGATTTGGTTTCACTTATGACATATGGAGCATGGAACGCTCATACGTTCTCAAGAAGGCTCTCAATTTTAGCCAATGGTTTTCTTCTTGTGGCTTTACTGATTGTGGCAATGATTCAGTTGGAATCGGTGTTAAAACCGTTTTTTATTGCACTAGGCATCTATTTTATTCTGAAACCTGGTGCGGATATTCTTTCTTCTGGAAAATTTCCTGTTTTTCTTTCCTACATCACGATGTTATTATTATTCACACTGGTCATCACCTCTACCTTTTTCTTCGCTTGGTTGCAAACGAATGCCCTCATTGATGACGACGTAAAAATGGAAAATTATAATCAGCAACTCAATGAAAGGTGGATGGACTTAAAGGAGTGGCCATTGATTGAATCTCTTTTTGATTCAGGCATGAATAATACTACTACTACTGATAATTCGAATTCTTCATTGAGCGAGGATCTATCTTCATTGGGCTTACTGCAAGAAGGAGAGGCCGTCACGGATCTTGCGGTTGGACTGCTTAGCGGTGTAGGTGCTATGTTTGCAACTTCACTTACGGTATTTTTCTTTCTCGTATTTATCATCCTAGAAGCAAGTTTTCTTCGTGGTAGAATAGAGAGAGCTTGGCCTGGCCAAGCTTTTGATACCATCAATGTCGTTGGTGCTCAAATTGAAGAGAGCGTGAATACTTACATTATCGTGAAGACAGGATGCGGTCTCGGTACAGCGTTCATCGCCGGTTCTATTATGTGGGCCTTTGGAATTGATTTATGGTTCGTTTGGGCCATCCTTACATTTTTGTTGAATTATGTTCCTTATATCGGTTCACTCATCGCAACCATTCCACCAATCCTCTTTGGATTTGTCACATTAGGTACAGTGCCGTTGATTGTAATGACGGTATTGTTATTGGTAAATCAACAAGTTTGGGGGAATGTTATCGAAACGAAGTGGGCCGGTAGGGCACTGGATTTATCTCCGGTTTTGTTGTTAATTGTGACCGCATTTAGTTTCTGGCTATGGGGGATTGTTGGGATGATTCTATCAGTACCATTTATCGTAATTATCAAAATCGTACTAGAAAACATAGAAGCAACTCGCCCAATAGCAATATTACTCTCAGAAAGAGCACCTACACTCGAAGAAGCTTGGGAGGAGGCTCTCAAAGATGGGAGACTTACTTTGGGAGAAAATCACAAGTTGAGAGAGTTACAAAAGCTTCTGGACGTCTCTGATGATGAAGTCGTATTCATTGCAGGTCGAACCGCTGTGAACCTTATGATCAAGCGACGTAGGGCTTCAGCCCTTGAGATTGGTCTCGCTATTGATATTTGTTTGGATGTTGAATTGAGAGCGGAGTTGGCTAGAGTTTTAAACCCAGGTAGACTAAACGATGAATCAAGGAAATTATTGAAACAGTTGGCTACTCAACTTGATGAAGAAGAGTAATTAAATCTCTGTGAGCATTTTCTCTAACTCAGTGTTTATCATAAGAATTAAGGTTCCAAATTCTGGAGGTATGTTTGGATCTTCGTAAAGTTCTTCCAACTTGTTTTGTGTCATAGCAATTCGAACATCAAGGTCCCTTGATTTGTTGAGGAGCCATTGCTCAGTGGCTTCTTTTGATGCCCTACGAATATTCTTTGGGACTTTCGGGTCATCAATTTGTCCGATGACGGATGCAATCTGCGTTAGTTTTGTTTCGAAATCGCTCATGGCTATCACTCCTAAACATGTGCCCGAACCTCTCCACTAAGGCCGGATTTAATATGATTGTTGCCATCCACCCATTCATGGATGGGATGGACTACATTTCCACCTCTCGTGTTTTGACCCTGCTTGTTGGACTTTTTTGGGCTGCATATCTTGATTTAAAGTCAAGACGTGTCCCGAACGCTTTTTGGATCACATGGGCGAGTCCTGCTATATTTTTATGGACGCTTGAATTGTTGATTTTAGAAACTCCCTGGTAT
>MDTE01072013.1_pt1 | contig 23661 bp, 15 predicted proteins | sample 811231 | NCBI WGS metagenome assembly MDTE01 (sample SAMN05326651, study PRJNA326480) | marine metagenome | isolation source: seawater | place: Indian Ocean: Red Sea | collected 2010 | reverse complement strand
GATATTGCGACTATAAAGATTTTCTATGCCCTGCATGGGAGGAGTAATCGACAAAACTATGGGAATATTTTTGAATAGCCGATAAAAAGATTTGATACCATTAATTATTTTCATTATTCGAGGTTTGAATTTCTATTCCTCTGCTCAAGCTTCATCTCCATTTGTTTTTGACTCATAACACAACGAAAACCTGTATTTTCTAAACTAGTATCAGGACTGGTCTTCATTCTAGCTGTAGGACGAAAACCGGCGCAATATTGATCATTACACAAAAATGATCCACCTCGCGTTACTCTTTTAGGAACCGTAGGTTCCATTGGGTCATAACTTGACTTAGCCCCCTTTGGGTTCTTTTTACGATCTGACATTGAATATGTATTTAGATGATACCAATCTCTTACCCATTCCCAAACATTACCGGCCATATCATATAATCCTATATTATTGGGTTTATATTGCTTTACAGGGTTTGTCTTTAAATAACCATCATTAAGGGTATTATTTATTGGAAAAGTTCCATGCCATATATTCATTTCACGTCTATTTGTTACTTTACCAAGCTTAGCAGCATACTCCCATTGAGCTTCTGTTGGTAATGACATCCCTGACCATAATGAAAATTCTGTTGCATCATACCATGAAACATGAACCACAGGATGATCTCCAAGATCATCCAATGTTGATTTTTCTTGATGTGGATTTTTCCAATTTGTACTGGGTGACCATTTCCACCAATCAATTGATGAAGATGGAGTAGCAGGAACTTGACTATTTTTGAATATTAAAGAGCCTGGAACTAAAAGTTCTTTAGGTGGAGGAGGTGTATTTTCAGGTAATTGTGACATAATTTCTTCTAATGATGGAGCTATTTCAGCTGTCGTTATATAATTTGTTGATTTAACAAAAGCAGAAAATTGATCATTTGTAATGGGAGTTTCAGTCATCCAGAATCCATCAATATGAACCCTATGGGCAGGTTTTTCATCATTATTAGCAATTAATTCAGAACTGCCCATCATAAATGAGCCTCCATCAACCCAAACAAGTGTTATTTTTTGATCAGCAATTGGAATTGTGATTTTCTTTAATCCTAGAGTGGAATCACACCCAAATAAAAATAAAAAAAGAAATAAAAAAAATTTTAACATTATTTTCGATTAAATCTAATAAAAATAATTATCACAGTTGAAGTCAATAGATCACTTTTTTCTGTTTCATTTATTCCCAGACAATTAAATTGACATTCTACACATTGTACAATGAGGAGGAAATTGTGAAAAAATTATTACTATCAATATTAACAATCAGCTTTATAGTCAGTGGACCTATAGATGAAAAAACGAAATCAATGGATAAGATGTCAGGTTTCTTTAATATGTATTGGGATAGTAAAGCTGGAAAGCTTTGGATAGAAATTACAAAGTTTAACCAGGAGTTCTTATATGTTAATTCCTTAACTGCAGGTGTAGGTTCTAACGATATTGGTCTAGATCGTGGTCAATTAGGAAATGAACGGATAGTTTACTTTCATAGAATTGGACCTAAAATACTATTGATACAACCAAATTATTCTTATCGAGCAATTACGAATGACCCAAATGAAAAGAAGTCTGTAGCAGACGGATTTGCAAAATCAACTATTTGGGGATTTAAGGTTGGAGTTGAAGAAAAAAACCGAGTTTTAATTGATGCAACTGACTTTTTTTTACATGATGCTCATCAAGTGGTCCAAAGACTAAAAGGCAGAAAAATGGGAAATTATAAAGTTGATAAAAGCAGATCTGCTATTTATTTACCTGCCACAATGAATTTCCCTGATAATACTGAAGTTGAATCATTAATGACTTTTACTGGATCTAACCCTGGTAACTATGTCCGTCAAGTCACTCCAAGTGCTAATTCAATAACTGTTCGTATGCATCATTCATTTGTTAAACTTCCCGATAATCAATATACACCAAGAAAACATGATCCTAGGGCTGGTTATTATGCAATGTCATTTCAAGATTATGCAGTGCCTCTTGATGAATCAATCTATATTCGTTATATCACAAGGCATAGACTTCAAAAAAAGAATCCTCGAGCACGTATAAGTGAAGCAATTGAGCCAATCATTTATTATGTTGATCCTGGAGTTCCTGAACCTGTCAGAACAGCTATGTTGGAAAGCGGAAGATGGTGGAATCAAGCCTATAATGCGGCAGGATATAAAAATGCATTTCAAGTGAAAATTTTACCAAAAGGTGCTCATCCAATGGATGTTAGATATAATATGATTCATTGGGTTCACCGTGCAACAAGAGGCTGGTCTTATGGAAGTAGTGTAACTGATCCAAGAACAGGCGAAATAATAAAAGGAAATGTGTCTCTTGGGTCATTAAGATTAAGACAAGATTATTTAATTGCCACTGGGCTGTTAGCGCCTTATAAACATGGTGGAAAAGTACCAGGATACATGAAAGAACTAGCATTAGCTCGAGTAAGACAATTGGTTGCTCATGAAATTGGACATACAATTGGCTTGCAACATAATTTTATTTCAAGCGCAGATGATCGTGCATCTGTAATGGATTATCCTCACCCTACAATTTCACTAAATCGAAACGGTGATGTTGAATGGAGGAATGCATATGATGTTGGAATAGGTGAATGGGATAAAATTTCAATAGCATACGGATATCAAGATTTCCCTGATGATGTCAATGAAGATTCAGCTTTAGAAGATATTATACAGGATGGAATTGAGCGAAACTTGATTTTTATTACTGATAAAGATGCTAGACCATTAGGCTCAGCACATCCAAAAGCACATCTTTGGGATAACGGAAAAGATCCTGTAACAGAATTGTCTAATTTAATGGAAGTACGAAAAGTAGCCTTAAATAATTTTGGTGAAAATAATATCCGTGTTGGTCAACCTTATAGCGATATTGAAGATGTATTAGTTCCTATTTATTTTTTGCATAGATACCAAATAGAAGCAGCTTCAAAAGTTGTTGCTGGGTTAAACTTCACATATGCACTAAGAGGTGATGGCCAATTAGTTACGGAATTCATTGATCCTAACTTTCAAATGGAAGCGCTTGATGGATTAATTAATACTCTGCAGCCTAGCTCACTAGTTTTAAGAGAAGAATTGTTGAAATTAATCCCCCCTAGAGCATCAGGGTATGGAAGAACTAGAGAATCTTTTAACTCAAGAACGGGTGTTACATTTGATGGTGTAAGTCTCGCAGAGACTGCAGCTGGATTAACCTCTAGAGTTCTTTTGCATCCTGAAAGAGCTACTCGATTGGTTGAGTATCATGCTAGAGATTCCAAACAACCTGGATTAGAAAAAGTAATTGATCGTATTATTGATGGAACTCTATTACGTTCTGCTCCAAGTGGCCTAAGTGGTGAAATAAAACGTAATGTTGATTTTGTTGTTCTAGATCATTTATTATCACTCGCAAAAAATAAAAATACATCTCCAGCAGCTCAAACAATTATAATGGCTAATATGGAATCATTGAACTACCAGTTCAAGTTACTCGGAGGAATACCTACAAACTACAAAGAGAGTTCTCAAGTAGATGAATTGAAAAATGCCAAACGACAAGTAGATGAACTATTAAAGTTTTCAAAAACAAAAAGAGATCGCGATCATTACAAAATGCTACATAAGAGAACTCAGTCTTTTATTAATAATCCTGAAGATTTTGAGACAATTAAAATCCCTATTGCTCCACCAGGATCTCCTATCGGAACTGAATTTGGCTGCACATTTGAAAACAATTAAAAACTCTTTTAACTCATTGAGGAAAAAATGAAACATAAAATCCTATATATATTGATTATGATATCATCCATCTTATTTGCAGATGGATTAGATATGAAAAAATTAAAAGCTATGAAAGCTCGAGCGATTGGCCCCGGAGGTATGAGTGGAAGAGTGACAGCGATTGATGTTGTTCTTTCAAATACAGATATAATGTACGTAGGAACAGCATCTGGTGGATTATGGAAATCAGAAAGTGGCGGTGTTAAGTGGGAACCAATTTTTGATGATCAAAAAGCTGCGTCAATTGGAGATGTTGCCGTTGACCCTACGAATTCAGACGTAATTTGGGTAGGGACTGGAGAAGGAAATCCGCGGAACAGCCAATCAGCTGGGTTTGGTGTATATAAAAGTATTGATGGTGGAAATTCATGGGAATACAAGGGCCTAGGTGAAACCCGAAATATTCATCGCGTATTAATCAATCCACATAATACAGATATAGTATATATTGGTGCACAGGGTTCAGCATGGGGTGATAGCAAAGATCGCGGTGTATATAAAACGACTGATGGTGGGGATACATGGAAAAAAATTCTATATGTTGATGAATCTACAGGAATTGGTGAAATGATCATGGATCCTCGCAATCCAAATAAATTGATTGCAAATATGTGGCAATTCAGACGTTGGCCATGGTTTTTTAAGTCTGGAGGCCCTAGCTCAGGCCTATACATAACATTTGATGGTGGTGAAAAGTGGAAAAAATTAACCGATAAAGATGGCCTGCCTAAAGGTGATCTTGGACGTATGGGGCTAGCGATAGCACCCAGTAATCCTAAAATTATTTATGCGTTAATAGAGTCAAAGAAGAATGCTTTATATAAATCAATAGATGGTGGTTTTAAATGGAAAAAAGTATCTGATAAGAATATAGGAGGTCGGCCATTCTATTATGCGGAAATATATGTTGATCCTGTAAATGAGAATAGAATTTATAATCTACATACATACGTAACCGTTTCTAATGATGGTGGAAAAACTTTCCAATCACTTATGACAGCTTACGGTTCCAATGGAGTTCATCCAGACCATCATGCTTTCTGGGGCCACCCGACAAATCCACAGTTCATTATAGAAGGTAATGATGGAGGACTGAACATTTCACTTGATCGAGGAAAGACATGGCGTTTTGTTGAAAATCTGCCTGTTGCTCAATTTTATCATATTAATTATGATATGGACTGGCCTTACAACGTATATGGTGGGATGCAAGACAATGGATCTTGGAGAGGACCAGCTTATGTTTGGCGAGCAGGTGGGATAAGAAATTCATACTGGGAAGAATTATTTTTTGGTGATGGTTTCGATGTTGTACCCCATCCATCAAATTCACGCTACGGATATGCAATGAGTCAGCAAGGAAATGTTGGAAGATATGATTTAGTTACTGGACATACACAATTAATAAAACCTGTTCATCCAGATGGAAAATATCTAAGATTTAATTGGAATGCAGCTATTGCTCAAGATCCATTTGATGAAGATGCTATTTATTACGGTAGTCAATTTGTTCATTACAGTAGAGATAGAGGAAATAATTGGGATATCATTTCACCAGATCTAACAACAAATGATTCACAGAAACAAGAGCAACATAAAAGTGGAGGATTAACTTTTGATGCTACTGGCGCAGAGAACCATACGACTATTTTAGCTATCGAGCCTAGTCCACTAGATAAGAATATTATATGGGTTGGAACTGATGATGGAAACCTCCAGTTAACTAGAGATCGAGGAAAAACCTGGGAAAATGTTTCAAAAAGAATATTTGGTGTACCAAAAGGAAGTTGGATACCACAAATTATAGCTTCGTCCTATAATCCTTCTGAAGCAGTTGCTGTAATTAATAATTATCGAAGAAATGATTGGAAGCCATATATATATCGAACAGATAATTTCGGCAAATCTTGGAAATCAATTGCAAATGAAGAAAATATTTGGGGTTATGTATTAAGTTATGTACAAGATCCTATTGAGCCAAATTTACAGTTTATTGGAACAGAATTTGGATTATACGTGTCTATCGATGGAGCAAATACCTGGACTAAATGGACTAATGGATTTCCTACAGTATCAACTATGGATTTAAAAATTCATCCAAGAGAGCATGATCTAGTTATAGGAACATTTGGTCGTGCTGCTTATATACTTGATGATATTAGGCCTTTACGTGCATTGGCTTCCACAAAAGAAAATCTAATGGACAAAAAACTTCATTTCTTTGAACCTCCAACTGCCGTTCTAGCTATAAATAGACAAGCAGCAGGTACACGCTTTGAAGCAAATGCAATATTTTCAGGAGAAAATCGACGAAATGGCTCAATGCTGACTTTTGTATTTAATCCTAAAAATAGTAAAGATAAAAGGACTTCAAAGAAAAATACTGCAGAAAACAAAAATCAACCTGCTAATAAGAATAAAGTAACAATGGAAGTTTTAGATGGTGATGGCAATATAATTAGAACTGTAAAACATAATGTTGAAGCAGGCTTAAATCGTATATATTGGAATTTAAGACGAAAAGGTGTGCGCTCTCCTAATATGCCAAAACCTACAAAACCAGATTCACGAGAACCAGCTGGACCTCAGGTTTTACCAGGTGAGTATACTGTTCGCTTAAGTCATGGTGATATAAGTACTGAACAAATTATTAATGTTATTTCTGATCCACGTGTTGCGATAAATAAACGAAACATAGAACGTTTACAACCAATATATGATAGACAAATGAAGATCATATCATCAGTGACAAAAGCTATGGATCAAATTCGTGAGGCTAAATCAATTATATCATCAGTAAATAAAATGTTAGATGTCAAATCAAACGACACACATAAAACTCTTCAAAAAGAAGGAAAAGCAATAGCTGACAGTTTAAAACTTTTGGAGGAGCTTATTGTTAATCAGAGAGGACTCCAAGGAATAGTTAGAAGCCCAGATATCTTAAGTGCAAAAATACGTGCCATTAATCGATATTTATCCAGCAATCTTACTGGACCAAATTCAAGCCATGAGTTTCTATTAAATTATTCGGAAATAGAAACAGATAAAGTTCTTAATAAGATAAATACATTTTTTAAAGAAGATTGGGGTGAATACCAATCAAAGGTAGAAGATGCAAACCTTTCTTTTTTCAAAACCTATAAACCTATAAAGATTAATTAAGAATGAGTGACTCTTTATTACAGTATGGTGAGAAAGTAAATGCGACAGACCTAAAGGATATATTAGAACACATCTTTTTAAGAAATGATGAGATTGGGAATGAAGGGCAAAGAGGTAGTCCAATATGTATATGGGGTACCCATGGGTTAGGGAAAACGCAAATTGTTTCTGATTTTGCTAAAGAACGTAAGTGGAATTTTGCCTATTGTGCTCCTGCTCAATTTGAAGAGATGGGTGATTTACACGGAATGCCTGAAGTTATAGATCCTGATAAAAATAAGATTGGCGATGAATATACGGTTTATAGCCCGCCTGAGTGGGTGCCCACTGCAAAAGGACCTGGAATTTTATTGCTAGACGATCTTAATCGTGCAGATGATCGAATATTACGTGGCTGTATGCAACTCCTTCAGAATTTTGAACTATTCTCATGGCACTTACCTGAGAAATGGCAAATAGTCGCAACAGCAAATCCTGAAGGAGGTGATTATTCTGTAACTCCAATGGATGATGCAATGCTAACAAGAATGCTACATGTTTCTTTAGTATTTGATCCCAAAGCATGGGCTGAATGGGCAACTAATGCTGGTATTGATTCGCGTGGAATCTCATTCGTACTAACCTATCCTGAACTTGTAACTGGAAAAAGAACTACAGCACGCAGTCTTACTCAATTTTTTGAACAAATAAAAAACATATCAGAGCTAAAAAAGGAATTGAAGATTGTTAATGCCCTAGCCCATAGTGCATTAGATGAAATTACTGCATCTACATTTATAAGTTTTGTTCAAGATGATCTAACACAACTTATTTCACCTGAAGAAATATTAGATAAAAAAGATTTTAAGATAATTGAAAAAAGAATCAACGAGCTATCTAAAGGTGAAGGTGACCAAAAAAGAGTTGATAGGATTTCAACTATGTGCACGAGAATTTTCCTAATGTTAACAAAATCTGATTATAAGGTAAAAACCAATCATCAAGAAAATTTAGTATTGTTTTTGCTTTTGGAAGTTATCCCAAATGATTTACGTATGAGTCTTTACATGGATCTGATTAAAAATGGATCTAAAGAGGTAAAAGAAATGTTGAGAGATAAGAGAATTGCTACAAAACTATTAAAAGGTATGTGATAATTCTAATCTAAAATCACTGAAAATCTCATCACATTAGAATTATCGCCGACTTCTCTCACTCCATATGATACTTCGATTTTTGCTGTATCACCAATCATATTTCTAACAAATCCGCCCATTTGATTAAATTCACCTTTGGAATTGCTATAGCAAGCTGGATTAATAGTTGGTACAATATGTCCTTTGAACCCTGTAATTGCAATAGTATCATAATTAACATATACCATTTCATCTGTCAAACCCCTTTTGATAATATAACCTAGGGTATCGCCAAGGACCCAATATAAATTAGATGACCATTCAAATCTAACCACATCTAATGGATTATCATCTTTATCTGTAACTTTTCCACTAAAGCGATGAATCGTTTGCCATTTTTCCCTATTAATTTTTAAATGATAATAACCATTCTGATCCTTAGGTAATCGTGGATTCAAATAAACGTTAATTATCTCTTTTTCTTCATTTGGTAGAAAACCAAGATCTTCACAACTTAAAGAAAGAAACAAAATGTTGATCATTAATACATATTTAACACAATATTTTAAAGATTGAAAAATACCAGATTGATTAGGTTTTTTCATTATTGTTTCCTTCTTTTATAATGGCCAAACTCTTAGAATAATCGGTGTACTAACTAAAATAATTAGAAGTTCCAAAGGAAGACCCATCTTCCAATAGTCACCAAATCTATATCCACCAGGGCCCAGAATGAGCGCATTACACTGATGTCCAATTGGCGTTAAAAAAGCACAAGAAGCACCGACCGCTACTGACATTAAAAATGGATCAATACTTACGCCCATAGATAATGCTATACCTGTGCTAATTGGAGCCATGATCAAAGCAGTAGCTGCATTATTAATTATATCTGATAAACACATCGTAACAGCCATAATAATAGCTAATATAGACCAGGTAGGTAGACCTCCAATGACATGTAAAATCTGCTGTGAAATTATTTCCGTTGTGCCTGTATTTTGGAGAGCTTCACTTAGCGGAATCATTGCTCCCAATAAAACAATGATGGGCCAATCGACACTTTTATATATATCTCGAAGGTGTAATATACCAGTAAAAATATAACATAAGATTGCTCCTGAAAAAGCAACGGTTGTTGGCAAAACGCCAAATAAACTCAAAAATATTGCGCCTACAAAAATTAATAGGGATAAAGTGACTTTAGGGAGTTCACCTATATCTAATTCTCGCTCTGCTAAAGGTAGTAATTCCAATGTTTGAATATAATTTTTTATATCATCTTCATTACCTTGTACTAGAAGTACATCACCAACTTGAAACCGAAGATTTCCAAGCCTTTTTAATAATGGCTTATTTTGTCTTGCAACAGCTATTAATGTTAGTTGATTGGATGTGCGTCTACGTAAATAACTTCTTGTTCTACCTAATAAAGGTGAATCTGGCGTTATAACTGATTCTACAAATGTAGTTTCATCATTCATTAACGACTCCATGCGAAATCGCATTTCATCAGTAAATGAAATATTAAATTTTTCCATCATAGAATTCAAATCATTAGGATCTGCCTGTGCTAAAAATTGATCTCCAGACTTTAATAATCGATTTGGATTAAATAGCTTCGCTTCACCCTTTGAATTGATAACTCTTAGTAGATTTAATCTATCCTCACTTAATTTTTGGATATTTTTGGCGCTCTCTCCAATTAAACTACAATTTTCGGGGATATGAATCTCGGTAACATATTCATCAATTTTAAATAGGGATTGCGATTGCGGGCTCTTTAAATTTGTTCTTGGAATCAATCTCCACCCTAAAAATGCAACAAAAATAACACCTATAATTGCAACACTTGTACCTACTGGACTAAAATCAAATAAACCAAATGCAGAAGGTTCAAAAGTTTCAGGTTCTATATTCATTTTTTTCATGTATAGTGCAGCTTCCGAAGTAGGATCAGATAGTGCTTTATTTTTAATATTTAATTGTTCTTCGTATCTAAAAGTAGAAATGATAATATTAGGCGGTGTACCAATCATAGTTATCATACCGCCCAAAATTGAGGCAAAAGCGATAGGCATTAATAATAAACTAGGTGATCTTTTCTTCTCCCAAGCAGTTTTAAGTGTTACGGGTAACATTAACGCCAAAGCACCCACATTATTCATAAAAGCAGATAAAATCGCAATCACACCACTCAAACTACTAATGTGCATAGTTTGACTTTTAATAAAAGGTTTTATCTTTCGGGAAATAAGGTCAACTACTCCAGAATTTCGCAGAGCTCTGCTAATAATAAGTACCGCCGCCACTGTTATAACTGCTGGATGACCAAATCCAGAAAATATTTGAGATGAATCCTTAATTAGGTTTGAATTATTACTTCCAATAATACTATCAGCTAGTACCAAAATGAATAACCCTAAAAGAGAAATAACATCATAGCGCCATTTTCCCCATACAAATAACGAAAATGTTAATAAAATAATAATTGATATGGTAATCTGATCAAAATTCATTTTAAAATATAATTAATTCAACTCTAGTTTGATATAACAAGTTTTTTGTCGTAATCTAAATGAATAGAGTCAGTATTTGGATTTTTAAGCATATATTTTGATATCTCAGATAAAATATCCCTCCTTATTAATCTTTTAATCGGTCTAGCTCCATATTCAGGTTCATAGCCATTATTAATTAAGTGTTCCCTTATACCACCATTCACCCTACAGTTTATGCCCTGTTTTGAAAGATTCTCAATCATTCTTGCTAAATGAATTTCAACTATTTCTTTTACCACTTCTTTCCCTAGATCATTGAATTTTATAATTTCATCTATTCTATTTCTTAATTCTGGTCTCAGATAAGATTCAAGTTCTGATTCGGTCAAGTTCGTTGTCATAATAATAATTGTATTACGGAAATTGACAGTTCTCCCCTTTGAGTCAGTCAATTTTCCATCATCTAATACTTGTAAAAGTATATTTAATACGCTCGGATGTGCTTTTTCTATTTCATCAAATAAAACTACTGAATAAGGTCTTCGTCTAATTTTTTCAGTTAAATGACCACCTGCATCATGTCCAATATAACCAGGAGGTGAACCAATTAATTTTGAGACAGAATGTTGCTCCATCAATTCACTCATATCAATACGAACTAATGATTTTTCATTATCAAATAATGCATCTGCCAAGGCTTTGCCTAACTCGGTTTTTCCCACTCCCGTTTTACCAAGAAATAAAAATGACCCGATAGGTTTATCAGGATCTGAAATACCCATTTTGGACATCCGAATTACGTTAGATGTGGATTCTAAGGCATTATCCTGACCTACTACTCGATTTGAAAGATGATCCTCTAGTCTTAAAAGTTTCTTCTTCTCACCTTCAAGCATTTTGCTTATGGGAATACCAGTCCATTTTGAAATAACCTCAGCTATATCAGATGTTGTTACTTCAAGCTTAATAAATTTCGCATTTTCAAGTTTTTTTGTATAATCGTTGATTTCATTTTCAATAACAGGAATAGATTCATATTGAATCTTTGATGCATCTGCATATTTTCCTTCTTTTTGAAAGTTACCCATTTGATTTTTAGCTTTTTCAAGCTTTTCCTTTAAACCCGTCAATGTATTAACCGCTTTCTGCTCATTTTTCCATTCAATAGTATTCTTTTTAAGCTCTTTTTTTATTTCACCGATCTCATCTATACAATTTTTTAATTGATCTTTTGATTTAGAATCTTTTTCTTTTTTTAATGCCTCTCGTTCAACCTCAAGTTGAATTAATTTTCTATTGTAATTATCAATGACCTCTGGACAAGAATTCATTTCCATACGAAGTTTAGCCCCTGCTTCATCAATTAGATCAACTGCTTTATCTGGAAGAAATCTGTCGGATATATAACGATCTGATAGAGTTGATGCCGATATTAAAGCTGAATCCCTTATACCCAAACCATGATGAAGTTCGTATTTATCCTTAATTCCCCTTAAAATTGTAATTGTATCTTCAACATTTGGCTCAGGTATATAAACTTGCTGAAAACGTCTTTCAAGTGCTGCATCTGTTTCAATGTATTTTTGATATTCATTCAATGTTGTTGCACCAACAACCTTTAGCTTCCCTCTTGCGAGCTCAGGCTTAATAATATTAGCTACATCCATTTGCCCCTTACCACCGGCACCCACAATCATATGAATCTCATCAATAAATACAATAATTTCTCCATCTTCTTTAATTACTGAATCAATAAAACTTTTTAATCTTTCCTCAAATTGCCCTTGAAACATTGCACCAGCTACCATAGCGGAAAGATCCATGCAAATTAATTTTTTCCCTTTGATATTTTCAGGAACATCACCATCTATAATCCTTTTTGCTAACCCCTCAACAACAGTTGTCTTTCCAGTTCCAGGCTCACCTATCAATACTGGGTTATTCTTCTTCCTCCTAGAAAGAATTTGTATAATTCTACGAATTTCGTCTTCTCTACCAATTACAGGATCAATCTTACCATCCTTTGCTTGTTCTGTAATATTTATTCCATATTTTTCTAATGGGTCCACATCGGCTTCATTATTAATATTGTTTGGCTGCATAATTTGAATAGCTCCTTTTGTTATATAACCTAAATAGGACAAAAACTATTCCAATAAATAATATATGACAAAATTGGCTTTATCGACGACAAATTGTCACTTTAGCATGACAAAGTGACAATTTAGAGCTGGTTAATAGTATCTATTTGGTTAAAGAAAAATCAATTATCAGCAATAATATTTATTACTTCTTCTTTATAATAATTACATTTAATGATAGAGCATTCTTGATCTGTTAAGTGAGCTATCGAATGGTTTGATACATTTAAACTATAATACTCTTCGATCAAATAACGGTAAAAAGATAATTGAAGTGAATAATGAACAAATCGGCAATCCATTAAGTGTTCAGAAATAGGATGGGAGCCCATTTTATTTTTATACGATGTCATGTCAATTTTCTTAGATGTTTTCCAATCAATGATTTCATATTGATCTAATGCTTTATCATAAATAATAATATCTATACTACCTGCGATCCTGAGTTCTTTATTAAAAACAATTATCTCAGGGTAAATCACCTTATTGGAATCATCTATATATTTTTTTATCCACTCAACTCCTCTTTCAGCCTTGATATCATCAGGTGGCTTATTATTCAGAATATATGACTCAATCTCTTTATGTACTTTCGTTCCATATTGAGCAGTTGCTTCCCATTTCTTAATTAATTCATCAGGGTCCATTCCTAAATATTTTGGGCTCGTAGTGACTAACTTTTGAGCTATAGAATCTTTATCAAAGGGCTCAAAATAATTTTCAATAATTTGAGTAACGCTTTTAAAGTTTATTGAAGGATCTTCCTCAAGAATATATTTATGCTGAGGTTCTAAAAGTGATATTTTAGCATCAAATAAGCTATTCATTCCTTATTTAACTTTCTTACATATTCCTTTTCCCATTTATATTTGGCATCTTCAGGATGATGTCTCAAATGATCTTGCCACATCGAACAACCACCTTCTTCTCTACGCTTTTTTAACGCTTCTGTAATTTCGTCATGTGACTCTTTTGAGCCAAACCTATACCATAAAGGGAATGAAATATTATCCCACCACCATAATCTTATTTTTGTTGCCAAATTCATTTATATCTTATTTTACCACCAGGTATCATAGTTTTCTTCAAGCCATTTTCTTATTTTTGGACCATCTTCATTAGAAAATGGCTCCTCAAGTTTAAGTTCCGATGCTAAGCTTTCTCTAATAAAATCAAATTCTTCACAATATTGAATACCTTCCTCTGTGCTTTTTACATATAAAGTAATATCAGTGCTTTCAGTATCAGATGTAAGTAATTCACCTTCCGAGAAATCGCTTTCACCAGATTCATCATCCTCATAATCATAATGTCTATAAATAACATTTTCTCCTTCTTCATCAGGGGATGCCGTTAAACATTCTACTTTAAATTCATTCTGTAAAGTAATAGTTGAAAACTCAAAGTCTCCAGCTTCCCAACTTGTGGTACTACTTAAAAAAGCTTCTTCACGACCTTCAAAAATTGTTTTATCACCAACTTTTATTTCAAATGGTTTAGTATTGTCTTCAAATTCTAAAGAACAAGAAGACCCATCGGGGAATTCCACCATCTCAACGAAAGTTGTTGGACCATAATTAGCGACTAGGTCATCATAATTGTACCAATCAGACCAAACATAATCACTCCACTCTCCGCCTTCCATAACGCCCTCCACAATATCTTCAAAATCAACATACCCAGCTTTATGTTCAACAAGGGTAAATCCATTAGGAGAACTTATCTTATATTCATTGAATTCAATGGGATATTTTTCTTCATCACTCAATAAGTCATTGATCGAATTAGATTCAGCTTCAGTGCAGTTAGGATTAGTTGTAATCCCTCGAAGAACATAACGATCTCCAGACTTGATTAACTTTGTTATCTCTTCCTTATTGATATTTGGATGAGAAGCAGCTGCTCTACGTACCCAGCGATAGTCATCTTTAATTAATTTATCAATAATTTCTTTGGAACAATTTGGATTCAAAGCAACTGCCTTTCGCAGGCGACTGTCTAAATATTGTTCGTTTTTCTCGCTAGCGTTTTTTAGAATTTCTTTAGAACATTTTGGATGAGATAAAACTGCTAATTGAATATGAATATTACTGTCATCTAACAATTTTATTAAAATATTTTCAGGGGTAAATGGATTATTTACTACTGCCAGTCTAATTTTAGAGTTTTTATCATTATATATAGCTTCGAAATATTCTTCACCCAAATCATCAGATGAAAGCTTTGATTCCTTTATCCAAACATCATCACTTTCATTTGAATGTTTATCCATTAAATCAGCAATATTAGATTTGAAACTTAATATTTCTACTGTCTTTTGATCTAACTCACTAGATACAACACCATGAATATGATTAAAATATTCATCAATTAATTCTGAACCGACATTCTCTTCGCGGACCTTTAGCAATAATTCTTTAGGGAAATTCTTATTTTGAATTACCGCAGATTTTGTATCATCTTTATACAATTCGTATAGAAGGGATTCATATCTGCACTTTAGAGCGATCTCATAGACCGCCATATCATCATGGTTTCCTGATAGCGCAAAATCTTCCAACCAAACCTCAGGTGTTTTAGGGTGAGTGGAAATCTTATAAAATAGATCTGGTTCTGCTTCATCACCACTACTATAATCATTCTTCTTGATGATGGTTTCAATATCATTTTCAGACCATTCCTCATGATTTTCAGCTAAACCAATTTTATAATTAACTAAATGATGCACTGTTCCTTTTAAAAGATCTGCGTCATCTAATGTGTTGAGTAATTCCATTCCAGTATCAAAATTATCTGAAAGTAATAAATTGTCAATCTTATCAATACTTTCTTTATGTTCAGCTTTGATCTTATAATTTTTCAAATCTGATCGATCAGAAATAGCTTTAGTAAGTTTTGATCCAAAAGGCTCATCAACAATTATTTTAATTAGCCATTCCCCCATAGCTAGAGATGGATTACCTAATACTGCTATTTTTCTATCTATTTTATCTGAATCATAACCCTTGTCCATTAATTCTTTCGGACAATTTGGATTTTTTAAAATGGATAACCGGTGACTTTCAATTGATGTAAAATTCCAACAATTACTTAGGTGCCCAGATTCAGTATTAGGATTTGCTGCCGTCGCGCCCATTAATTCTTCTCCTTTAGGCCCACCCCATGAAATTTCAGTATCCATAATGATTAGATCAATAATTTTAGCAGGACATTCAGGATCAGAAGCAGCTTTGATCTTGTCATCCATAGATTCACTTTTAGCTAATTTTTCAAAATCTGTCATAATTTGGACTCCTATTTATCATTTTTTTAAAAGTTGGAAAATTGATTGTTTCGCGATTATAGATTCACCTTTCTGACCTAATCTACAGACTTCCATCCTTTTTTCACATTACCCAATATACTATTATTATAAATTTCTTCAACTTGTTTGATTGAATCTGAAACTCTTACTTCTTTTTTTAACATATCTTTTCTTGAGGAGCTGAAATCTGTATAATGAAAAACATACTTTGGATAATCAGGGTGTTCACTTTTATTAGTCTCCCAAAGTAAAAATTTGCGAACCATTTTTTGTCCTTTTATTTCCTTTGAAAAAACTTCTCTTTTTACAATTTTAGATTCTTTTAAGTAGAATTCATTTTCGGAGTTTTCTAATTCAAGAATGTCAGTTATTTGTGAAAAACGAATATCATTTGCATTTACGTTTTTGTCATCACGTAATCGTAAAAATACTGGACTCATAGAACTTACACAAGGTCTGGATTGGTGTGGAGTAAAAAGTGAGTTTTCATACTTTAAGCACATTTTCTTAATTGGACCTTTCGAATTCTCAGTCGCAAGGTCAATACTCTTATATTCAAGAATTAATTCTGGTTTAACCATCGTAAAAGCCACTTTAGCGCCAGAAGCCACAATATAATTAGAATCCACTTTTGAGATTTCTAACTTTTTGAGTAATGCTTTACGCTCATCATCAGAAAATCCATTGCCGATTTTTGCAGTTATCTGATAAAAATTATCTTTAGTTATCATAGCAACTAACACCTCCCGAAGCATACCTTCTCTTTCATCTTCAGATTCAACATAACCAATAATAACTGCATCTAAAGTAACACTTGGCTTAATTTTGTAAATCATTCCATCAGCTGATTTAACAATAACGCCTTCATGTTTATCTGTAATTACAGCTTGTTTATAATATTCTTCAATTTCTTTACGGCTACTTACAGTTTTAGATCCTATTGAATGAATCCGACTTCCATCAGTAAATATTTTATCAAGTTTTGTATATTTATTTAATAAATCATTTCGTTGATATTCATGGCCATCAATGGATAAAATATCAAATGCAGCAAAAAAGATATCTGGTGATTTTTCATCTAAATTTGCAGTTAGGTCAAAGACTCTAGAGCGTTCATTTCCTTTATTGAAATAAAGTTCTCCCACTATACATGCTTTTTTTATTTTAGACTCTTCAAATAAAGTTTGTGCATCTTCCAGCAATGGTAGATCTTCAATAATATTATCACCAGGATTGACCAAAAAAGCTTTCCCATCTTCGTAGCAAAGTAGATAAAAATGGCCATCGTATTTAATCGATAAAAAATAGTGGTCTGCATCTCTTATTTTTGATAATACTTCTTCTTGATCGATAGGTAAATATTTTGAGGCTACAGAATTCTTATAGTCTAAAGCTTGATCTTTAATACGTTCAATGTTCATGATACTTTTTACTTATTTAATAATAGGTTTCAATTCCAAATCGGTTAAGTGTAAAATCAAACAATACTTTGCACCATCAACTCGCCCCTCCAAAAATGCCCTATAAGGTTTTCCGCCATCATTGAATACGAGTGGCTCATCTCCTTTTACGCCTCCTGACATCATCATCATTGAATCCTTTTGAGCTAATTCTTTTGCCATGCCGAATAGAAAATCATACGTAATTCCATTGACATGATATATTTGATAATTTCTTACAAATACGACTTTATTAAATAATTTATTTCTTGGAATCATTTTTCCAGTCCAATTAACAGCATGCTCAATTGCAATATTGGCATCTAAGTAGCGGGGTGTTCTCTCTTCTTTCAACTCTCCATTGGGCAAAAATACTTTTTCATTCTTTCTTACTTTGTAGACAACCTTCTCATCTGGGTCAATATATACGCGATCTGAAATATTGAGAGTCTTACCGGTAAGATCTAAATCAACCTCTGGGTCATCTTCAATGATCGCTTGTGCTACCTGATTAGTATCACCATATTTTTTTAACAATGTTGAGACACTATTTTTTGATGTACCTTTTAAAAGTCTTCGATTCTTTACAATGTCTCCTGATTTAGCGACCATATATACAGCTACCGGTGAACTTAGTGATTTGAAAACAACTTTGGCATCACGATTCTTATTATTAGATAAATTAATGTATCGCATAATCGATTAAAGCATTCCAAAATCAAAATCATCATCTTCAACAATTTCAGGATCATCAGGTAGCTCTTCTTCTTTATCGTCTAATCCAATATATTCTAAGCATGTCTTTTTGCCAACAGCAACAAACACACCACCTTCATTTGATATCAAATATGCATCATCTGCTTCATAATCAGAGCGATAGTTAAACATGAAGTGAAAAATCTCTCCGCTGTCAAGCATTTCAAGCAAATCCTCTTTCCCATCATATAAAGATAATTGATAAACTGACTTAACATTTAAAGATAGATACTCATCTATATCTACAGATTTTAAAGTCGCTGGAACATCAAATATAGAAGGTGCTTTTTCAACTTTTTTTCCTTCTTTATCAACGCCAATCAGATTTGACTTTGAAATATATTCTCCTTCATCATTGAAGCTAGCCATTGCGATACTGCCTGAAGGCAATACGTACTGTTCATCTGCAATCGTAGCTAGGGAACAAGGTCGATTTTGATCATCAAAAACTTCAGTTTTTGTCCAACCATAGATCTTTTTTCGGTCTAGTTTTGTAAAATCTACCGTAAACGATTGATTATTAAAAATTAATGATGCTGTTCTTCCCATTATATAAATACTTTTATTAATACTCAGTCAATATTTGAATAATATATATCTTCATCCATAATAGTAATACCAAGCTTCTGAGCTTTACGCATCTTTGTATGTTTACTATTATGTGCAACATCAGCACCATGTACTAAAATATCAGTTTTTGAATTCACATCACTTTGAACAATTGCACCTAAATCCCTTGCCTGGGCTTTCATCTCATCGCGATCGCCTTTTTCCATTTTGCCAGTAAAACAAATGTGCTTTCCTTTAATAGTATTCAACATATCAATTCTCCTCCTATAGCTATCTTTTATATTATATTTTAATATAAATTAAATAAGAATATCATTATATAAGGTAAATTTTATAATAAATTCCCGCAAATGCATCTTAAAATAAAATTATTTAAGTATTTTTCTTTACTCATTTTTGCCTACATCCCATTTGAGATTATTGGCGCTCAACAAGATGAAATCATAAAAAAAGAAGCTGAAGTTGTACGCCATCTAAACCGTGCTGAAACTTGGTATTTGATGGCTCGTGAAACTTTCAATACACTTGAATACCATAAATATGCTGAGAATGAATATCTTAGCGCTAAAGAAAAAGCTGAATTTCTTCCTCAACCTTTAAAAGATCAATATACCAATACGGCTGAAGCTGGATATAAACAAACATATTGGCGAAAAATAAATGCCTGGAACAGCTTTCGCAATATCTTCCCTGCGGCATGGTGGTATTCCGGATCGGATTATACTTTAGACTACACAGATGAAGATCACCTAATGTTAGCACTTGAAAAAAGTTGGCAAGGTTTAGAAGGAATTCTACCAAAAACAAAATTAACACCTAAACTCATTATTATACCTAGATGTAATGATTCAGAGGATTTTGATCAATCAACTGATTGTGGTGAGATTAAAGATCAGTTTTTGAACATAATAGATCTTAATACAAGCTTATTAGGCATTAGAGATGATGCTCTTGCAACCGCACTTGGAGCGGGATGGAAAGAGTTCGCAAATGGTGGTAAACCTAGTAAAGAAAACATCAAAATATTGGGAGAATTTTATCAAGCTGACAATATTGTCGTTGTAGATATAGATGTGGTTGATGAATTTGAAGAACCTGTTATTGCTGGGCGTATAAATATACAATACAATCAATGGGATTCAAATTCAATGGAATTAATGAGTACTGCTAATGATAATGGAGTTGTTATCTCTCTTAGAGATCGAAGGTGGATAACTCCTGCTTGGATAGCTTTTCTTTTAGTTCTTTCATTTGCTTTTTCTTACTATAGACAAAAAGATGCACAAGAAGAAGATAAAATAGAGAAACGTGGCACCAAATATATAACACTTAATTTCATATTTTTCTTTGCTGGATATTTAATTTCCTATTTTGCTGGAATTTTATCTGATCAATTCATACCAGACTGGGAAGCGATGGCATTGAGTACAAACCATTTTCTACCCTTGCCAGAAATGTGGCTTTGGTCCTTTGTTCATGGAGCAGTTATTATGGTTGGTCCTATGGTATTATGTGCATATTTCCTATTACAATTTGGTAAACGAATACCTGGTATAGAGGAAATTCTTAAAACAATAGATTCTAAAAATACCAGTATGGTTCTTTTTACGGTCCAAGCTGGCGCATTAGGTGCATTATTCTCTCCTATAATTGTTTCGTGGTATCAAGAAGGTATAATTTTGGCATTAGGGCTGTCATTTGCTGCGCTAGCAATAACCATTTCTGTTGCACAACCTTTTTCAAGAATAATTAATTCAGAATCCAATGCAAAAACTGCACAAATATTATCTATAGGTATTTTCGGATTATTATTAATAGTTCCCATTGGTTTTTTTAGGCCTGATTGGGGAGGATATTGGCCTATATCTATTGCTATTTTGCAAGCTATTATTTTTAGTGCAGTAATTAAAAAGCTAAAGAAGAAAGGAGAACCGGAAAAAGAAAAGAGTAATAAATTTGGATTTGAAGAAGGAGATAAAGAAGGAACCATTAATTTTCCTACATGGGTTGATAGAAAACATAAAATAATTACGAAAACTAAGGCCCAAGACAATAAGTATAAGAATAAAGAATTACGTGAAAAAATAACTCAAACTTTATTTGATGAAGCGGAAAATAAAAAAGTACAAACTTTTATAATTGGTAAAGAGAATGGAGCTGGAAAAACTCGGCTTATGCATGAAATTTTCAAAAAATTAAAAAAGAAAAAAGATCCACCGTGGAAACTTGTTTTGTCAACTGCTGAACAGCCAGAAAAAGATCATCTTGCAGAGCCTTATTCTTTGATCAGCAAAGCATTTGGAGATGCGATTGGTATTGCCAATATTGCTGATAAGCAAGCAAAGCAAGCAAAGCTTTTAGAAGTTTTGTCTTCGGCAGAATCAGCTCTACCTGGGATTGGTGCTTTATTTGATTCTGACGACCAAGACCATGAAGGCGCTAGTAAAGAACAAATTATTAGAGATATGATTGAAGCAGTCCGTGAGCAGTTAAATAAATATCCCTTGGCTTTCTTTTTAGATGATATTCAATGGGCAGATAAAGATAGTCTGCAACTGCTTGAAGCAATGATCAGAAAACTTAGTCAAAAAGAAAATGAGAATTCACTGGTTTTTGTTTTAGGCTATGCGATAAACCAAGAATTTAAGGATGTAAACGATATTATAGGTGATATTGAAAAATTAGCAAAAGTTGTAGATCTTAAAAATTTTGATTCAGGAGATGAAATTAAAAACTTTTTACAAGCATCAGGACTTAAAATACCGACGTGGTTTGGTGATGAACTATTTAATCATTTTGGACGTGATGCTAAGCCTGAAATAATTATCGAAGCTCTTCATGCCTTAACAATCAAAAAAGAAGATGGCACATATAAACTAATTGACGAAGTAAACCATCCAGTATTAAACCAGACAAACAAAGAATCGATTAAACAAAAACTAAATGAAGCTGTTCCAACAGAGCTTGAAGATCTTATCAGATTGCGCTTGAATGATCTTCATGAAGATGATAAAATGATACTTGAAGCTGCAGCTGAGATTGGACGTTCCTTCTCTGTAACATTACTTGCGGCTGGTCTCGAACGGGATCGACTTACTCTTCTCCGCTCATTACAACGTATAGAAGATAATTTTCATTTAATCATTGATCTCGAAGGAAATGATGATATTATGTCACTTGAAAGTCAAAGTTTGAGAAACGTTTTACAAAAGCATGCAAAATATCCACCATTAAAGGATGATGAGTCTCCAGCAAACAAAGAAAAAAAGCGCGAACTTTATAAAGAAATGCACTTCAAGATTGCCAAACAAATGATAGGAGATGAAGACAAATATATACCGATTCAAATAATGAAACATTGTGTATTAAGCGGCAATAGACTTTTCAAAGAAGCAATAGATTACGGAATTAAAGCAATTATATCAGCTAACAATAAACAATCCTGGCCTACTGTAGAATTCATTATCAAAAAAATTAAAGATGATAACACAGGAATAATTAAATATGCAACTAAGCAACAATTAGATATACTAAATTTTTATAACGCAAAAATGCTTCAAGGTATTGGCAAACATAGAGAAAAGGCTGGGAAAATACTAGAAGACTTGTTTGATTCAAGCTATATATCCAAATATGAATTATTTTATACTTATTTAAAGAATGAATTCGATCAGAAAAATTTTCAAAACATCATTAATAAAATTGATGGACTAGAAAAAGAAAAACATATTTATGATGAGCCGCTGATTGCTCCACTTTGTGAATTTTATAAAATGCTTTCCTCATTTATATTAAAAAAAATAAATGCTGAGAAACTAGTTCAATCCTATCAAGAATTACGCAATAATGTTGAGTCACTTGAAATTGAGAAAGTAAATAACCAGTACCATCTACTTTCAATGATAATTCAAGAGATAGCAAATAAAATAACTTTCACTGATCTTGATGGAGATGCATTAAAAGCTTTTGATGACAGTTTAAATCTAAAAGAAAAAACAAATGATCTCGAGGGCATGGCAATCAATCACGGTGTCAGAAGCTTATATTACATAATAAAAGAATCAGATTATTCTCGAGCAATAGAGTTCCGTGCAAAAAGTCTTTTAATGGAAGAAAAAAGGGGAAATGAACAAAATCAAGCGATGGGTTTAGCAAAGCTAGCTAATTTAATATGGACATATTCAGAACAGGACAGTGAGGATAAGCAAAAGAAAGAAAAAATGCGCAATGATTCATTTCATTATGCACATGCTGCATATAAAATGGCATCAGAAAAACCGGAATCAATGAAAGATGCATATGTTTTATCCGCAGCATATTCATTTAATTATGGTAAAGAAATAGGAAAAATCAAATCTAACGTAAATTCAATTTCAGTTAAATTTGATAGAGTTGAAGGCAAGGAAATAAAACTAGATAATAATTCAATTATCATTGATGGAAATTCGATAAATATTACAGATTCAATCAAAGAAATGGAAAACAAAGTAGATCCATGGGACTGGAAATTAAATGCGCAAAAGCAATCAGAACCTATGGTCGATGTAGAAGCTGCTTCTTAAAAGCTAAATTCGATTCCGTTATTAACTTGAATATATGTTTTTCCAAGATCCCCGTGAGGTTCGTTATCATATCTATAGTTTAAAGTAAAAGTAAAAGTTAGTTTTTCATTTAATTCGAATTCGAGTTCACCATCATATAAAATTCTATGATCTTTTGGCTTTGATATATCATATTGATAATATGCTGTATTATTTAATGTTGCATTATCTCCTAAATTTATATTCCATGTAAAATAATTTGTTGACCTAAAGAGAGAATTGAAATTTTCAGTTTTTAAACTGTAT
>MDTE01192007.1_pt1 | contig 23662 bp, 25 predicted proteins | sample 811231 | NCBI WGS metagenome assembly MDTE01 (sample SAMN05326651, study PRJNA326480) | marine metagenome | isolation source: seawater | place: Indian Ocean: Red Sea | collected 2010 | reverse complement strand
TTAAAAATATTTTCTACGAAAGGTAAACTTTTCTTTAGAATAAATTCAGCCATATTTAAATTATAAAGTCCCAACAGCTTTTTTTAAAATAAAAAAACTTTACAAAAAATTGACTTTAAAATGTTTGTCTAATCTTAACTTTTAGAAAACACTTTATTCTCTCAAGAAAGGTTCCTTTGGATTCTTTAAGAAATTTATTATAAGCATTGAAAGTGTTTATTTTTTCATTAACAGGTATTTTATTGACCTTCAAGGGTTTTTCATGAATCATTACTTCTAGAGAATCATTCTGACTAGGAATGTAATTGGTAGCGTTTTTATCATTTCCTAAATGACTTGCTAATGATTTCAAGGGATATAAAGTATATTTATTTTCCAAAAAATTTTTCGCATACCAACAAATTGCCCAAGAATTATTTTTTTGTCTTGATTTGTCAAGCAACATTTTGAAGTAGTTATAATTGTTATCTCTATTGAATTTACTTATTAATTTGTTTTTACTAATTTCGGTACTTAAACTCGAAGCATCATTTGTAAATAAATCCCATCTATCTTTCCAAGTCCCCCAGGCGAGACAATCTGCTCCTTTGATAAAGTAAAAATCATCTAAACCATATCTTTTTGAATAATTCTCTAGAAATGAATAACCAGAAATTTGGCATACCTTTTTTTCATTTTCATATTTATTTAGTGAATCATTTAAATATTTAAGAAAATACTTAGATGTTCGAATATCATCTTCTAATACAATAACCCTATCATGATTTTTAAATATATATTCCAGTCCTTGAATTAGATTTTGTTCTAATCCAATATTACTCTTTCTCTTAATAATAGTTATAGAATTAAAACCTGAAACCTTTTCTAGGTAGTCTCTTACCTCTTTAATATTTTTAGAGTTTACATTGTCTTTTGGGCCATCCGAAAAGATAAACAAATCTGTCTTTGGAGATAGTAAATTTTTTTTTAAATAGTTAATAGTCTGTTTTAATATTTCTAATCTTTCATAAGTAAATAATGCAATAGGACTATACATAAATAATTTCCTTTGATTTATGATTGATTTGTAAATTTATGTTTTAGATATTATATTATTAAATATCTAGTTAACCTAGCATAATATTTATTTACGCATAACAAAATCTATAAATGATGAAATGGAATAAAAAATTAAAAAATTTTTTATACATAATAACTTGTAATTTATATAGAAAAATAACTTTTATTTATTATAAAACTAAGTATAAAAATATAAAGAAATTAAGTACTTTAAAAGATTCTCATATTTTATATCAAAGAAATAATCCATGTAGTGAAATTATTGAAATTAATAGAATTAATAAAATCATAAAAGGAAAATATCAAGAAGTGCTAATTCTTGAAAAAGAATATATTCATGAAGTTATAAATAATATATTCGATAATAACTTTAAAGAATGTATTTATAAATATACAAACTGCAAATTTTCTATTGACTTCATCTTATTTTACCAGAACAAATATATAAATAAGAACAATCGATTTAAATCAATATATGCAAATAATATGCATATTGATAAGCCATTTAGTCCATTTACATTAAAAATATTCATCCCAATAAATATTTTTTCTGATAAATACGGACCGCTAGAAGTCAAAGTAAAAGACTGTAATTACTACAATGCAGTTTCTTATAATTCAAGAGATTTTATTAAGTTTTTCTCTGAAAAAAATTTAACAAATATATTTATTTTTAATCCATCAGAAAACTACCATAGGGCATGTATACCTAGAAAGAATTATTACTCACAAAATTTGCTCTTACAATTAAATCCAAGTCAAGAATGGTCAATGTGTCGAAATTTATATCTTAAGCAGTTCAATATTGAACCTAATTTTCCAGAATTTAGAAATTTTAAAAATGTTAAGGATTTAATTTAATGATCAACAAAATACCTTTTTTAAAAATTCTCTAATTTTTACATTTAATAAGCAGTGAATTATTAAAGCATAATAAATGTAAACAGGGCTCAATAACCCTTCAATAACTAATGCAATTGTTGAAGTAATTAAAGAAATACTTAATATTATTCTTACAGTTTGTCTCTCATTCAGTCCAGAATTAATTAATCTGTGATGAATATGTGTTCTATCTGCTTTAAATGGTTTTTTGCCTGTAATTATTCTTCTTGTTATAACATAAATCATATCCAAAATTGGAACAAACATTATCAAAAGAGGCAGATGAAACTTCAAGGAACTATCAATATCTGATGATGACAAAAAACTTATAATTGCCAAGTTGTAACCAAAGAAATATGACCCACCGTCTCCCATTAATATTTTTGCTGGATTATAGTTATAAAATATAAATGCTGTTGCCGCTCCGAATAAAGAGCTAATAATAAATAAGATAGAAACTACATTGTTACTATACTCAAAAAGGAAATAAGACATACAAGCAATAATCACTATTCCAGAAGCTAGACCATCTAAACCATCCATCCAATTTAAAGCATTTATAATTGCCACAATCCAAATTACTGTAATTATCAAACTTAAATATGCTGGTAAATTAACAGAACCTAAATCATTTGATATTAGAGAAAAATCAATACTATTTATTCTTAATCCCTGAGTCCATGAAAAAAACGCGATCAAAAATTGCAAAATTAGTCTAAATTTAGGAGAAAGCTGTAGTAAATCATCGCTAATACCTAAAAGGAAGACAGCTGATGAAGTTAACAAAAATGAGCTCCCAAATAAACTTATCCCATCAAATCTTATATTTGATAAATTACCTGAGAAATAAATTATTGATAGACCCACTAAAAAGCCCATAAATATTGCCAATCCACCAATTCTTACTAAAGAATTATTCTTTTGTAATTTCCGTGCATCATGATAATCATACAAGCCATACGTATTGCCTATATTTTTTATTAATGGGACCATCAACATTGTTGATAGGAAACTTAGTAAAGCTGCAAGAATAAGTAGAAGATCTAAATTATTGTTAATGCTCAAGGAAACAAATACTTTTTTTTAATAATACTATTTTATTAGAAATAACAATATTTAATTAAAATTAAATTAATTAAAATATTTCTTTAAATTAATCTTACTAAAGAATTTTAATGATCAAAAAATCCCTAGCTAATATCAATCCTTGGAAATTAATAATTATTCATTGCTAGAGATTTTTAGATACTTAAGAACATAAGTTTGCTAAAATAATACAATTGAGATTGAAATAATTACCTTGAATTTTTTTGAAGAAACTGCAAATTACTTTAGTCTTCTTAGTAATGATAAAAAACAACTAAAAAACATAGAATTAGCTTCTGAAATATTATTTAATGCCATAAATAAAGATGGCAAGATATTTTTTGCAGGTAATGGCGGCAGTTTTGCTGACAGTCAACATCTTGCAGCAGAATTTATTGGGAAATTGAACGTCGATAGGCAACCTTTAGCAGCCATATGCTTAGGTGCTAACTTAAGTAGTACAACATCAATTGGGAATGATTATGGCTTTGAATTCATTTTTACAAGAGAACTAATAGCATTAGCTTCCAAAATTGACGTTTTACTAGCTATATCTACAAGTGGTGAAAGTAAGAATATTATTAATTTATTGAAAACAGCAAAGACACTTCAACTTAAAACAATTTTATTAACTGGACCTAATCAGTTTTCTTCTGCAGCAAAACTCTCAGATATTTGCATCAATACACCTTCATTATGTAAAGATACTAATTCAGTTCAGCAATTACATATTGCTATAGGCCATTATATTTGTGAAATTACACAAAAAAGATACTTAAAAAATATAAAAAAAGCAAATGAAATACAATGAGGATTATTTTGTTTAATCAAAACTAAAGTTTGTCTACTATTCATAACTAAAAAATTAATATGTCCGCCAATCAAAAAGAATTAGCTAGGCTTCTTAAGCAATCTCACTCAAAAGAGGAGATTCATCTTATTACAGAAGGAAATAAATTTTTTATTGAAAAGATATGGAATGATATTGATAGAGGGGAAAAAGCAATTCGTAAACAAATTGACTTTGGGGAAATTTCAATAAATAATCTTATAGTAAAATCACCAAAAATTTTTAAGACGCAAATTGTTAAAGATGAAAGTTTTAAGGCCAGAATGGAATATATAGAGGGTCATTCAGGAGCAGATATTTCAATGGTAGGGACTAGAGAAGTATCAGTTAATTTAAAAGATGCTTTATCAATGATAATTAATAGAAATTTTGAATACTCTAAATTAATTAAAATAAGCAATGAAATTTTTCTAAAAAAAATCGATAGTATCATCAAACTATTAAAATCTGATGAAGATTTGATAAATAAAGTAAATTTAGTAAGAAAGGAATTTAGTAAAGATAGCTATTTAGAAATCCCTTGCGGAAACTGTCATGGAGATTTAACTTTTTCTAATATTATTATCTCTAGAACAGGATCATTAAATTTAATCGACTTTCTTCCAACTTTTATAGAAACTCCTATTTGGGATATTGTTAAACTTATGCAAGATGTGAAATATGGGTGGTCATATAGATATTTAAATGGGCCTGAAAGAGCTACTGCAAAAATATTTTTTTTAAATTGTTTACCATCACAAGTATCAATGTATCAAAAAGTATTAAAAAGAGAAATTTTATTATTTGATGCCCTTAATTTAGCAAGGTTATGTCCTTATCTAAAAGATAAAGAAACAAGAAATTGGTTAATAAAGTCTTTGAACACCTCTTTGTTAGATCTAGAAAAATATTGAGAAATTTATTTTAATAAAGTGTATTTAACAAATATTTATGATTAATAAAAAAAAATATAATTTAAAAAATTAAACAATCATTGTTGATGATACAAATAACAATAATAATAAGTGAATAATAATTCTAATTAACAAAATAAAATGAAATTACTTCTACCAGTTGCAGGAAAATCTAGTAGATTTCCTGATCTAAGACCAAAATGGTTACTAACCATGCCAAATGGTAACCTCATGATTGAGAATGCTTTAGAGGGGATTGATACTGAATTTATTGATGAAATCATAGTAATTATGTTAGAAGATCATCAAAAATATATTAAAGTTGAGAATTTAGAAAAAACTTTAAAAGGTATTGCCAAAAATGTACAAATTAATATTTTTATTCTAAAAGAATCAACACCTTCTCAGCCCGCTACAATATCAAAATATTTAAAGCATATTGATCAAGATATTGAATTCTTCATAAAAGACTCAGATAACTATTTTAATTACAAACCTAAATCAGGAAATAGTTTGACCTTCGTTAACCTGAAAGAGTTGGGATATATAGCAGCAGGATCTAAAAGTTATGTGAGAATAAACAATTTTAACGAAATAGAGCAAATAGCTGAAAAAAAAGTTATTAGTGAAAATTTTTGTTGTGGTGGCTATGGCTTTAAATCATCCAAAAATTTTCTTAAAACTTACGAGAATATTGGTGGAGACTCAAATAAAGATCTTTATATCTCTCACATTATTCAAAAAAACTTATTAGAAGGTATTACTTTTCATGCTTATGAAGCAAAAGGATATGAAGATTACGGAACCTTGAAAGAATATAAAAATTACATTGAGAAGGTAAAAACAATATTTTGTGATTTCGATGGGGTTATTGTAGAAAACTCCAGCAAATTCGCTGAGCCTCCTTGGGAATATAAACCTATTGATAATAATATTTTGCATTTGTCCAATTATCTATCAAAGTCAAAAGACTCGAAGCTTATAATTACTACATCTCGTCCTGAAACTGAAAAAAATAATATTGAGTCCTTTCTCATTAATCATGATATTAAATGTCATGAGATAATAACTGGTCTACCACATGCCAAAAGACTATTAATTAATGACTTTTCTTCATCCAATAGTTACCCCTCTTGTGAAGCGATAAATTTACCAAGAAATTCTTCAAAATTATCAGATTATTTTTAGTTAAAGTCTATTTTTTTAATAAAATCATTAACTAATTATAAATCTCTTGGATTTTTATATTTATAAATTTACTCTTATATTTTTAATTTCTCTAATAATTCTAAGCTTAATCCTATTTATTCTTTGAAATATCTTTTTCAAAATCAGTATAAATATTATTATGATCCCATTTATGTTATTATCCTTATTTTTACAAATGATTGATATATCTTCGTAACTTAAATTTTCCTCAAGATAGCAATAATCACAAAGTTTATAAATCAATACTATTTGATTAATAGATAACTTTAAAGCCCATTTTCTTTTTAAATTTAACCAAGACCTTTTTTCACCCCTTTTTGGATTCCAGGCCCAATATATTGGAATATTAGGCTCATAATTAACATAAAAATTTGCGTTAATATATTTCCAATATAAAGGAAGGATATTTGCATTTATATTATCAAATAAAGACGGACGCTTTACATCACCTTCCCTAAAAAAATTTGAAGCCAATATTGACAAAAAATTATTTTGTTTAAAAAAAAGTGGTCCCCAAAGCTGAGAAGGATAACTAATAGGCTTGAAATAATTTGCTGCATTTATTGCTTCATAAGATAATTTTTTCAAATCAAAGCTAGAAATTAAAAATGCAGTATCCATTATGAAAAAAGGTTCTACTAGATGAAAGAATTGAATCCAAGCTTTGTGCTTTAAAACCTTAAATGGCGATTTATTATTATCTAAAAGAACATTTTTTATAGCTTTAGAAATTAGTTTTTGATCTATCAAAAGTTCTACTCTAAATCTAAAAACAAAATCAATATCCGTTCTTTTTTCTACAAACTCATTTAATTGTTTTGCCTGTAAGAATATTGTTGCATTTTTTGGTCCGGAGTTTGAAAGGCGCTTTCCTTGATCACGATATTTGGCAAGAGGATCATATTTTTCAGAGATATTTTTTGCATTTTCTAGACCTTTAAGCTCCATTCTTTCAAATTTAGAATTATTTAATCCAGTACTCGTACAGTCAATCAATTTAAAGTTTGCGATTTCCCTAAATTTCTCTATAACTATATCTATTTCTGAAAACTGCTGATCTAATGTAATAGTTGTACGATTAAGTCCAAAAAATACAAATGCTATAGTTGGCTTATTCAAAATTTTAAGATATTAATATTTCAAATTATCATATTAACTTAATCTAAAACAAAAGCTTTAAAACTTTTAATTTTACTTATCTATCTAGAGATACTTAAAGTTAGAAATATTATTACTTACTAAATAAATAAACTAAAATAAAGTTATATTTTTATAGAGTATTTAAACTTAAATTTAATGGTTGATAATTTAAAATACAATAAAGTTTCAAAAAAATCATCTTTTATAAGTATTATTTTTGTTGTAAATAATAAATCAAAGAATTTAAAAGATATTTTAGAAAAAATAACGGATATTATTTCAAATACAAAAAACTCCTATGAAATAATTGTAATAGATAATGGTTCCACAGATTATATAAATGAAATTATTGAAGATATTGTTTCTCCAACAGGTCTTCCTAATATTCAAATATATACTTTGGTTGAAAAATTAGATAATAATACTGCTTTATGGGTAGGAATTGAAAATAGTATTGGCGACTTTATGATTTGTTTAAATCCATTTTACGAAGATATGCTTCATCTGAAGGAAGTTTTAAAGGAGTCTGAAGATTGTTATGATCTTATATTTACAAGATATAAAAACAAAGCTTCGAAATTTGTTAATCTGGAATCATTTTCATATAGATTATTAAATAAATTTACTAAATTAATTACCAGAAAAGATATTGGTAAATATTCTTCAGAATTCGTAGGATTAAGTAGGAAAGTTGTTAATTATATAATTAAATATCCTGAACCACATCTTAAATTTAGGCAGATATCTTCATCTAGGGGATTCAAAAAAAAATCACTAATTTTTAATTCTAAAATACCTAATCAAAGTGGATATAGGATAAATGAGAGTTTTGTTAGGGGTATAAAGCTTATAACTTCTTCTAGCAAGTCGCCCTTAAGATTAGTAACTATAATTTCCTCTTTAACTTGCTTTTTTAATTTAATTTATTCAGCTTATGTAATTTTAATATACATTTTTTATAAAGATGTTCAAAGTGGTTGGGCAAGTTTATCTCTACAAAATTCTTTTAGTTTTTTATTGATTTCCTTAGTTCTTCTTGTCATGTCCGAATATATTCTTGAGATAAGTAGAAAAATAAATGCAGGTCCCTCATATTTTATTTCTAAAGAAAATACTTCATCAAGTATCACAAGAAAAGAAAAACTAAATATAACTAAATCTGTTAATTACCCTATAAAAGATTAAAGAATGTCAATTAAGGTATTGATAATTGGAGGAGGTTTTTATGGTGCTTCAATAGCCAAGCACATTGACTTAAATATTAATGAATCAGAAGTTTACTTAATTGAGAAAGAAAATGATCTAATTACAAAAGCTTCCTTTAATAATCAAGCAAGAATACATAATGGATATCACTATCCCAGATCCTTCACAACTGCTTATAGAAGTCATGAAAACTTTTCTAGATTTTGTAATGAATGGAGTTCTTGTTTGGAGTTATGTAATAGTAGCTTTTATGCAATATCTAAAAAAAATACAAAAACCAACTCACTGCAATTTGAGAGATTCTTAAAACAAATAGGCTCTGAGTATGAAGAAGCCAATGATTCAATAAAATCCATTTTTAACCCGGATCTAATAGAAAATGTATTTTCTGTTAAAGAACATATCTTTAATGCCATAAAGTTAAGAGAAAAACTAAAAGATTTACTATTCAAATCAAAGGTAAGATTACTGCTTAATAATGAAGTAATAAATATAAAAAATGGTTGTGAAGGAAAAATTAATATTGAATATATAAATCATCAAAAAGAGAAAAAATATTTTGAGGCTGATTTTGTTTTCAATTGTACTTATAGCAAGTTATCTCAATTTGAAAATTCTAAAAACTTGTCTGAAGGAACAGGCTTGAAACATGAAATGACTGAAATTGCTTTAGTGAAAGTCCCTAAAATATTAGAAAAGGTATCAATAACAGTTTTAGATGGTCCATTTTTTTCAATAATGCCATTCCCTATTTATGGCAACCATAGCTTTACTCACGTTAGATATACGCCTCACTTTAGCTGGAATGATAAAAAGCAAAGTATTGGAATAGGTAAACTTAAATCAAGAAAACTTGAGTCTAATTTTGAAAAAATGGTTTTAGATTCTCAAAGATATCTCCCTATTTTAAAAGATTGTATATATAAAAAATCGCTTTATGAAATTAAGACTACTTTGATAAATAACGAGCATGATGATGGAAGGCCAATTCTTATAAAAAAAGATGAAAATTTTAAGGGCTTTTATAGTATCCTTGGAAGTAAATTTGACAATATCTATGATGTATTAGAATATATAAATAATATGTTCGGAATCAGAAAATAACCTTTGAGAAAAACAGCATTAATTGGTTTTACTGGTTATATAGGTAATAAATTAGATAAACAAGCAAAATTTGATAATAAATATAATTCCAGAAATATAAATGAGATTGCAGGACAAAATTTTGATTTAATAGTTTGTGCAGCGTGTCCGGGTAAAAAATGGTTGGCAAATAAATATCCTAAAAAAGATTTTGAATCGATTCATTATCTTATGAAAAACCTTGAAAAGGTGAAAGCAAAAGAATTTATCCTTATAAGTACAGTAGATGTATTTTGGTCGCCAGTAAAGGTAAATGAAAAAACAAGAGTTAAAAAAAATTTATTATTACCATATGGACTTAATAGAAGATTATTTGAAGAATTCATTTTAAAAAACTTTTCTCTCAGTAGGATTATAAGATTACCAGGATTAGTGGGACCAAATTTAAAAAAAAATGTTATCTATGATTTTCAACATAATAATAATTTGCATCTAATTGACTATAAAAGTTTTTTTCAATATTATCCAATTATGAATCTTTGGAGAGATATTGAAATAATAAAAAAATCAAACATTAAATTAATACACCTCGCTTCTGAACCAATTGGAGTTGAAGAATTAGCTAAAGTATGTTTCGGATTAGATTTTAAAAATAAGCTCACAAAAGCAAGACAAATTTATGATTTTAGAAGTTTGCACACAAAACAATTTGGTATTAATGAAAATTATCAATATAGAAAACAATATATCCTAGATCTAGTTAAAGAATATTCAAAATAACTTTTTTTATGCAACTTTCTATATCAAATATAGCTTGGGACCCAAAAATAGATGAAGAGATAAGTGAATTACTTATTGAAAATAATATCTCAAATATAGATATTGCTCCAAGTAAATACTTCCCGGATATCTCAAAAGTTTCAAAAAATCAACTTAGAAAAGTAAAATCTTTTTGGTCTGGGAAAGGAATAAAAATTTACGGTATGCAATCACTATTTTTTGGAACTAAGGGTATGAATATTTTCGGAGATATGGTTTCTAAAAAACGGATGCTCAATCACTTTAAAAAGTTAAGTGAACTTGGAAATGAAATGGGTGTTAAAAAATTAGTTTTTGGTTCCCCTATGAATAGAGACTGTTCTCTTTCAAAAAAAAGTGATGTCGAGAAAGAGGCAGTTGAGTTTTTTAAAGAGTTAGCAGTCATAGTTAAAGATTTTGAAATAACTATTTGTATAGAACCTGTGCCTAAATTATATGGTTGTAATTTTATAAATACATCTGCAGAAGCAATTAAATTAATTAGAGAAATTAATCTGCCAGAAATAAAACTTCAACTTGACCTTGGATCTATTTCTATTAACAAAGAAAACATAGAAAATATTATTACTTTTGAGAGAGATTTAATAGGTTTTGTGCATATAAGCGAACCCAATTTAATGCCAATTGGAACTACTGGTTATGCTCATAAAATATACTCAGAAACAATAAAGAAATTAGATCCTAATTCAATCATTTCTATTGAGATGTTAACTTCTAATAATAAATCAATAAACTCTATAAAGAATGCAATCTTTTTCGTTAAAAATAATTATTTTTAGAAATAAATTTAATATTCTTTTTAAATGATTAATAGTAATACAAAGTTAACATCAAAAATTCGCGAACTATTTGAAGAAGAATGGGAAGTGCCAGAATTTAATTTAGAATTATGGCAGCCAAAAAGTCATAAATATTGTCTAATAATACCTGTATTAAATGAAGGGGATAAATTTAAGTTATTAATCAAAAGGATATATAAAAACTCTCTTCATAAAATATTGGATATTTATATTGTTGATGGAGGAAGTTCCGACGGATCTATTGAAACTAATTTCCTTATAGATAACTTTGTAACAGGTATTCTATTCAAAAAGGGGGGAGGAAAACTGAGTTCCCAACTCCGGATAGGTTATGCTTTTGCCATTGCTAAAAACTACAAAGGAGTAATTACGATAGATGGTAACAATAGAGATGACCCTAGCAGTATTCCTCTTTTTATTAAATATCTCAATGAAGGTTTTGATTTTTTGCAAGCCTCAAGATTTTTACATGGGGGAAGTCATAAAAACACTCCACTAATAAGACATTTTGCCATTAAATTAATACATTCAAAATTATTATCTCTATCTTCTGGATTTAAATGGACAGATACTACTCAAGGTTATAGAGGATATAGTTCTTATTTTCTGAAATCAGAAAAAGTTAAAATTTTCAGAAATATTTTTAATACTTATGAACTACTTGCTTACTTATCATATATTGGGCCGAAGCTAGGTTTTAGATGTAAAGAAGTGGCCACTACTAGAAATTACACAAAAGGAGTAATATCTTCAAAAATTAAAGGGGTTATAGGTCATATAGCAATTTTCAATATTTTAATTAGCTCCTGCTTAGGCCTTTATAATCCAAAAAAATAGTTTCCGAATTTACTATAGAATGTAATATTTATATATTTATAATAGTAAAATATTTATAAATTAATGTATAAATTATTAAAGTATCCTAGTAAAAAACTCCTTAGCAAATTCACGAAATTCATGAAATTCATGCTTCAATTCTAACTTTCCATCCTTATTGCTAATTATATAGAAACCTCCTTCCTCTAAAGATAACTCTTCACCTTTTATATTCAAAACATCTTTATAAATCACTCCATTATGAGCTGTTATTATAGTGTTAGTTCCTTCTTTAATATCTAAATCTTTCAAGAAATCTTTTGTAAATTTTTTAAATTTTGATTTATTCTCTAAATAAGGTCCATAATGCACTAAATTTCTATTTAAAGAATCATATCTTCCGAAAACACCTGTTGCAGTTTGTCTTGCTCTACAACTTGGGCTTGAGATAATATTCCCAACTGGCAAATTTATCATATCTACAATCTCTTTCATAGCTTTCACTTGTTGCAAACCTCTTGAATTTAAGCAAGTTGCTTTTTTAAAGTAATCATTTTCAGCATATCTCGTCCCATTTTTTCCATTATTATGGACATCCGATTCAAGGGCGTCGTACATCTTTACATCAATCCACTTTTCCCTCTCGGCATGTCTAAAAAATAAAATATACCCCCCATTTAAAATTTCGTTAGCCCAATATGTATCAGAAGCTGGTTTTTCTTTTACCCATGGAATTAATTTCTTTGCAATCTTATTTGAGGTTTTCCAAAAGTTATCATGAGTTTCTTTCCTATTGGTAATTAAATATGACATTGATGAAACACCATTTAAAACTATAAAAGCAGCTAATATAATTTTTAAAAATTTCTTGATTGTCATTATGACTTAAATTAACTAGGAAAATTATAAAATTAAAAAAGGTTTAACACATAACATATTAATAAATTAAATAAATTGATATAAAAATATTCAACAAAATAGATTTTATTTTATGAAGCAATTTATTTAATCTTTAGAAAATAATTTATTAATAACTTTAAAAACAAAAAAGAAATCATATATTATCCCTTTAAAAGATTTAAATATATTAATTAAAGCAAATAATAATGTCATTAGAATCACAATGTATTTATTTTTATTCTGAATATTTCTATAAGTTAAAAATTTATCATCCTTAATGATAGGAATTGTATTTAATGTTTCAAAACCATCCAATTTCTTTTTCCCATTGGAAATAATCAATAAAGCAGATTTATTTGAAAGCAAAGAATATCTATTAATCATAAAACCAGAAGAATTGAAAGATCCTTTTAACTTGGAAATATATGCCCTAGATTTAATTACTAACTCTTTATGAAGACCTCCGTAAATTAAAAATATCCCAATACCAGAAGAATTTAAATTATTTTTCAAGAATTCCATAAAATCTTCAGGGCAACCTTTCATTGGATCTTCATTCATCCAATCCCCAAGACTTGATGCATAAACAACATCAGCCTTTTTCTCTAAAAACACATTCTGATAAAAATTCTTTATGCATTTTGTATTCTTATTCTTAAATTTATTCTGCAAGTAATTATAAGAAGTTTTATTAGGCTCAATCAAAAATAAATTATTAATGCCATTTGCAAGAATAGATTCTTCCCCCCCAAAACCAGTGCCTACAGAGCAAAATGAGATTTTTTTTCGTTTAATAAAATATCTAGATAAGCAATTTATTAAATTTGTTCTTTCGCTCTTTCTTTTCACAAAGTAGGTATCACCTTCTTCACTTATCGAACCACTTCTATCTGAGTTATTAAATCCTTCATAGGGACTAAGTGAAAAAATATAACTTCCAATGCTTTCTATTAATGATCTTCTCAGTCTCAAAAAAGTGAAATTTTTTAAAAAAGACATTTTTAAATAAAAGAATGTTCTTATTAAAAAGTGAATCGTGCGAATTTGTATTTTACTTTATCTTTTAAATAAAATTACTATTTTTTGAATATAAAAATACAAATAAATATATTTCAAATAAAAAAGATAATTGATTTATTAAGAAAAATCTTTAAACAGTTTTAAAGAAAATCATAAAGCCTTTTATGAGGACTATTGGTCTTAAAAATTTTGCAAAGATATTTTTAATAGATTTCTTAAATTATCTTATAAAGGAAATTGAAATTAAACTAAAATTAAATAAAATAATCTTTTTAAGACTTTTTCTTTTTAATTAAATCAATAAGTTCTCCAATATTTTTAAGGTTGGATATTTCACTAATAGAAAACCTAAGTTTAAATTCCTCTTCCAAAGATATAATTATACCTATATGTGCTAATGAGTCCCAACCTTCAAAATCATAAGCCTGCATTTCTCTTTTTATTTCTAAATTTTTAAGTTTGAGATTTTCTTCTAATACTTTTATTATACCTATTATAATTTGCTCTTCTTTCATAAATAAAACTCATTAGACTAATAATACAGTATATTATTTTTAATTAAATATTTTAATAATTATATAAATTTTGAAGATATTTTCTAGTCTCCAATATTAAATTTACTAAAGCTATCAAGAAATTCTTTTTTATTTAAAAGGGTTGAAAAGTCCTGAGAGGTATCTAATAATTCACCATTAGCAATTGTACGCATAATTCTTCTCATTATTTTTCCACTTCTAGTTTTAGGCAAATTATCAAAAAAATAAATATTTTCAGGCAAATGGTAAATACTTAATTTTAATTTAATTTTCTTTTTAATAGTATCTTTTAATCTTAAGTGACTTTTAGCATCACATAGAGTTGTAGATATAAAAAGGATTACTTTACATCCACTTATTTCATTATTTCTTGAAACTGCACAAGCCTCCTTTACCTGTTCTATTGATAAACAAATGCTTTCTACCTCTGAACTAGAAATTCTATGACCTGAAACATTTATTACATCATCGCTCCTCCCTCCTATATATAAGTATCCATTTTTATCAAAAAAACCTACATCATTTAATCTAAAATAACCAGACTTAGTAAAGTAATTTGTTTTTCTATCAGAGATAACCTCCTTAAATATTCCGGAAAAATAATTTCCTACCAAAAGTTCTTCTGGGTTCAATAATTCATCTGATATTTCTTTTCTACTTAGAACATCCTTTGCTAAAAAAATGTTTAATTCTTTTCTTGGTCTCCCAACACAAGATAAATCGTTAAAGTTTCCATCTTCATCCCTTGGAGCTGTTAAAACTCCGCCAGTTTCTGTTTGAAAGTAAGTATTAACAATTGACTTCCTAATTGGTTTGAAAAACGAAATTGCCCACTCACCTACATCATGAGCCAAAGGTTCTCCACAAGAACCTATTCTTTCTAATGATCTATCCCAAGTATAAAAATCTTTTATTAATTGACCTTTTTTACATAAGCTTTTTATGATCCTCAATAAGGTTACAGAAGAATAAAAACAATCAACCTTAAGTTCGCATAAATACTTTGATAAAAATCTAGGGAGAGATATTGCTAATGGACATTCATTAATTATAGATATTGCACCTGCTAACAAAGGTCCGTAAAAAGCATATGTATGTCCATTTATCCAGCCAGCATCAGTTGCAGTATAGATAGTTGATCCTTTTTCAAGTCCAAAAAAATATTTAGAAGTAAAATGAGAATATTCAAGATAATTATTAACTCCATGAACTATAGCTTTTGGCAGGCCAGTTGAACCAGAAGTAAATAAAGTAAATAAACTGTCATTTGGAGCATACCTACGAATATATTCACAAGAAACTTTTTGCTTTTTTTCATAAGCTAAGGAATCAATATCAATTTCGACTAATTCAACATTAGAGTTATTAATTAAATTTACCGATTCTTCTGCTTTTCTTTTTGAAATTGGACGATAAAGAATATAATCTGGCTTAAATAAATCAATCCTACTTGCTATTGCACTTGGTGTTAATTCCTCAAAACATATACAATGATGTGATCCAAGGTAGAGATTTGCAAGCATAAATATTACTGACTCTTCAGAGGCGCTTAATATTCCAAATAATTTAATTTGTTCCGATTTTTTAGATAAAATTTTTATATTCTTTGCTAAATCATAGGCCTTTGACAAACATTCCTTTTTTGACAAAAACTTAATGGATCCATCATTCTTAATTACTTTAAAAAGAAGATCATTATCTTTGTAGATATCATTTATTTTTTTTAGAATATCTAATGGATTGCAATTTGCATTTTGATTCTGCCATTCTTCTGGAGGCAATGTGATTATGGACATTTTTCAATTAATATTAAATACCTATTTTATCTTTTAAAAAAAATTTTTAAACCTAAAAGTTTTTTATATAAAAAATTAATATCTTTTCAGATATATAAAAACCAAATAGTTTTAAATATTTATAAAAAATATTAATCAATTCATAAAAAATATTTTCATTTAATTATCTTTTAGATAACTTTTAAGATGATCTTCAAATAAATTAGTTTTTATCTCAACACCCTCTTTAGATAGATGATATCTACTTCCATAAAATAATTTATTGTTTTTAGTGACTAATTTAGCATTTTCGAAACCTTTAACTCCGAAGTTTTTAAAAAGAATATTATGAAATTTTTCTAGTTTTTCAGGTTTAGAACAAGCAGATTCAGGAATAAGATTTGGTATATAAACTACTTTATATCCTTTTTTTTTAAATTCATTCCAATAAGTTACGTATTTTTCTTCAAGAGCATTCAAATTAATATCTATACATACATCACGAAATTTATTAATAATTTTATTTTTATCATAATGTAATACGTAATCACCGTATTCATTAAATCCATCACGTTGATAATCAGGATCAATCTTTCTTATTAGATTAATAAGCTTAAATATCTTTGTCATTGAATAGCCAATGCAATCAATAGGATAATTATTTATAACGAATAAAGTTATTTCGCAAAATTGACTTGATCTTTTAAAAAAATACCTATTATTGATATCCATTTCATACTCTGGACTAATAACAAGTATGTCTTTATTTTTATCTATATAATTTTCAATAGTTCTAAAGTAATTTTTATAACCAACTCCTGCATGAATGCCAGAATTTAAAGTTGTAATTTTTAAGTTTTCAGATAAGTTTTTTGCTGAAATACCCCATCCTAATGATGATCCACCAACAAGAATAATTCTATTTTTACCTTTTGTTTCTCGCGCTTTGTTACTGAATTTTTGAAACCCCATTAAGTAATTTTGGGAGTTAGTAAATATTTCAGATTTTGATAATCGAAAATCAATTAATGTTATTGAAATTAAAAGTATTATTAACCTAAATAAATCTTTCATTAGAATTGAAAATATATAAAGTTAACATTCTTACTAATAGAACCTAAAGCTAATAAAAACATTATCGAGAGAAGAAAACTTTCCAAAAACTTTGAAGAGAACCAAGTTTCTTCTTTTTGACTAAATTTAAATAGAATCAAATCTAAAATAAAATAATAAAAACTATAAACTATTATGGAATATCCCATTTCAGGATACTGTAGTTTAGTAGTAAATAATAAATAAATATATTTTGAAAAATCAATAATACTTTCTGAACGAAATAAGATCCATAGTATTAATAAAAAGAAAAGAGTTGTTATTGATCCAAAATTATTTTTTATGGATTTTGGAAAAGATTTTTGAATTACTAAGATTATTCCATTTAATATTCCCCATAAAAAAAAAGTCCAATTAGCTCCATGCCAAAATCCACTTATTATAAAGGTAATAATAGTTGCAGACTCAATCCCTATTTTACCTTTTCTTCTAAACATTAAAGCTAAAGGCATAAAAATATAATCATTCAAAAATGTTGAGAGAGATATATGCCAACGTGACCAAAATTCTTGCAAAGAATTAGAAAAATACGGTGTTTTAAAATTTTGCATTAAATTAAAATCCATAATTTTTGCAACCCCTATAGCTATTGAGGAGTAGCCACAAAAGTCTCCATAAATTTGTATTGAAAAACCTAACGCTCCTAAAAAAAGAGTTCCACTTTTATAGTTTTCATAATTAGCAAATATTTTATCTACTCCTACTCCAATATTGTCAGCAATAAAAACCTTTAAAAAAAGTCCAACTATAATTAGTTTAATACCTAAATATAAATTTTCTAATGTAACTCGATGTAATCTTCTGAATTGGGGGAGAAGTGAACTTGCTCTCTCGATTGGACCTGCTACTAATTGCGGGAAAAAGGCAATATAAGTTAGATAATTTACTATTTCTTTCTCTGGAACTAACTTCTTGAGAAAAATATCAACGACATATGTTAAAGACTGAAAGATATAAAATGATATCCCTACTGGTAAAACTATATTTGAAAAAATAAGACTTTCTTGCAAGTTAAACAATCTCAAAAACTCAGTTACAAAAAAATTTGCGTATTTAAAATATCCAAGAATAAAGAGATTAATTACTATTGAAATTATTAGGTAGATCTTACCTTGATTAGATTGACTTTTTTTAATTAAATTCCCAAATAAAAAAGTTTGGATTGAAACTATTATGATTAAAATTAAGAATCTCCAATCCCAATAGCCATAAAAAATATAACTTGCTATTAGAAGTAAAAAGTTCTGAATTTTTACCGAATTAAAAATTTTATAATTAGCTTGTATTGCTAAAAGTACTATTAAAAAGAAAATCCAAAATATAAAAGAGGTAAATAACATTTTATAAAATCTCTAATCAATTATAAATAAATTTATATTCCAAAAAGTAAATTTTCTTATGAAAATTAATTTTCTTTTTTTCTAAAAATCCAGAAATAAAGTTTATTAATGTATTTGTTTTGTAAAAATAAATATCCCTAAAAAAGTTTAATTTGCAATTTTTTTTTAAATAAACAAAATATATGAAAAAATCTAGTGAAATTTTATATTTTCCTAAATTATCTCTTATTAAAAAAATTAGCTTTTTTATATTCATATAAATATATTTCATCAATAATCCTATTAAAAAGGAGTTTTCTATTTGTCTATTTTAGTGCATTTAAATGAATCTTGTAGTAAAATCACTAATCATAGTAATAATAATAATGAATCCCGAATTAAGTAGATTTGAAAGATTTAAAAATAATAAAAGAAAATATTTTAAAGCATTTTTAAGATCACCAATTGGATTCTTTACACCATTAATGCCTACTAAGTTTCGTTCTTTTTTTGACGCAAGATTGCAGGATAAGCAATTACGCTATGAAAAAACTATTGAGTGGGCTGCTTTAAACGAATTTAGAAAAACGTTGTTCAAGAATCTGAATTTAGGAAAATCTATTTCTTTAGAAAGCTTTCTGGAGGATGAAAGAATTAACAGTCTTAAAAATGTAAAAAAAACAAAATTTTTAGATAATCTTTTAAAATTATCAGACAAATCAACTGCTCATAATTATCATTATATTTACCAAATAATATTGGAAGATTTATTAAAAAATAATACTGGAGATATTAATATTGCAGAATTGGGTATTGGTACTTTTCACCTTGATATACCTAGCAATATGTTTTTATATGGTGAGCCAGGTGCATCCTTGAGAGCCTTTAGAAATTACGATAAGAGAATTGTGGTTACTGGAGGAGATATAGATAAAAGAATACTTTTTAATGAGGATAGAATCCAAACTTTCTATGTTGACCAACTTCAGATGTCAAGTTTAGAGGAATTCATGGCCAAGAAACAATTTAATTTAATAATAGATGATGGATTACATTACCCCCATTCAAATTTAAATTTTTTATGTTGCGCTATCAAAAAATATATTCAAAAAAGTGGTACATGGATAGTTATAGAAGATATTGAAATTGCTACTGAAGATTTTTGGTTAAGTATAATTAAAGGCCTAGAAAATTTCGCAGATACATGGTTAGTAAAGGCATCTAAGAATAAAAATATTCTCATGCTTGTGATTAAAATACGTTAAATTACTATAATAAATTGATATTAAAAATTTTCCCAATATTACTTTAAATTGTTTAACCACTTAGCATAAATATTATATCCCTTACAATTGGAATGTATATCAACTATTGAAAAACTTGCATTTTTTATACCATTTGAAATAAAAGGTTCATAACCATCATATATTTTTATATCATGCCTCTCTTTCATGAATTCAGAAAAATTCAAAAAAGCCATTCTAACTTTTGAATTAATTTTTATATTCTCGACATTTGGATATGTTGCTATTTTTAAATCACAGTTATATTTTTTACAAGTACTTACGGCTTCTTTTAAAACTTCGCTAAGCAAAATAAATTTTCTTGAATTTTCATCATTCAATGTATTTATATAGCCTGGTCTTCCCCTTTGGGTATCTTTTGAAAAATAAAAATATATTTGTACTAAAGCTTCTCGAATTAACATGAATGAATATTTACCAGTTATTGATTTAAGATGATTTTTAAATTTTAATCCTAAACTATAATTACGATTATCTTGTTTGGGAGATGAGGATATTAATTTACATTCTGAATTTAACTTACTAAATTCTTCATTTATCATTGATTCTTTTAATTTAGATTTATTTAATTCATAGAAATTACAATATTCATTATCTAAAGAGATATCATTTGAATAAAGTATCATTATGAATTTCTCCCCTGATAAGTTATCTTTAATAACCCTTTGACTATTTAAATAAGTTTTAATTTGTTTGAGATAAAAGGCTGGTGAAGTTCCTTGAAGTGATAAATTTATAATTCTTTTACCAGGTTTTAAATTCGAGAGACAACCACTGATATTATTACTATTGCCGCATTTTCTTCCTTCCCCAAAGCTATCTCCTACAATAATTATTGTATCTTTCCCTAAAGATTTAATATCATAATTTTTAGGATGAGCTACGTGAAATTCTGAATAATCATCTAAAATTCTTTTCGAACTTTGATATTTATAATTACTACGGTCATCATACTTTAAGAATTGGTTTACTATTCTGATACCAATCAAGCATGAAAAAGTTATTAGACATAATAAAAATATTTTATCTACTATTTTTTTCAAAAATACATCTCCTAAAAAATTGTATATATAAATGGAGCAACTATTGATCCTTGTGTAAAAATAATTAAAACGCCCATTAATAAAATTGTAATTATTAACGGTGCTAACCAGTACTTCTTTCTAACTTTTAGATAATTCCAAATATCTTTTAATAATTCTAAGATATCTTCCATTTTTTAAAAAATACTTCTTAAGTTAATTTTAAAATTTTTCTTAAACTCTTTATAAGAATTTTGATTTTTCTTCTTAATTCTAAGGGGATCATAACTTCTTATTTTCATAATTATTGCTAATGGTTGTAGTACCATAAAAAAAATAAATCCAAGAATTAGGAAACTATTAAATTTACCCAGAATATTTCCTATATACATCCAAAATATATATGGGTAAAATAGTAACCTTGGTTTAAAGAATGCAAGAAATACAAATGGAATAGCGAAAAAAAATAATGATGGTCTGAAAGAATTTCCACTTACTGCAGGTATTATCCATCCAATCATTATTGTGGGGAAGAATCCAATAATTAATCCAAAATCTCTTAACTTTTTTTTAGAAATGTTTTTCACCATAATCAATTAATTACAATCTTTTTTACAAGGTTAATTAAGTTCATTTGCTTTGCTCACTTTTTAAAATAATTTGGTTTTGAAGAACTAGAGCATCCATTTCTGTTCTCATAAAACAAAGGTAGGCATCTTCTGGAGATCGAACTATGGGTTCTCCTCTGACATTAAAGGAAGTATTAATAATTACTGGGCAGCCAGTCTTTTGCTTAAAAGTGTTTATTAAATCATAGAAACGAGGATTAGTTTTTTTAGAAACAGTTTGTACTCTTGCTGAGTAATCAACATGTGTAATCGAAGGAAGCAAAGATCTTTTAATTTTTAACTTTTCAATTCCTTGTAAAGATTTTTGTTTTGAGTTAATTTCTAAACAAATATTTTTCCTGACTTTAGTAACAAATAGCATATAAGGACTTTTTATATCTAATTCGAATTGAGTGGAAACATCCTCCTCTAGAACGGAAGGAGCAAAAGGACGAAAACTTTCTCTAAACTTGATTTTTTTATTGATAATTCCTTGCATTGCGGCATTACGCGCATCCCCAATTATTGATCGTGCTCCTAAAGATCTAGGTCCAAACTCCATTGGTCCATTAAACCAACCAATAACATTTCCTTCTTCTAAAAGATCAGCAATTTTTATAAATAAATCCTTATCTTTTAATGTTTTAAAAAAAATATTTTCTCCCTTTAGGTAATCAATTATTTCTTTATTAGTGTACGTACAACCAAGAAATGATCCTTTCATTGAATCAAGTTTATTTGGTTTGCGAGCTTTATTAAAGAAATCATGCCAAACCAAAAGTGAAGCTCCCAAGGCAGAGCCAGCATCTCCACTAGCAGGCTGAATCCATATATTTTCAAAAACTTTCTCTTTTAATAGTTTGCCATTTGCAACACAATTCAATGCTACGCCACCAGCCAAGCATAAATCTTTTGCTCCTGTTTCTTTCTTTAGTGATTTCGCTAATTTAATGACTATTTCTTCTATGACAACTTGAATAGAGGCTGCTAAATCCATATGAAATTGAGAAATTTTTATTTCCGGTTTTCGCGGAGAAGCTCCAAATAATTTATGAAATTTATTATTAGTCATTCTAAAACCTCTATGAAATTTAAAGTAACTAATATCTAATTTAAAAGTTCCATCATCTTTAATATCAATTAAAAAATCTTTAATTTTACTAACAAATTTAGGTTCTCCATATGGAGCTAAACCCATCAATTTATATTCACCAGAATTAACCTTAAATCCACAATAATAAGTAAATGATGAATAAAGCAATCCAATAGAATGAGGGAAACTAATCTCCCAAAGAGGTTTAATTTTATTATTTTTTCCTATCCATGTAGAAGTCGTTGCCCACTCTCCTACTCCATCCATGCAAAGAATTACTGCTTCTTTAAATGGACTAGGATAAAATGCTGCTGCTGCATGTGATAGATGATGTTCTGAAAATAGTATTTCTGGTAAAGAAAATTGTTGATCAGAATTTAATTCCTTGTGTATATTTTTTAATCTTCTTTTAAGTTCAGATTTCAAAAAAAGTTTTTCTTTTATCCAAACTTGCATTGCCGAGACAAAAGATCTTCCTCCTCTAGGAGCAACAGCTAAATAAGTCTCTAGTAGACGCTCAAACTTAAGAAGCGGTTTTTCATAATAGATAACCGCATCGATATCTATAAAGTCAATATTATGCTTTCGTAAACAATAACAAATTGCATTATGAGGAAAATCTGCATCATTTTTCTTTCTAGTAAATCTCTCTTCTTGAACTGCTGCTATTATTTCACCATTTCTTAGCAAGACAGCAGCACTATCATGATAAAAACAAGAGATTCCAATAATGTAATTTGACGTTTCTTTAGCCAATATTAGTCAGGATAACATTTCTATCTTTTTCATTATTTTTATTTTTTGGATAAACATATTTTCACTAAACTATTTTAACCTTAAATTTGACCGTTTTTCCGCAATCGCCACAAATATTTTCTCCTAAAGTTTTACCCCAATTTTGAGTTTTTTGCATAGATAAACTTTCATTAAAAATCCCATTGCGAGAATTATTGCGGATTTTAGATATATCGTCAACTATCAACATATATCAGTCTAATAATTAGATTTATGAGGATCGCCTTAATTTATTACTATCACAAATAAAATCTAATGGAGCCAAGGGGATTTGAACCCCTGACCCCCTGCATGCCATGCAGGTGCTCTACCAGCTGAGCTATGGCCCCTAATC
>MDTE01129171.1_pt1 | contig 23669 bp, 23 predicted proteins | sample 811231 | NCBI WGS metagenome assembly MDTE01 (sample SAMN05326651, study PRJNA326480) | marine metagenome | isolation source: seawater | place: Indian Ocean: Red Sea | collected 2010 | reverse complement strand
CCCATTCTAGACAAGCCCATGTTGCAATTTGTTATTGAAGAAGTCATTGAAGCAGGAATAGAGGAAATCATACTAGTCGTATCACCGGGAAAAGAATCCATATCGTCGTACTTCCGAGACAATACTGAATTGGAAAAGCACTTATCCTCGACAGATGGACACAAGTTAATTGAATTAGTTAAAAACATACCGACTGGAGACCAAGTATCTTATGTAGTCCAGGAAGAACCCTTAGGATTAGGCCATGCGGTGCTGACTGCACACGCTGCTATCGGCGACAACCCATTTGCCATAGTATTGCCAGACGATATCATCACAAACACACCAGGTGCACTTAGACAAATGATAGATATTTATAATGCCTACGGCAGTGGGGTCATTGCGGTTGAAGCAGTACCTTGGGAATCAGTTGATAAATACGGTGTAATATCTGGCAATCGCATATCTGACAATCTCCACCAAATCGAATCCCTTGTAGAGAAACCTGCTATGGACCAAGCGCCATCTAACTTATGCATAGTCGGAAGATACATCCTGCCTCATACTATATTCAATGATTTACGTAATACCAAAACTGGAGCCAAAAACGAAATACAACTGACGGACGCATTATCCTTGGCACTAAACACTGAACGTATTCTTGCTTATGAATTCGAAGGGGTAAGATACGACGGAGGAACCCCATTTGGCTTACTAAGAGCGAGCTTAGAATTTGGTTTAGCCAGGAATGACATGAAACAAGATATTATCCAGCTATTGGGGTCTTTACTATCAGCTTCATCAAATTCCGCCACTTAGGAGTGTGTATCATGACGGAGAAAGCACCAACTCATCTAGAAAACACAATAGCTATCCGCAATAGAATGTTAAATGTCTTATCCGGTATGGATAACTGTATGGACGAGACCACCCAAAATGAATCTTGGTCTACTCGGGAGATTATCTACCATCTGTCTGATACTCCTGCAGGAGGACTTGGAGCACTGTTTCAAGGAATGATATCCAACAGTGTACTCGAATTCGACCTTACGCCTGATTTGACTAATGTGACATCAGAGCGACAAAAGAGCACTCTACAGGACGGAGTAGCTGATTTGATATCTATTCTAGACCAAATAGAATCAGTAGTTTCCGAAGCCACACTTAAGTCACTGGAAGAAACTACAGTCATTTGCCATCATCTATCACGTGAAACAGATGAGGTAAGGTCTTTAGAAAACCTACTAAGAGGGCTGTTCGCTAGACATTGGATAGCACACTTAGAACAATTAGAACTTTTGAAATGTGAACTCGGGAAGTAATTATTTCCAAATGAAATAATACGCTCCAAGGAGCCCAGAAGTTACCGGTCGTCACCTATTCCTAAGAGACTAAGAAACGCCTCTTGTGGCACTTCCACCCTACCGATACTTTTAAGTCTCTTCTTACCTTCTTTTTGCTTTTCGAGCAATTTGCGCTTACGGGTAATATCTCCTCCATAGCACTTAGCTAACACATCTTTTCGTACAGCTCGAACTGTTTCACGTGCAACCACCCGTCCCCCTATCGCCGCCTGTATAGGAACCTCAAATAACTGGCGCGGGATAGTAGAATGAAGTTTTTGCACTGCAGCTCGGCCTACGTAAACGGACTGTTCTCGATGAACAATCATAGATAAAGCTTCAACAGATTGATGGTTGACTAAAATATCGACTTTCACTAAAGGTGCTGCCCTGTACCCTTCAAACGTATAATCCAGAGAAGCATATCCCTGAGTCTTGGATTTTAGTTGATTGAAAAAATCCGCCAATAATTCGGACAATGGCATTGCGTATTCCATTACCACTCTAGATTGGTCGGACGACTTAGAACTCCCTCCACTATCACCATATCCTTGTATGTATTCCACTCGCTTATAATCTGACCTCCGAGAGTGCATTAATTCCATTATTGCTCCGACATACTTACTTGGAGCTACAATAGTCAGATTAAGTATCGGTTCTTGTATTTCTTGTAGATCACTTGGCGAAGGAAGCTTGGACGGATTATCAACTAGTACCGTTTCCCCGGAGTTTAGTATTACCCGATATGCAACACTCGGCGCGGTGACAATTAAATCAAGATCATATTCACGCTCTAATCTTTCTTGGATAATCTCTAGGTGCATTAAGCCCAAAAATCCACATCTAAATCCAAACCCTAATGCCGTGCTAGTGTCTGGTTCCATGGATAAAGAAGCATCGTTAAGTCTCAATTTTTCTAGAGCAGCCCTAAGATTGTTATAATCTTCGCCATCTGCAGGATACAGGCCTGCGAATACCATGGATTTAAGTTCAACATAACCAGGAAGAGGATCCGTAGCCGGATCAGCATAATTACTAAGAGTGTCCCCTACTCCGCATTCCTGTACATCCTTAAACCCTGTAGCTATATACCCAACTTGCCCACTGTACAGCGTTTCTACAGGCTTAGGCGTAGGTGCGAATATCCCTATCTCAACAATTTCCGCAGCTTTACCCGATGACATCACCAGAATGCGGTCATTTTTGGATATTTCCCCGTCTTCTACACGAACATAGCCTATGATGCCCTTATAGGAGTTATATACAGAATCAAACACTAGCGCTCTGAACGCATTTGCTTGTTGGCCTCTAGGATGTGGAACACGTTCTATAACAGCATCAAGTATCTCTTTTGCACCCCCACCTTCTTTTGCGGAAACAAAAAGTATCTCATCTTGTTTAAATCCAAATACTTGCTCAAGTTCTGCCGCGACTCTCTCTGGTTCGGCCTGTGGTAGGTCAACTTTGTTTACTACCGGTATAAGTTCAAGATCGTATTCCATTGCCAATAGTGTGTTAGCTATTGTCTGTGCTTCGATCCCCTGGCTTGCATCAACGACGAGAAGAGCTCCCTCGCAAGCTGCCAGTGCGCGAGACACCTCGTAACTAAAATCGACATGTCCTGGTGTATCAATAAGATTCAACTGATAGCACGTACCATCAACATAGTGATGGTTCATGGTTACTGCTTTACCTTTTATGGTAATACCCCGTTCTCGTTCCAGATCCATCTGGTCCATGAACTGAGCTTTCATTTCTTGCGGTCGGACAGTTGCAGTAATCTCCAAAAATCGATCCGCGAGAGTAGACTTCCCATGGTCGATATGAGCAATAATGCAGAAATTACGAATTAAATCAGGGGTCATACTAGGAATGTTATCACGGGTACACTACGCCTACAAGAAAATCCGTATCCAATACTATCAATTACTGGCAACTCTTACTCAGCGCAAACCTCTAAGCCTTAGTAACCGTCCACTTCCGAGCATGCTACCCAGTGCCCCGGAGATACTTCCCGAAGCTCTGGTATAAATTGAGAACAGTTATCGACAGCCATACTACATCTAGGATGAAACACACATCCGCTTGGTGGGTTTAACGGGCTAGGTACTTCCCCACTTAGTATGATACGCTCACGTTGAGCGTCGATGACCGGATCAGGGATAGGGACTGCTGACAACAATGCTTTTGTGTACGGATGTAATGGGTTTTGATATATTTCATTTCGGTCTGCTATCTCAACAACTTTCCCTAAATACATTACTGCCACACGATCGCTTATATGCCTTACGACCGACAAATCATGGGCTATAAATAGGAAAGTCAGATCGTATTGCTCCTGTAATTCTTCAAGTAGGTTTATTACCTGAGCTTGAATGGACACATCAAGAGCAGAGACGGGCTCATCACAGACAATCAGCTTCGGCTCGACAGACAAGGCTCTGGCAACCCCTATTCTCTGGCGTTGTCCACCGCTGAATTCGTGTGGGAACCGGTCTGCCATGTACGGGTGTAGGCCAACATCATCTAAGAGCTTCCTGACCTTTTCTCTCTTCTCTTGACCATTTTTCACTAGTCCGTGAACAACCAATGGTTCTCCGATAATATCCCCCGCAGTCATTCTAGGGTTAAGCGAGCTAAACGGATCCTGGAAAATGATCTGCATTTGCCGACGCATTTGGCGCATTTGACGGTTGCCTAATTTTGTCAGATCAGTGCCTTCGAAAATTACTTCGCCATCAGTCGGTTTATATAATTGTAAAATACACCGCCCTGTTGTTGTTTTACCGCAACCACTTTCACCCACTAATCCTAATGTTTCACCTTTACGTATTGAAAAACTTACACCGTCCACCGCTTTCACCTGAGCTACCTCTCTTTGGAACAACAATCCTGAGGTAACCGGAAAATGCATCTTGAGATTATTTACCTCGACGAGTACATCATCGTGAGTACTAGTATTACCGGTGTTAGTTTCAGTAGATAAAGTGGTCATGCTCTCATCTTCTCACAATATTTTGTTTTAAGAATAAACGTTATAATAGGCCGTTTAATTCCCTACTATATATGTCGCATTATTGGTCGTTGAGAAAGTCTAACGCTTCTGGCCCCAAATCTTCCGACCTCCAGCAAGCGGAGTAATGACCTTCAGCAACCGATTCCAAACCAGGTTCATCTGTAGCACATTTATCCACTGCCCATTTACATCGTGCACGAAATGCACATCCAGTAGGAACAGCTATTAAATCTGGAGGCTGTCCTTCAATGGGATCTAGCCTAGTCCTACGAGGCAAGTCAAGCCTGGGAACCGACTTCAACAAACCTACAGTATATGGATGCCGTGGATTCCTGTATATTTCTGCTGATTCCCCTCTTTCTATTATCTTACCAGCATACATGATATTCATTCTATCTGCGTATCTAGCCACCACGCCTAAATTGTGCGTAATAACGATCATCGCCACCCCAAATTCTTGAGTTAGCCCTTTCATCAACTCCAGAATTTGAGCCTGTATCGTCACATCCAATGCCGTGGTAGGTTCATCTGCTATTATCACCCTCGGGTTGCAACTTAAAGCCATAGCGATCATCACTCTTTGACGCATACCGCCACTGAATTGATGTGGATACTGGCTTATACGACGTTCAGGGTCTGGGATACCGACCCTTGCGAGTAACTCTATTGACTCCTGACGGGCTTCCTGTTTATTCATACCTTTATGAAGCTGTAAAGTTTCGCCCAGTTGTTTTTCAAGATTAAGTACTGGGTTCAGGGACGTCATAGGCTCTTGGAAGACCATGGACATTTTCGCACCTCTGATCAACCTCATTTCATCCATGCTTAACTGCAAGACATCTTGTCCTTCAAACAGAATTTCTCCTTCTACGATCTTACCCGGCGGGTCCGGTATCAAACGCATCAACGACATTGCGCTTACACTTTTGCCGCATCCGCTTTCTCCGACTAGCCCAAGAGTTTCACCTTCTTCAAGATCGTAGCTTACCCCGTCAACGGCTTTGACCACTCCTTCAAAGGTATAGAAATGTGTTCTTAGATTTTTTACTTCTAAAAGTGGAGACACTATATCCTCCGAATTTCTGAATTTATCTGTAAGTAATGACAGTCAATCTATCCATATAACCACTTCAGCTGGTGGGGAAGGGGAGACTCGAACTCCCACGCCTTTCGGCACATGATCCTAAATCATGCTCGTCTACCAATTCCGACACTCCCCCGCCAAAATTGGTCCGAGAGCTCACTTAGCCCGGTGGTGACCCGCCTCGGGATCGAACCGAGAACCTACTGATTAAGAGTCAGTTGCTCTGCCAATTGAGCTAGCGGGCCGATTGCCCAATTCGAACGTAAAAGCAAGATTAACACAGGTAGCTCAACTCATCAATTAGTTGAATGATAAATAACGTGCCACGTAAAGGTAAACGGCAAAACTTTATCTGTCACTCTTATGATGGTGCTCTCTTTGGGTCAATATTGCTAACAGCGCTAATACAATCGCTGTTAAATAAACAGTCTCCGCTTGTATTCGAAAGATATAGGCATACACCAAACTTATTACGCATAATACAACTAGCACAATTGTTGCCCAAGACCACATACCTAACACTCCTTAACTTTATCACGGTGTGATACCCGAGATAAGAATCAAAACTTTATGTACAAGATACGAAAAACATCCAATTATCTCTAAAATTTAGGAGCATAATCCCCTAGCCCATGCTCTTCCAATATTATTGAAAGTTTCTGAATATGTTCTGCCAGCATCCCGATATATTCTGATTGTTTCTGTATTGTCAGTTCCATCCTATCAATCTGTTCCCAATCTGATTGCATTCTCTTTGTGATTGAGTATGCCTCCCGAATGCCAGCGGGAGTTCCTCTCTGCAAGGTAGTATCCTTCTCTAATTCTTCCACTCGTTTCAATAGATCAGAAACCAAAGACCTTAATTGGTCACAGTTGTATCGTCCTAAATCGACCCATGATTTCATATCAATGCCAATTACTCCACAATATTTCTTTCACTAGTCTGTCTTGAAGCGAATTAACAATCACCAAGCATCATCTCACACTTACTTCAAATGACATAGAAGCATACCAACAATATTAGAACTCCAAGTGATACTGATAATAATACTGACAGAACTAGGACCGGAACACGTCGGTCTTCCCATTCAACATACAAACCTTCACGATCTTTATTCCACATGGTTTAACATCTTACTCCTGGCACAAATACTCCTCAATAAGTGCTGTTTGATTAAAAATAAAATTTATTATTCGCCTGATCACGTTTGTGATATATTCCACATCTGATCCTGTGTATACTATCGGTCATAAAACCGTATCCTTACTCTGACTTAGACAGGTGTGTAATATGACTTTGACCAGCGGAGACACAGGATACCCAGAAAGTAACAGCCTAACGAACTCAACAATAGCCACTAGCTTGATCTCCACACACGGACTAGAGCACATGTACGGGAGAAGTTTTCTAGTCCTTATACCAGCTATATACATGGCATTCGGGCTTGCACCCATACAGGCTGGCCTATTAGACGCTGTCAGACAACTGTCAAGTGGAATCACCAGCATGAGTTGTGGTTTTTTTGTAGATATGTTTCAGCACCGCAGGGGAGAAGCTCTAGCGTTAAGTCTGCTATTGATCGGATTCGGATACCTATTGGTTGCAATTTCACCCACGTATTTGCTAATACTTGCCGCTCTCACAATGGCGTCTGCCGGAAGTGCTCTATGGCATCCACCATCACTAGGTATCCTGTCACAACGCTTTCCTAATCGTCGAGGCTTGTTTATATCATTACATCGCTCATCCGGAAATGTAGGGGACTGGATTGGACCAGTACTAGTGGGATCACTGCTAGCAGTATTGAGTAATAACCCAGAAGCATGGAGATGGATAATGGGAGGTGGAACGCCCATTATGATTGTAGCGGCCCTGCTTATCTTTATATTCCTCAGGGATATTGGTGGATCTAGCACTAATAATATCAATTTTGGAGAAAAGTTCAGGACCCAATTCTCTGACATGATCTCATCGTTCAAAGGGACAGGCATGTGGTCCATATTTACAGTATCCGCAGTACGAGGAATGGGAGATCGAGCACTATTATGGGTAATCCCTTTGTATTTATCACAAGAATTGGGATTTGGAGGATTTTGGGTAGGCGTCCATGTAGCGTTATTAGCAATCCCTGGAATAATTTCTGGTCCTATATTCGGGGTGCTATCTGACCTTACAAGTCGAAAACTAGTGATAACATTCATTATGGCCACAGCAGCCTTCCTACCAATCTCTATCGTGTTGGGTGGGGCTACTATAGTGATGACGATTTCAATAGCATTATTCGGATTATTCTTATTCTCTGTGAACTCACTAACACAGGCTGCTGCTATAGATGTTGCAGAGAGCAAAGGACTGGAAGCAACATTTATAGGTCTCATGTGGGGATCTAATGCTTTCTTCGGAGCTATAGCATCGATTGCGGCAGGCGCGCTAGTGGGAGTTTTCGGATGGCAATCTGCATTTTATTTCTCAGCAATATTGTTCGCAATAGGATTCGTCAGCTCACTAATGATGCCATCAAATCTAGTACAAAGGACGTCTGAGTAATAGCTTATGAACCATGTCTCCAACCCACGAATAACAATTTATACAGACGGATCTTGCCTAGGCAACCCTGGGCCAGGAGGATATGGATCTGTAATTACTATTGAAGGACAATCTCAAGAAATATCTGGGGGATACCAATTAACTACAAATAATCGCATGGAAATTCTAGCTGTTATAAAAGCTTTAGAATCATTACAGCAGGTTTCCAACGTGGATGTCTACAGTGACTCAAAGTACGTTGTAGACGCCATTAATAAAGGCTGGGCGTCCCGATGGAGGTTGAATAATTGGATGCGGAATAAAAAGGAGCGAGCAATAAATCCTGATTTATGGGAAAGACTACTCGATCTTTGCGCGCATCACAGTGTAACAATCAGATGGGTGAAAGGTCACAGTGGAGACAAACACAATGAAAGGTGCGACTATTTAGCAGTGACGGCTGCTAAGAGTAACGATTTACAAATCGATATAGGTTACTCTGCGTCACATATTTAGATTTTGCAATGCATCTGCATATTGTTCTGGAGTATTTAAATCCCACAATACACAAGGGTCACTGACACTAACTCTCTCGACTTTTGACGTATGACTAGTCATGATTGATCTGAATCCAAACGTCTCCTCCGTAATGTTCAACAAATCGGACGTGAATTCTGTCCCGAATATTATGGGATGTCCGCCTTTTCCATCGTATGTTGGAACGGTTATGTGGTTACGGCTCCATTTGTGGTTCAGCAGTAAACGGGCGATTACTTCTGTGTTTCTCGGCTGGTCCACATTCAAGAATAAAATGCAGGCCGGATCAACGATGCCAATGGCTTTTACACCAACTTTGATTGAGGAGGTTCTTCCTAGCATGTAATCTTCATTGATTACACAGCGAACCTTACTAAACCCTTTGAGGTGAGGCTCAATCAACTCGGCATTATGACCCAAAACTACAATTACTTCTTGAGATCCTGACTCAATTAAAGTCGACACTTGATATTGAACTAAACTAATGCCTCCCCAATTCAATAGGGCTTTCGGTTCTCCCATGCGTTGGGACTTACCAGCAGCTAAGAGAATAGAGACGAAACCAGCCATATTAGTTGCTCAAACGTTAATGGACTGATCGACTATATCTGAAGCTCTATTCAGGTACCATTCACCCATTTGCAAGGGACTTCCCTGTCCTCCTCGACGCTCCATAATAATCTCTGACATTATGCTAACTGCTATCTCCTCCGGAGTGAGCGCACCGATATCCAACCCAATAGGGGATTTAACGTCCTTCAGGCGATCTACCGATATGCCTTGGGACAAGAGTCTCTGATAAATCATTAATGTTTTTCTTCTACTACCCAACAAACCAATATAACGAGCCGGTGTATCAAGTGCTGACTCGAGAGCCAGATCGTCAAAACGATGACCTCTAGTAGCCACTACTATAAACGTATTAACATTTATCTTTATCTGTTTTGACCAATCTTGATAGCCAGTAACAATCGTCTCGTTAGCATAAGGAAAGCGATCTGAATTGGAAAACTCAGAGCGATCGTCAACAACATGTACTGAATATCCTAAATTGTGAGCAAGGTCTGCCGTAGCTTTACCAACATGACCGCCACCCACCATTATCAGAGTTGGCGGAGTAGTAAATCCCTCTATAAAAACTTCCAGACCTTCATCAGTGACAAAACTTTCAATAGCTCCTAGATCTGCTACCCTTTTAGCTATCTCTATCGCTCTTTCATCAAGCGAGACACTTCCCAATGAACCATTGACCGTCCCGTCTACACTTAATAGCAACTTGGATCCCAGAAAGCCTGCGTCGCTTCCGTCCGCGACTACAGTAGCCAAAGCCACTGGTTCACCACCTTCATAAGCGTCTATCACCTTTTGACCAATATCATCAAAGACTTTGGCATTAGTCATGGGCTCCAGATAAAAATACATAGTTCCGCCACAGACCAATCCATCTCGGGCAGCGATATCTTCATTCAGAAAATATTCCTTGAATTCGGGACCAGCATTATTCCGTAACATCTCTCTGGCGGCAAACCAAATATCACCTTCAACACAACCTCCACCGAGAGTCCCAACACCAGTACCATCTTCCTTAACCAACAACATGGCGCCAGGTTTTTGTGGTGTAGAGCCTTTCGTCCTGACAACGGTTGCTAAGACGCAAGGTTTGTCTTTTCGGAGTAAATCAACTGCCTCTTTAATAACTTCTTTCATGGTCAGCCTCGATTACAACAACTTATGAAGCCAAATTGCTACTAGAATTATCTCACCTTGTGAAAACAAATACATAGAGCACTTTTAACGATATCACGGGTTGGGTGCTAGGCATTTATGCAAGCCAAGCGATCCGAAAATACACTTGAATTATCATATACATTCCCGGCAGATTAGTATGATTATAACTTATATCGATATATTCTTGCCTAAACCACTGTTTTAACGCCAATAACGACCAAACAATATGTAAACTAGCGCTCAAAATGCGCTATAATTACAGATGTATTTATGTCTGTCGTCGCTATTACCAGCACCAACCTTGAAAGCGCATATTTATATGTGCAAATACTAGAATCTATGGGAGCCATTACAAAAGTAATGACTCCGCTCGATAACGGAACATTAAACAACCAACTGAATAACGCTTCAGCTATTCTGCTAACTGACGGGCCTAACGTTTTCGGGTCAACGGAATATACAAAACGACAGACGCCAGATTCTGAAACAATTAGAAAAGATCAAGATGAATTTGAATTAAATGTTACTAGAAAAGCCTTAGCTCTAGACTTACCGATATTAGCTATAGGAAGAGGATTACACATATTGAATATGTGCCAAGGCGGCAAACCTCCCCAACAAGTCACTGGACATTCAGAAAACTGTTCTGACACAGGTAAAAACCTAAGTCACACTATTTACCTATCTCCGGGCGCAAAGGCTTCGGCTGTTATAGGGAGTGCAGGATTTTTCAGAGTGAACAGCAACCATACTTCCGGCTTACGGGAAATACAACGGTCCCCAAAGTTAATGAGTACAGCTTATTCGATAGAGGATGGAATTATTGAAGGACTAGAAAGCCCCGAGCATAGCTGGGTGATCGGCTTGCAATGCAATCCTGAATTGCAAGATCAGGTACCTCGAAGCTTTTCAAACCTATTCCTTGCGCTCGTGGAACGTTCAGGTGTAGACCAATGACCTAGTTTATACATAAGACAAGATTCAAAATTCTAATATGAATCCAGTTAATCCAATAACCCGATAAAGCACCGTCTCAAAAGGAGTACATATGGTAACGACAAACGACACTAACCCGGACGGGAGAATTAATCCGGTAAGAATAGTCGATGAGATGCGAACATCTTATCTGACGTACGCTATGAGCGTCATAGTATCTAGAGCTCTTCCCGACGTACGAGACGGCCTCAAGCCCGTTCAGCGCAGGATACTTTACGCAATGCAGGACATGGGCATCAGACCAAACGGCCAACACAGGAAAAGCGCTAGAATAGCCGGCGAAGTACTGGGCAAATTCCACCCGCATGGTGAATCATCCGTCTACGACACTTTAGTGAGAATGGCGCAACCATTCTCCATGAGATATCCCCTTATCGACGGTCAAGGAAATTTCGGAAGTATAGACGGAGACCCACCTGCAGCAATGCGATACACCGAGGCGCGCCTTGCTAACATAGCAGATGAGCTGTTAGCTGATATAGATCAGGATACAGTCGATTTCTTACCTAACTTCGACGATTCCATGCAGGAACCTTCCGTACTACCAAGTAGATTGCCTAACATGCTGGTGAATGGAGCCTCTGGGATCGCAGTAGGTATGGCTACAAATATGCCTCCCCATAACCTTAGTGAAATCTGTGATGCCATATGTCATGTCATAGAAAAACCGGAATGCAGTGTTGATGATTTAATTAAGTTAGTACCAGGACCTGATTTCCCGACGGCAGGGATAATAAGAGGCACTGCAGGAATTATAGACGCCTACACCACCGGTCGCGGCAGAATAGTGATGGAAGCAGATACCGAAATCGAAGAAACCCGAGGTGACCGCAGAAGGATAATTATCAATGAACTCCCATATCAAGTTAACAAAGCAAACTTAGTAGAAAAGATAGCACAGCTAGTAAGAGATAAAAAAATCGATGGCATCTCTGATATTCGTGATGAATCAGACCGTCATGGCATGAGAGTAGTAATCGAGCTTCGAAGAGATGCGCAACCGAGTATAGTTCTTAATAATTTATACAAACACACCTCAATGAGATCTTCATTTAACACGATAATGCTGGCACTAGTTGACGGACAACCTCAAGTACTCACACTTAAGCGAGCCCTATCTTTATTCATAGACCATCGCAAAGAGGTCATTCGTAGACGATCAGAGTTCCAGTTACAAAAAGCCCGCGACCGTGATCACATCGTTCAAGGGTTATTACTAGCATTAGACCAAATGGATGAGGTTATAGCTACAATTAGGGCATCAGATGATGTTGAAGTTGCTCGGACAAACCTAATGCAAAGATTCGACCTAGATCAGGTTCAAGCACAGGCTATCCTAGACATGCAACTACGACGATTAGCCGCACTAGAAAGAGAGAGATTAGAAAATGAACACAATGATCTTGTCGCTACTATATCTAGTTTAGTAGAGCTGCTTGCCAGTCCTGAAAAAATACTAAATGCGGTAAAGACCGAGACTCGAAAATTAAAGAAGGATTTCGGTGATGCACGCCGAACTGTGATCCATCTAGACGAGGTCGAAGACCAGACGATAGAACAATTCATTCCACACCAGGACGTCGTAATTACACTAAGTCAAAAAGGCTATATTAAGCGAGTTCCATCTGCAACCTACAAGACGCAGCACAGGGGAGGAAAAGGTGTTCGGGGAATGACAACTAGGGAAGACGACGCGCTAAAAGAGCTAGTAGTAGTCGATACTCATGACACCTTACTATTTTTCACTAACCGTGGCCGTGTGTATCCACTCAGAGTCTTTCAACTGGCTCCAGACACATCTCGAACTAGTAGAGGAACATTATTAGTCAACTTGATTCCCCTTGGACCCGGGGAACAGATTCAGACCATGCTTGCTACGAAGAATCCTAAAGAAGGCGATCTACTGGTCTTGGCAACACAATTAGGAGAAGTCAAAGCATTGAAAGAAGGAGCACTTTCAAACATCCAAGCCCGAGGTCTAATAGTCATGGACCTTGAATCAGGGGATGAGCTGGTGAGTGTCAAACAACTAGGAGAATCTGAAGATGTTGTAATGGTATCGGAAACCGGACAAAGTATAAGGTTTCCGATTAGAAACCTTGCTCCCAGGTCTCGTACAGCAGGTGGTGTTAGAGGGATGCGATTACGGCAAGACGATAAAGTAGTAACTATGCTTACCGTTACATCAGAAGATCGGTTGCTAGTAGTCAGCGAAGGCGGATACGGTAAAGCCACTCCTCTGTCAATGTACCCGACTCAAACTAGAGGAGGCCTAGGTGTGAGGACGTTTAAAGTCACGGATAAGACCGGCAGGGTAGCTGCAGCGCGAGTTGTATCTGAAACCGAAGGACAGGAAGTCTTCATAATCTCTGCAATGGCTCAGGTTGTCCGCATAAATCTGGAAGATGTACGTATTACAGGTCGCGACACGCAAGGGGTCATTGTGTGGCGGGACCGGGACCCCGATGACTACGTAGCATCAATAGCATGTTTCCAAGAGACTGATTACACTGAAGAATTACCTCAGTCAACCCAAAAAGAACCTGACGAAAAGTAACCTTTTAGAGGAACTGACATTCAACATAAGACATATCAGTTCCTCTAATTCACATTAACCGGTCGACGAAATCTGTCACACCGTAACGGTTTTAGCCGCACCTGCTAGTTCGGGATGTATTTGTTTCGTAGAGTTTGTTGCTTTATAATTAGGTGTAATCAAATAAAGGTATTTTGCCTCCAATAGAAGGAATGCATTTAATGAAATTGGTGTTTATCCATGGCGCCGGAAGTTCAAGTTTATCTTCTTATTATCAACTTCGTCATTTCCGAAACGCAAAAGCCCTTGACCTCCCCGGGCATCCCAATGGAAGGCCATGTGTGTCGATCGACGGATATCTAGAATGGGTGCGAGGATTCATAACCGCCCGTAGATATAAAGATGTCATACTCTGTGGGCATTCTATGGGAGGGGCCATAGCTATACAGCACGCTCTCAAATATCCAGATGAGATTCGAGGATTGATATTGATAGGAACGGGAGCCAAGTTAAGAGTCCATCCTGATTACCTCGAACAATGTCGCAATCCAGGTGATAACAACAGAGAATGGATACAGCATCAAGAGAACTATTTCACAGGCGTCGAATACGACATCCAAAGAGTCCTAATGCAAAGGGCACAAGAAATCGGACCACAGGTCGAATTGAACGATCTTTTGGCATGTGACGCATTCGACGTAATGGATAAAATTGAGAATATCAAATTGCCGACGCTCATATTATGCGGAGATAAGGACCAGATGACGCCCATAAAATATGCCGACTATCTTTCCGAGAAAATCCATAATGCCCAAAAGCACGTCATCGCAGATGCTGAGCATTTCGCCCAACTACAAAATTATAGACAGGTAAATGCTCGTATAGAAGAATTTGTAAATTCTATTAAATAGTAATTAGGCTTTGTTTGGGTGGTACCAGCGACTGTTATAAAACATAAGAGGTTCGTACTCACCACCCTGGCTAAGATTTACTACCTCTCCAACATAAATAGTATGATCACCATAAACATGCGTTCCGGATACATTACAGCTGAACGACACCATAGAATTCTCTAGAACAGGGACTCCTGCTTCGTCGATGGTATAGGTGTAATCCGCATCTCCTTGGCGATCCTCGGGACGCTTGGCAAAGTACGACCCCAGATACTCCTGTTCTTCTGCCAATATATTCACTCCGAATCTTCCATTATTACTTACAAAGCCATGGGTGTTGGTTCCATGGGCAACACACACCAAAACCGTTGGAGGCTCTAAACATACAGAGGTAAACGAATTCGCAGTCATGGAGTGCGGTTCGCCCTTATCATCAACACTCGATACTACTGTTACTCCGGTAGCAAATTTTGACATAGCAGTTCTAAAATCGTCTCTATTAACCACTGTCAGATATCTCCTTAATTTCGTGTAGTTATAACCATATTGTACATATTGTACATTATTATCGTATAAACGATCACCCACATCAATCGGACTCGCACAGGATAAACCAGTCAGAACTATTCTTAGAAAGAGTCGAGTTCATAATGCTCGTATCTAACTTAGCAACTGCTCCGGCAGGTACCAGATTGTGAAAATGGTCAGGATATGTCAATTGCGCAATTATCTCTAGACCATTGACTATACGTGGACCAGGCCTACTAAGATACACATGATCAATGAGATAGACCTCACCAGTCTGAACGGCTGGCAAATCATACCAGCCTTTTTGTTCAACCAGCCAAGACACCTCCCTAGAGTTCCGTTTAATATTAGAGGAGCAAAGGTCAATAAATAGTTTATCAGGAGCGTATGCGACAACATCGTCCCAATTTATTCTTTGAGCATCGCATCCGGACTGATAAGCAGAAACTCCCACTATGTTCAATACATCACTTATCCAGTGACCGCCAATGACAAGCGGATCCACACCTTCAATAGAAAACACTTTAGGACGGTCTCTTACCCCCTTGATACCATGAACGATGCTCTCAATTCTGTCACGCAGGTCTCCTACCAATGTTTCGGCTGCCATTGGTACACCACAGCTTATTCCAACACGTTCAATGGTAATTAGTATCTCTTCAACGGTTCTAGGATTTAAGACTAAAACTTCCGGACACAAACCTAGATTTGCTACGGTGTTCCCGACGCTTCTGGAGTCGACTTCACAAAAGTAGCACAAGTCTTGAGTGAGTACGATATCACTATTTAAATTCGCTAAAAGTTCTTCGTCCACTAGGTAAGGCGATTCTCCAGACTCTAAAATCTTCTTCATTTCTATTTCTACTTCGGCACTGGAGAGATTTTCAACATTTATCCGACTACGAGATACGATGGGCTTTGTAGTCGCCCCTTCAGGATAATCGCAGAGGTCCGTAACACCGACAACAGAATCTTCTAACCCAAGAGCGAAAACTATTTCAGTACCGCTAGGTAATAAAGAACATATATTTACTGTACCATTCAAAATGAACCACTATTCCAATCGAGTCTGATCTAAAACAGTTCCTACAACATCTTCAAACATCAGATTTAGATAACAATCGCAAATGGAGAGAATATTGTTTTGCTAGCACTTTGACGGCTGACGCTTCTAGTAGAAACACAACACTACATATGCAAATTGAGCCTGCTAGTTGACTATTATCTTTTCTAAAAATCCGCGTGACCCTCTCTCTACCCAAGCGTTCCAAGAGGTCATAACAAATTTAACGCCTCTATCGACGTATTGCTCTACATTGTCATCATTAACCAGCGTCCCTGCTACACGTCCGGAAGATATGATTTTGTCCAAACCAGTATTGATAGCCTGTTGAACTTCAGGATGTCCCGGATTGCCTATATGCCCCATGGTTTGCGACAAGTCGGACGGGGCTATAAAAAATACATCTATATAGTCGACTTCCAGTATTTGATCAAGGTTCCTCAAAGCTTCGATTTCTTCCAATAGCACCACTACCATAGTCTGGTTGTTGGCGTTTTGAAAGTAATCTCCAACCCCATAAGACTGTCGGCCCGGAAACATACCCCTATACCCCAGAGGCGCAAATTTACTAGCTCCCATTGCCGCTTCCGCTGATTCACGATTGTTAACATGAGGAACCACTATCCCCATAGATCCTCTATCCAATGTTCGGGTGATTAAACCTGGATCATTAGAATTGACTCTCGTCAATGAAGATAAACCCCATAAATCGCAAGCTCTGCTCATATCACTAATATTTTCCCAGCTAGGACTACCATGTTCACACTCAATCCAAGCAGCATCGAAACCCAACGGGCCCAAAAAGTCGATGATTTCGCTGGTCATATTACCCATAATACCAGTAGCTATTTGACCCGACGCTAGTTTTTCTTTTGCGACATTTCTTCGCATTATTGCCATTAGTCCTCCTAGATATTATTATCGCTCAACCCATGCGGATTTATGAGTTTAATTTACGTTCATATCCTCTTGGAGTAACCATCCTGTCTTTATACCTATACGTTGTTGAGTTCCCGATAATCACCGTCGTAAACATGTCCACAAAGTCTATGCTAGCATCCAATTGCCCTAAGGTCGTTATCAACACAGATTGGTCCGGGCGAAACGCCTCTTTTACCAGTCCAACAGGAGTTTCTACAGCGCGATCTGCCAATAAGATCTCTCTTGCTTTCAAAATATGATCTTTTCGAGCTCTACTTCTGGGATTGTACAAAGCGATCACAAAATCACCTACGGAAGCGGCTTTTATACGCTTAGTTATTACCTCCCAAGGAGTTAACAAGTCACTCAAGCTAATAGCGCAAAAATCCTGCATCAAGGGCGAGCCTAATAACGATGCTGCTGATTGGAGAGCTGATACCCCGGGAATTACCTCCACATGTGGAGTCACCCCATCCCAACCTTGATCTGCCAAGATAGTGAATAGTGGTCCGGCCATACCGTATATCCCTGCATCCCCTGAAGATACTAAAGCCACGCTACGCCCGGTTCTGGCCAGTTCAATGGTACGATTCGCTCGATCTAATTCCTCGCCCAATTCCATTGATACTAACGTTTGACCAGATATCAGATCAGCTATTTGGTCTACATAACCTTTGTAACCGACGATCACATCACAATTCCGAATGATATCCAGCGCGTTGGGTGTAGTCATAATGCGATCTCCTGGACCCAGCCCGACTAGAGAGATACGTCCTGTCCTACTTCCACTATTTTTCATATAAACCACTCCACCAGGAATCCTTTAATCACATTTAATTCGTGCCACAGCTACGGTAGCACATTCACTTTTACGTTTATGCATCACTAGATCAGATGATTTAGCGGTTAAGAGTGAAGCTGGTTCAGAAACGCCCCATACTCCAAGAAGGCTATGAGCTTTTTCTGATCTGTCTAAATAGAAGTCATCTTCTCTATCAGTCTCTTTATCGAAAACGGAGTTCAGTTCTTCAACACTGTAACAATACAAAGGGACACCATATGCTTCACATAATTCCATTAGACCTGGTTCATCCCGTTTTATCTCAGCAGTTGCAAAAGCTGAGATACTGGACAAAGAAAGTCCTGATTCTTCAAAAGAATTGATTAGCAACTCATTCAATTTATCAGCAGAAACTCCCCTCCGGCATCCCATTCCTACTACAAGAGATTTTGGATGATATAACACTATATCTTTACAATTTTGAGAAGTAGTCTCAGTTTCCGATTCGATATTCATATCACTTACTACTAACCTAACATCCACACTGCTGTCCAATAAATCAACTAACGAATCATAATGGCTCACGGCATTATCCAGCGACTCCAGTTCCCCCCTCCAGTCCGTTTGTCCACTGTTCTGATAAACCCCAATACTTCCCCCATTTATTATCGCGGCACTGGACCTAGTAATAGTGTCAGGATCACAGGCCAAGACCCATCCCCATTCTTTACCTAGCAAATCTACAGATATACTGTCCAACACATGAGAAGCAGAGGTAATTACGGGGATAGACCCTAAAACGTCAGAAATCTTTTGCGTTGCCTCATCAGCCCCTCCAATATGCCCCGACACAAGACTAACAGCAAATTTACCCATTTCGTCGACGCAGATCACTGCAGGGTCTACCGTCTTGGTTTTAAGATGTGGAGAGACCAATCTGACTACTGCGCCAACTGGAAGAAACATAACTATCGTATCGTACGTTTTGAATATCCTACTTACGACAGGCCTGAGCGGGAGGTCATAACTTATACAATCACTAGCATATTCAGAAAATTTACTAACGACATATAAGTCGGTTTGATCTCCATATACCTGTTTCAGTCTACTAGCGAGCACAGATCCATTTTTGGACACCGCTACTATAGCTATTTTGGACATTATCCTACGCTTTTACTGAATCAACGCCCGAAACAGCTTTGTCCTTATCCTTTGCTGATGACCTGCTACGGCGCGAAGCTTTCCGGTATAAATGTGTATACGTCTCAGAATACAGATGAGAGGAAGCTCGCTGTTCTGGTCTATCCGAATCAGGCAGTCTCACATCAGGGTTCACTGCTTGTCCAACTATTATAACTGCTTGAAGAGTTATTTTAGCATCTCTAACCTTTGCAGATATATCAGTCAACGTACCTCTGATTACCAATTCTTCGGGCCAACCTACTCTATAGGCTACCGCTATCGGAGTATCCTTACTATAACCTGCTGATCTGAGCTCCCTGACAATTTTTGTCATCCTAGTTACGCTCAAAAATATTACTAATGAGCATCCGTGTGATGCGAGGCTCTTTAATTCCTCACCTGGAGGTAAAGACACTCGTCCTTCAGCTCTAGTCATAATAATACTTTGAGAGATTTCTGGTACCGTTAACTCTGCTTTGAGGACAGCTGCAGCTGCAAATGCTGAGCTAACACCCGGGATTATTTCGTAATCAATATCTTCGGATTCTAGAATCCTCATTTGCTCCAAAATTGCCCCATAAATCGACGGATCTCCGCTCTGCACTCGGGCAACCGTTTTCCCCTCGGACACTGCCTTTAGAGTAATCTCCATTATTTGAGGTAGAGCCATAGTTTTACTGCCATAAACTTCCGCTTTGTCATTGGCGTAAGATACTACCTCCTCTGGAACTAAAGAATCTGCATAAATAACTACATCAGACTCTTCAATGATCCTCTTTGCTTTAAGAGTCAATAGTTCTGGATCGCCAGGGCCACCCCCCACAAAATAAACTTTCCCGTTCGTCTTATTCATAAATATTCACTTCCTGATTATCAATAATGAAAAATAATCGAGATCCTCATCAGATAACTGGTTAAGGTCTCTTACGACTTCTTCCCTACTCGTGGATGCTCGTCTCACATAAATCCCTTTGCCTGCCAAACCAAGTTGTTCTAAATTCGCTAACGCCTGTATAAGAGTCCGATTTACCTTCATCAAGACTATAGTATCGTAATTTGCGATAGCCTCACTTAAATCGTCAATACCATACACCGCAGGGAGTATAGCTAGTCGTTGTCCATGAGTCACAAGCGGCACACTAGCACTCGCTGCTGCTGCCATCACTGACGAAACACCCGGAATAATCTCAATTGCCAAATCTGGATGATTACTTTTCAAACTCTCTAACACATATGAGAACGTGCTATAGAGCATTGGATCACCTTCAGTTATAAAAGCGACATCAGTACCCATTTGTAACATACCAGCAATCTGCTCTGCAGCACCCACCCACGCCGATAAAGCTCCGGATTCATCGTCTGTAGGAAATTGAACTCTCATTATTTCTTGCCGCGTCTCATCTATGAACCCTTTTGCAATAGTGTATGCAAAACTTTCAGAGCTCGTCTCTGACTGAGGCATGCATATCACCGATACAGATTTCAAAACCCTCTGGGCTTTTATAGTTAACAGCTCAGGGTCTCCGGGCCCTACACCTACGCCATACAGTGTTCCGTTGCTCACAAATCTTCTCCCAGATCTAAAGTACCTGTCACAATGAATACAGGATTCAATCCTTGCAATCTTAGTGAGCCTCCCAACATCTCTTTTGACCTGGAAGCATTAATCATCACCAATTCGCTCGAAAATCCAAGTTCCTTCATATCGTCATAAACCTTTTGCGTACGCTCCAGTAAAGCAAGATTGACTACGATCCGACCCCCATGTTTTATTCTAGCTCTGGACACTTCTAATATCTCTTGCAGGTTACCGCCACTTCCACCAACAAATACAGAGTCCGGAGCTTCAAGATCATATAAAATTCCTGGTGCCTCGCCTAATACAATCTCCACGTTACCTGATCCATAGTTATGAACATTACTTCTTAATATGTCTAGACTTTCAATATCCTTTTCTATCGCATAGACAACACCGTTTGTCGCAATATGACTAGATTCTACAGCGACTGATCCAGAGCCAGAGCCTATATCCCACAGTACACTGTCTGGTCTCAATCCCAAACTATGAATACTGATAGCACGTATTTCCTTCTTGGTGATTTGACCCACCAGTGGCATCCTTTGTTCAAAGACTTCATCTGGAAGTCCGTAAAGCATCTCTCCCATATCAGCCACCGGAATCCCTCAATCCTTTTTATTCAGATGCGGTATGCCTATTGGCGAGGTCGACGCGCTGGCAAGCAGGGTCCCTTCAAAATCAAAACACATCGCGTCCACGATCAAATCACTAGATTCAGAACCTAGTAGCTTTTGACTTTCCTCGCATACCATTTTACACATGACAGGAAAAACATTCATTAAGCCATTTTCTTGCGCAATTTCTTGAAAATGTCTGGCGCTACTAGCTTCTTTTATTTCTTGCTGCACTACACTAGATGCTCCACAATCTGATGCGAGCCTAGCTAGAAACTCAGTATCAACACGATTGCCAGCAACATGCGTTACAAAGTAACCCATAGCCATTTTGGAGAACTTGCCAACCATACCGACGTGGGTTGCCCTTTTAACGTTACGCATAGTACATCTTTTTAAGGCAGGCCCACTAAATATTCCAGCCTCTATATAGGCCATATCAGGGAGATTTAACAATGGTTTAGAAAATTCTTCGCTACGAGTGCCAGTCGATAGTACCAAATGAGATAATCCGTTTGTAGCTGCTACATCTATCGCTAGATGCACACTTGCTCTCCAAGAAGCGGTAGAAAAAGGCTGAACAACGCCAGTACTTCCAAGAATAGATATTCCTCCCAAAACTCCCAACCTTGAGTTGGTCGTTTTTAGTGCTATTTCCTCACCTCCCGGAACGGATATTTCCACAATGAAACCCGACTCTGGGTCAAGCCCTTGACTTTCAGCCGCCTGCTGAACGGCTTCGACTATCATCCTACGCGGCACTCTTGTAACAGCCGGTTCTCCCACATCTATACCTGTCCCGGGACGGGTAACAAGACCAACACCCTCTCCTCGAGTGATAGTTACCCCACCACGGGAGCTATCACGTGAGACTTTAACGCATATTTCTGCACCATGAGTGGCATCCGGATCATCACCTCCATCTTTTATAACAGAACAGAGCACGTGTTCCGAATCGATTACTTCGTACCTGTGTATGGCAAATTCAGCAGATTCTCCGATAGGTAAATCAATAAGAACAGTTGGAACTTCGTTTCCTGACAACAACCGTATAACAGCTGCTTTAGAGGCAGCAGCAGCCGTGGAGCCTGTTGTGTAACCGGTGCGAAGGTTACGCGGACCCACAGTTTGCTTACTGTAATCGCTCTCCTCTGATTTGTTATACATATTACGATTAGTCATCTGCAAACACTCTAGTCGTCGCCCTGTGATTCATTATCCTGCCACACACCTCTAATCCGTTCTGCTGCAACCTGAACTATTCGTTCGTCCACCCCAAGAGGAGGAGCAATTAACATCGGTACATGTTTATATAATTCCTGTAATGCCGCTATTCCCCCCGCTATATTCCGCTGCAAGATTAGACCTGGGAAAAATACATATGGTATACAAACAATAACTTGTACACCTCGCGTTTTTACCAAGGCATCAACTGCATACTCCATAGTAGGGTCCCCATAGTGCGATTGTGCCACTTCAACCGCATATCCAGTGCCAAGTTTTTTTTCTACAAAGATACCAAGTTCTTGAAGCCAAACGCATGAATCGTATTCACTTTTCGTTCCAGCTTTCACCAGGAGAACCCCGATTGGGCCCTCGTCGATTTCGGGAATGTCATCGTGCATCTCAAATAATCTGTCGCACACTACATCAGCTAACCTAGCATCAAAACCAAGTCCTTGAGCTAGATGTATCTCCAATCCAGGGGCGCTTAACTTAAGTTCCCCTAATACTTCATCCATCTCTTCGGTCGCATGTTTTCCATTTCCCAGAAGATATGGCATAACTACAGCTCTACTGATCCCTCTGTCTACTAACATTTGGATTGCCTGATCTGGGTGCGGTTCTATAAATTCCAAGCAGGATAAAATAACTTCTGATTCAGACCCTAAAAGACCTTGCAACGTTTCCGCCGCATCCTCAAGTCCTGCGGGAGTACTTGGGCACTCTCTACACCATCGTTGAGCAGTATTGTACGGATCCCATGCGCAAGAACATTCCGACTTACTAGTACCTCTTTGACTTCCGTGACACAACAGTACTATGCCACATTTGTCATCTGGCAATTGTTTATCTGAGGTTTTATCTTGTTCGACCACTACAACAAGGTTCTCCTAGATTATTTAAAGCAGGTCAAGCAACCCGTTTACAGCAGCAGCAGCAGCAGAACTACCTCCACGGTTACCGAGAATAGTTATAAAAGGCAAATCTCTTTTTGCAAGCTCATTTTTTGATTCTGCACAAGCAACAAATCCAACAGGCATACCAATTATCAATGCAGGGTTGACTTTCCGTTCATCTATTAAATCCAATAATGCTAGAAGTGCCGTAGGAGCATTCCCAATAGCAACGATAGATCCAT
>MDTE01152486.1_pt1 | contig 23696 bp, 24 predicted proteins | sample 811231 | NCBI WGS metagenome assembly MDTE01 (sample SAMN05326651, study PRJNA326480) | marine metagenome | isolation source: seawater | place: Indian Ocean: Red Sea | collected 2010 | reverse complement strand
CTGATGCGCGTACCGAAAACGGCCGAGCTGGTTGCGGGGGAGCTGCGTCGTAGGATCATTCGGGGAGAGCTGCAGGAAGGTGATAATCTCCCTCCGGAGTCGACGCTCATCGAGGAATTCGGGATTTCTCGTCCGACCATGCGTGAGGCCTTCCGAATTCTGGAAACCGAGCAGCTCATCAGCGTATCGCGAGGGTCTCGTGGTGGCGCCCGTGTCTATCTGCCGGATGTTGAGGTGGTGTCGCGCTACGCCGGCCTCTATCTTCAGGCGCGCAAAACGACACTGCGTGATGTTCACGACGCGCGCTTGCTCTTCGAGCCGCACGCGGTCCGCCTGCTGGCGATGCGGCGCCCTGCTGAGCTCATCAACGAGTTGCACCAGCGCATCAGCGACACCGAATTGCATATCGATGACCCAGAGGCCTACGGGCACCACAGTGCGGAGTTCAACTTGATGCTCATTGAGGGTTCCGGAAACGAAACCCTGACGTTAATCGGCCACACAATCTACGGCATCTGGGAGGCTTTTCTACTCAACGTGGTGGGGTCGAGCTACGATGTGGAAAAGGCCAAACTGGGCGTGAGATCGGAGAAAAAGCTGCTGAGCCTGGTAGAGGCGGGTGATGCCGACGGCGCTGAGCGGCATCACGCCAATCACATTAAGCGCTCGGGGAAGATCCTTTTTCAGAGTGTCGACGATGACAGCGTCGTCGAGGTATTGGGCTAGATCCGGATCAGTCGTCGACGATGGTGAGGGCCTCTTCCGGGCAGGACGCGGCGCCTAGTCTCGCCTGGTCCTCGAGTCCGGCGGGCACTTCGATTTCCTCAAGGGCGTGGTAGCCGTTGTCGTCCAGCTTATAGATCTCGGGCGCCATGGCTTCGCATCGGCCGTGCCCCTGGCAAATCGATTTGTCGCAGATTGCGCGCACAGTCATCCTCCATCCCGCGCCGGCGGATGACTATACACAAAGATAACTAGGTTAGATATATTCGGACCTGGGTGGGGGCGTATATGGCGGATCCGGGCGTTACAGAACTGAGGGGTCGTGTAGCCGTGGTGACCGGGGGGCACAGCGGCGTGGGCTTCTACATCAGCGAAGCGCTGCTCGCCGAAGGAATGCGCGTTGCAATTCTGGGCCGGCGCGCGGATGTGCTGGAGCAAGCCGCCGCACACTTGGGTGGTGACGTGCTGGCGATCTCCTGTGACATACGCGACCCCGACAGCGTTCGGGGCGCCTTTGCTCGCGTGGACGAGGGTTTGGGTCCCGTGGCTGCTCTTGTCAACAATGCGGCCGTGATCTCGATCTATCGAGTCGCGGATGCAACAGACGAAGAGCTACATGAAACGATAGAGACGAACCTGCTGGGTGTGCTCTATTGCATCCGGGAGGCAGCGGTTCGCATGCGCGCCGCCGGTACCGGTCACATCATCAGTATTACTTCCGAAGCCGTGTTGCGGCCGTTCCCTTACCTTACCGGCTATTCCGCGACCAAGGCGGCGGTGGAGTCGTTGAGTCGCGGTTTGAAGCGTGAGCTTTACGCCGAAGGCATTCGGATCGGTGTGCTGCGCTCAGGGCGGGTGGCGGTTCCCGGCCGACAAGGCGGCTCGCGTTGGGACCCTGAACGCGCGAAAGCGTTCTTTGAAGAAGCCTATTCAGGTGGCTTCATCGAGTACGAGGGAGACGGCATAGACCCGCGCGCGACGGCGCGCTCGGTGGTGCATATGTTGCAGCAACCCGACAACGCCAGCATCGACGTGCTGGAGCTGCGGGATGGATAGTACCGTTGATACCCACGCCCCGAGTGCCGTTGCGTGAGTAGCATGTTCTCCTTGGACGGACGCGTCGCACTGGTCACCGGTGCTGGCCAGGGCGTAGGGGCCGCCATCTCTAGGGCGCTGGCCAGACAGGGCGCTCGTGTCGCCGTGAATGATTTGTTTGAGGATCGTGCTCGATCCGTGGTCGCTGAGATCGAGCAGCAGGGCGGCGTGGCCCAAGTTGCCATGGGCGATGTTACTTGTCAGGCGGACGTCGAGCAGCTTGTGCAGCCGGTGCTGCGATCCTGGGGTGGTGTGGACGTGTTGGTCAACAACGCGGGAATTCCCGCAGATGGCATGTTGTTGGAACGGTTTGCAGACTCTGATCCCGAAGATTGGCCCACCATGATCGATCTGAATCTGTATGGCGTGCTGCGTGTTACCCATGCACTGATTTCGGGCATGATCGAGCGCGAGTATGGACGTGTTGTCTGCATCGTGTCTGACGCAGGCCGCGTGGGCGAACGCAACCAGGCCGTGTACGCGGCAGCAAAGGCGGGCGCGGCCGGGTTCTCGCGTGCGCTAGCCAAAGAGGTAGGTGCCTACGGAATTACCTGTAACTGCTTGGCACTCGGATCCATTGCCAGTCCGGAACGGCCCCCGGACGCCCAGCGGTTGGCCAAACAGCTCAAGCACTACCCAACGGGTCGTCTGGGTCAGCCCGCTGATGTGGCCTCAACCGTCGTTTGGCTGGCTTCAGGAGAAGCTTCCTGGGTTACCGGTCAAACAATTCCGGTCAACGGCGGGTATTCCACGAGTTAGTGGTATCACACTACGGAGCAATGACAATGAACCGAACGTACAAAACCGAAATACCGCTCCCCGACGGATTTGAAGTTCCGGATCACGTCCCCGCGGAGCTGGTCAAAGACTACGACTTTCTGAAGACCTTCGAGGCAAACACCTTGATGGAGCCGTTCAGCAAGACGGCTCGCATATTCGAGGAAGATGACATCCCGCCGATTTTTTACGCCCCTGGTATGACCACCATCCGCGGTGCCGGCGCGTGGGTGGCGACCCGGTACCAGGACATCAAACAGGTGTATACCAATTCGGAGGTGTGGTCGAACGTGGGTGCTGCCGGGTTTCAGTCCACCGTTGGGGAGACCTGGCCGATGATTCCGCTGGGTATCGACCCGCCGGAGCACAAGAAATACCGGAACTTTCTCGACCCCTGGTTCTCGCCGGGCGCGGTGGACGACATGGAGCCGCGTATACGTTCGGTTGCCAACGAGTTGATCGACCAGGTAATCGCCAAGGGCGAGTGCGATTTCAGCTACGAGTTCGGTCGCGTCTTTCCGGTTCGCATATTCCTGCAGCTCATGGGTTATCCGTTGTCCAAGTTCGAGGATTTTCTCGAGTGGGAGTACTCCATTCTGCACAGCAATCGTGATCCCGAAAAGGTGAAGTTCGGAGCGGGCAATGCCATCGCCTATATTCGCGAGTTCATTGAAGCGACCAAGGCAACACCGCGCGATGACCTGGGCAGCTACATCGTGAATGGCAGCATCGACGGTAAGTCGCTTACCGACGATGAGGTGATCGGCATGATGTTTTTCCTCTGGGTAGGGGGTCTGGATACCGTCGCGGCGTCGTTGTCGTTGATATTTCGGCGGTTGGCAATGGATGCACCGCTGCAACGTCGCCTGCGCACCGAGCGGGAGCTTATTCCCAACGCTGTGGAGGAGTTCCTTCGGACGCAGCCCCTGGTGAATTCATCGCGATGGGCCAAAAAGGACACCGAGCTGTGTGGCGTTCAGGTGAAGGAAGGCGACTATGTGGTGTGCCTGAACATCGCTGGCAACTTCGATCCCGCAGAGTTCTCCTGCCCGCGCGAGATACAGGTCGATCGCAAGCCCATTCGCCACTTTACGCTGGCCGGCGGGCCCCACCGGTGCATGGGCTCCCATCTAGCCCGCCGTGAGCTCAGGGTGGCGCTGGAAGAGTGGTTCGAGCACGTCCCCGAGTTTCGCATGCAGCCCGACGCGGATCTCTCCGTATTTCCTGGCCTGATCGCGGCCCCGTCATTGCCGATCATCTGGAAGTAGCCCTTGGAATCCAAAATGGATCGGGCCTATCCAGGAGCCTGTGTGAGAATGCCGACATGTTAAAACTCTATTACTCTGCGGGTGCCTGCTCGCTGATCAGCCACATCGTTCTGGAAGAGTCGGGCGCGCACTACCAGGCACAAGCCATCAGCTTCGCGGCGGGGGACCAGTTTGCGGACTGGTTTCTGGCGATCAATCCGAAGGCGCGCGTGCCGGCACTTGTCACGGACGACGGCATTCTGACGGAAAACCCAGCCATTGCGAACTACATCGCGCAGACCCATCCGGAATCCGATTTGTTGCCGGAGCATGACTTGCTGCTGGCGAATCAGATTCTCGCGTTCAACGTATTCATGGCCACTTCAGTGCATATCGCGTTCCGGCAGATCTCGCGGCCGGGGGACTATGCCGATGGGGATGACGCGGCATCCGCGCTGGCGAAGAAGGTGCCGGAACTCGCCAACGAGTACTTTCGGGTGGTCGAGGGGCAGCTTGCGGATGGTAGGGAGTGGGTGCATGGGGATGCGTTCTCGCTATCGGATCCGTATCTGTTCGTGTATGCAAACTACCTGGGCATGGGAGACCGTGGAGATTGGAGTTTGTTTCCGAACCTGGCGGCCCACCACGAGCGTATGCTGGGCCGGCCGGCTGTGGAACGCGTGTTCGCCGACGAAGGTCTGAGCGCGTCGGTCACCGAGTGGTTTCAGTAAGGGGTTGATATGTATGACTTGATGGAAGGCGTGCGGGTGATCGAGGTTGCCGAGCATACGTTTGTCCCGGCTGCGGGAGTGGTACTGGCTGATTGGGGCGCGGATGTCATCAAGATAGAGCGCACCGTGGGTGGTGGCGACCCTGCTCGCAACATGCTGATCCTGCAGCGCCCGGGGCAGACCCGAAACGAGTATTTCGAGGTGGCGAATCGGGGTAAGCGCTCGGTGGCCTTGGATTTGACCCAAGATGCCGGCCGTGAGCAGTTGTATCGGCTGGTCGAAGAAGCCGACGTGTTTACCACCAACCTGCGCACCAGCGCCCGGCGCAAGATGAAAATCGAGCCGGAAGACCTGATGGTGCGCAATCCCCGACTCATATACGCCCGCGGCACGGGCTACGGCATGCAGGGGCCCATGGCGGAGCACGGGGGTTTTGATTACCCGTCCTCCTGGTGCCGCTCTGGTTCCGGCTTCGCGCAAACGCCGGAATCGGGTCCTCCCCCTCAGCAGCCCGGATCTGTGGGCGACCTGACTGGTGGTGCGACGCTGGCGGGCGCCATTTCCGCTGCCCTGTTCCGCCGTGAGCGCACAGGCAAGGGCGCGGTGGTGGATCATGCGTTGTACCTGATGGGCGCCTATATCATGACCCAGTCGCTCACGGGTGCCAGCTTGTCGGGTGCCAAGCCTGGCGAACCCATCACGCTGCGCCGGGGAGGTGGCGGACACCCCCTGGTGCGCCTGTACCGCACCAAAGACGACCGTTGGTTGTCGTTGTGCTTTCTGCAGGACCGTTGGTTTGCGGACCTTGCCCGCCGGCTAGGCCGCGAAGATCTGTTGGCCGATGAGCGATTCGTGGATGAGCCGGCGAAGATGGCCAATGCGGATGCATTGGTCGAGGAGTTGCAAAGCGCGTTCGAAACGAAAACGCTGGCGCAGTGGAACGAGATCTTGTTCACCATGGAAGGCGTGTGGGCGCCCCTCCTGAATCCTGCCGAGGTGATCCACGACCAGCAAGCGCTGGAGAGCGGGATCATCACGCGGGTGTCGGCCGGGGATGGTGACTATCTGGCGGCCTCGACGCCCGGTCAGTTCGACGAGTCGCCCATCGGAGAGCTTAGAGCCAGTCCTGGCTACGGCGAGCATACCGATGAGGTCATGTCCGAGCTGGGCCTCTCAGCCGATCAAATCGCTCGACTTCGCGGCGACAGCGTGCTGTTGTAGCCAGTCGACTTAAAGTTTTCGTATAGGAGAGGATGTCGAGATGAGCCAACCGTTGAAAGGCTTGAAGGTGGTCGAGGTTTCCATGTGGGCCTACGTGCCGTCTGCGGGTGCCGTGCTCTCTGACTGGGGTGCGTCGGTCATCAAGATCGAAACCCCCGACGGCGATCCCATTCGGGGTCTCAATTACTCGGGGCTCAACCCTGCCGAACTCGGCTACTCCTTCATGTACGACATCTTCAATCGCGGCAAGCGCAGCGTTGCCATGGACCTGAAGGTGGAAGGAGCGCGGGAGCTGCTGTTCAAGATGGTGGACGAGGCTGACGTGTTTCTAACCAGCCTGTTGCCGCCGGCGCGCAGAAAGCTGGGCATCGACGTTGACGACGTACGGGCGCGCAATTCGAACATCATCTATGCGGCAGGCAGCGGCCAAGGCGCCAAGGGGCCGGACGCCGAAAAAGGCGGATACGATTCCATCTCCTTCTGGAGCCGCTCGGGGTTGGCGTCGGCAGTAACCCCCGAATCGGTCCCATATCCGTTGAGCATGCCCTGCGGGGCGTTTGGCGACGGTCAAAGCGGGTTGGTGCTGGCTGGTGGTATCGCCGCGGCGATCGCGCAGCGTGCCCTGACCGGAGAAGCCACCGTGGTGGACGGTGCCTTGCTGGCCAGCGGCATGTGGGCCATGCAGCCGAATATCGTCGGATCCAAGATCATGGGCGTGCAGGAAATGCCGAAGAGCAAGCGCACCGCCATGCCCAATCCACTGGTCAACAGCTACCGGACCTCTGACGGACGCTTCGTTGCCCTGTGCATGCTGCAGGGCCAGCGCTACTGGCCGGGCTTTTGCAAGGCGGCGGGCCGCGAAGATCTGGCGGAGCATGCGGATTTCGCCTCGGACGCGTTACGTGCACAGAACATCGAGGCGTGCATCGCCGCGCTCGATGAGGTGTTTGCCCAGCACACGCTGGAGGAGTGGAAGGCCATTCTGGCGACCCAGGAAGGCCAGTGGGATGTGGTCAAGCAGGTCGGCGAGATGCACGAGGACGTGCAGGCCGTTGCCAACGAGTACGTGCAGGAAGTGGCCTATCCCGATGGACGGTCGTTGACCCATGTCAGCGTGCCGGTGCAATTCGGCCGCGAAGTGTGTCCGACCAGGCCGGCACCCTCGCTGGGCGAGCACACCGAAGAGGTGATGATGGAGCTCGGGATGGATATGGACGCGATCCTACAGGCCAAGTTCGAGGGCATCCTGTTGTAGGCAGGCGATCGGTCCGGCCGCATACAATCGGCGGCCGCGACCTAGCCGTTTTCCGCCGCCGATGATTGGCTTATCATTTAACCAAGTTATAGATATTTGGTGTTGCCATGAGTGACCGAAAGAATCTCAACCGGGCGGTGTCCGTGGCTCGGGGTTACGACCCGTATACCTCCGAGTGGCTGGAGCACGAGTTTGAATCTTATGCGCTTTTGCGTGAGCACCTCCCCGTGGCAAGAACCGAGCAGCTCGCATACCGGCGTCAGTTCAATGGGGGTTGGTTGCTGACGCGCTACGACGATATCAGCGCGTGTTTGAGCGATACCGCCGTGTTCTCGAGCCAAAGCAGCGACTATCCTCAGCGCCCCTGGATTCCCCAGGCCATCGATCCGCCTTCGCATACTGCGTACCGGCGCATCATGAACAAGTGGTTTACGCCGGAGGCCATGACCGCCATGGAGCCTCATCTATGGGACTTCGCCGGTGAACTGCTCGACAAAATGCTGCAGAAGGACGAGTTCGACTTCGTCGCTGATTTTGCGGATCCCTTCCCCACAGTGATCTTCTGTGAGCTGTTTGGCTTTCCGCTTGATGACTACGAGCAGCTCATGGATTGGAAAAACACCCTCATGCATGCAACCGATGGTCATTCCGCCGGTCGTGCGCTGGCGGTGGCTAAGGCCAAGGAGTTGGGCCTTCAAACCCCAGACGAGGGGGAACTTCCCGCGGAGGTGGCCGGGCAAGTATACGGGGCTACGGCGGCAGCGCTGTACGAATATTTCGGGGGGTTGCTGGAGCAGCGCCGCGAGCATGCGCGGAACGACATGATCAGTCAGCTTATCGCTTCCGAGTACGACGGCGAGCGACCGCTCACCAACGAAGAGCTGCTGGACACGCTGTTTCTGATGTTCATGGCTGGGCTCGACACGGTAGCGTCTGCCATGGGATTGATCGTCAAAACCTTCGCCGAGCAGCCAGACAAGCGCCGCGAGTTCATCGCCCTGATGGACGATTCGCAGAAGCTCACATTGGCCGTCGAGGAACTGGTCAGGACCCACGCCATCGTGCTGTTGCCGCGCCGCGTGACCGAGGAAAAGGAGTTTGAAGGCGCCTCGATGCACGCCGGCGACCAGGTGATGTGCCCAACCATGGCCGGCAACCGGGACCCGGAACAGTTTGAAAATCCTGATGAGATCATCTACGACCGTGTGCCCAATCGGCATATGGGGTTCGGACACGGTCCGCACCGCTGCCTGGGGATTCATCTTGCCCGCCGCGAGCTGCGCATCGGCCTGCAGCTGCTGCATCAGCGCATGCCCGACTACGAGTTGCATCCGGACAAAAAGCCGGAGCTGTTTGGTGGTATGAAGGGCGCCAGCTCCCTGTGGCTGCGCAAGGGCTAGCTCGGTGCGCGTGGAGATCATCGCGGATAAGTGTCAGGGCCACGGCATGTGCAACATGGTTTGCCCGTCGGTCTTCAAGCACGATGAAGACGGCTTCGGGTACGTGGTTGCGGAGCTTGCCGAAGTGCCGGCAGAACTCCAGGATGAAGTGCGCCTAGCCGAAGTACAGTGCCCCGAGCGCGCCATCGTCATAGAAGATTGAACGGTGTGGTGATGTTTACACGGACTATAGGATCGAGGTAATGCCGAACGTAGATGACCTCACAGGGTGGGTGGTAGAACCCGCTGATGATGGTTTTCACGAGCATGGGGAAGGGTCGGACCACCCCTGGTGGCTGGAGACCTTCTGGACCTCGTTCAACGTGCCGGAGCGCAAGCTGGGCGGCTGGCTCTACAACCAGGTGCTGCTCAATCAGGGTGACAATGGGTTGTGCAACGGCGGCGTCTGGGTGTGGGATGCCAGTGACGCTCCCTTCCTCTACGAACGCAACGAGACCGAGCTGCCGATGCCTGCCGGTCCGCGCGATCTGCGCGACATTGATCTTCCCAACGGCAACCGCATCAAGATGCTCGAACCGCTGACCAAGTATCACATGACGTACTGCGATCGAGGGCGTTTCGAATCCGACCTGGAATTCACCGCCATCATGGATCCGAACCCGCATCCGGCGGGCTGTGCGCCATTCTGGCGCGGCCGTCACTGGGACCAGGCGATGCACGTGACCGGCGAGATCGTGTTGAACGGCGAGACGATTGCCGTGGACTGCTATTCAGTTCGTGATCGAAGCTGGAGTCCGCGCAAACCCAGAATTTCCCAGCAGGCCAACGATTCAACCCGCGGCCACGAGCCTCAGCGCAAACCGAGCGTGCCCACGGGTGAGCATTCAGATCTGTCTAAGCCGTTACGTAAACCTTTTAACATTGGCTATATCTTTGGTACGGCGTCGCCGCAAGATGCGTTCCTGGTGTACACCATGGTCATTGAGGGCGAGGAGGACCGGGGTGATTTCACCAATACCGGCTATCTCATTCGTGATGGCAAATGGGCGCACCTGGTAGACGGGCAGCGTGAGTGCCTGGTGGATCCGGACACGGGATGGATCTGGCGGATCGAATACGAAGGGATCGATACCTTGGGGCGCAAGCTGCATGCGGTGGGAGAGCAGGTGAGTAATCACGGCACCGCCACAGGACTGTTTCACTGGCGTTGGGACGGTGCCGAGGGTTGGGGCGAGAATCAGGGCGGCATCGCGCCGTCGTATCCGCGCGTGGCCCGCGCCTAGGTGGCCGCGGCGGTAGACAATATGCTTAAGGCAATGAATTAGGAGGGCGAACGATGACCTGGAACTACGAGCTGTTCATCGATGGACAATGGACTAGCGGGACGGCAAACCGCTCGATCAGCGTAATTGACCCTGCCACGGAAGAAACCATTGGCGAGGTGCCGGATTCATCGGTGGAGGATGCCAAGGCTGCCATTGTGGCCGCACGGCGGGCGTTCGACGAGGGCCCATGGCCGTACATGAAGCCCAGGGAGCGCGGTGCCATCCTGCGTCGCATGGCGGACGCGCTCAAGGCGCGGCACGACCAGCTGCGTGAGATCATCGTGGCTGAAGCGGGGGCCGTAGGGCCCATGGTGGACATGATTCAATGCGGCGGGTCTATTGACATCGGCTACTTCAACGCCGACCGCGCTCAGGATCTGGTGCACTGGGTGGAAAATTCACCGCCCACCGGTGGACCTGGTGGAATGGGTGGTAGCGCGGTGGTGCGTGAACCGGTTGGTGTAGTGGGTGCCATCACGCCGTTCAACTTCCCATTCATGCTGAACATGGTGAAGGTATTTCCTGCCCTGGCGGTGGGTTGCAGCGTGGTGTTGAAGCCGCATCCGTGGACGCCGCTGAATGCTTTTGAGATGGCCAAAGCGGCAGAGGAAGCGGAGCTGCCTCCCGGCGTGTTTAACGTCATCACCGGGCATGCGGAAGTGGGCGATGAGATCACGGGAAATCTCGATGTGGATATGGTCACGTTCACCGGCTCTACGGCCACCGGGCGGCGCATCATGTCGCGCTGTGGCGACCAGATCAAGCGGGTTCAGCTGGAGCTGGGCGGCAAAAGCGCTCAGGTGGTGTTGGATGACGTGTCAGAGGAGGTTGCGCGCCAGATCGGCTTCGGTGCGGTGCTGACCCATTGCGGGCAAGGCTGCGTTCTACAGACCCGGCTGCTGTTGCCGGAGCATCTGATGGATGCTTACCTGGAAGGGGTGCACGCGGTTAAAGACAGCATCACCATCGGCGACACGCGGGATCCAGCCACGGTGCTCGGCCCGCTGATCAGCGACATCCAGCGAGACAAGGTGCAGGGCTACGTGGAGTCCGGGCTCGAGCAGGGCGCGGAATTGATTACCGGTGGCAAGCGGCCGGATCACATGGACAAAGGTTTCTTTTTTGAACCCACGGTATTCGTGGGCACCAACGACATGCGTATTGCGCAAGAAGAGATCTTTGGTCCGGTGCTCACCGTTATTCCCTATTCCGGTAAGGACGAAGATGCCATTCGGCTAGCCAACGACACCATTTACGGTCTCGGTGGCGGGGTGATGGCGGCGAACACCGCGCGCGCTTTCAACGTAGCCAGGCAGGTGCGAGCCGGGAGCATGACGGCCGCCGGCGTTGGCCAGGTACCCGGCGGAGATCCTGGCCGGGGCGAGGGCCAAGGGCCGGGTTGGGGTCAGCCGGTCACCGGAATTGCGCAAAGCGGTGCCTTCGGTGGCTTCAAGCAGAGCGGCATCGGCCGCGAGTGGGGGCGTCTCGGGCTCGAAGACTTTACGGAAGTGAAGTCCATCACCTGGACGTAGGCCTCGCGCTCCGCCCGGATCGGCCCAGTCGATAGACCCGGGCCGCGGTGTCGTGGAACAGCGCGGCCTTCTCAGCCGATGAGAATCCTGCGGAAATTCTCTTGAACACATTCCACAGCGTGGGATAAGCAACCGACTCCATAGGGAAGTTGCTCTCGAACATGCAGCGCTCTGCTCCGAACAGCTCGATGGCCTGCAGGTAGTAGCGGCGCGTTTTTTCTGCGATCTCAGCGGAGTCCGGGTAGTAGTCGAGTGCGTCCCAGTCGTAGCCGTTGGTCCACATGTTGATGCCACCTAGCTTGACCACCACATTCGGGTGCGCTGACAACGCCTGCATGCCCCTGGACCAATCGGCGAACACTTGATCGCGCTCGGTTGCATAGCGACCAGCTCCAATGGGACCACCCAGGTGGTTGAGGATGATTGTCAGGTCAGGTAGCGCCCCGGCAAACTCCGCCAGTGCGGCCAGCTGAGTGTGATAGACCCAGCTCTCGAAGCTGAGGTTGCGGCGAGCGAGTTCGTTTGCTCCCTCGTGAATCCGTGGGTCGTGTATGCGCGGTTCGGGGTTAAGGTCGGGATTGTGTATTTCCCGGTCCTCGTGCCAGAACAGGCCGAAGCGGACGCCGCGGAAGCGAAGCGGTGCCGCCTCCAGATGCGCATCTAGGACCTCGCCTACCTCGGCGCCGAGTGTCAAATCTGCAGACCCGACGATACCGGCTGCCACATCGATATGGTTGTCGGGCCTGCGCGCGGCTTCTTCCGCGATAGCGTTGACGAACTCCGTTTCTCCAACACAGGCAAGGTGTTCGGGGCCGGTCGTCCTGCGCGCGGCAGCGCAGTTGAGGAACACGGTGGCGATCACATCGTGCCCGGTGCGCATATCTGCGAGCAGGTCATCGAGCAGGTAACGGGGATGTAGAAAGGGTTCGGTGCCGCCGGCGCTGGGCCAGAAATGGTGGTGTGGGTCAATGATGGGCAGGTTCGGCTCGATGGGCCGCTCGATCCTGCGAAGGTGGCGTTTCGCCTGGTCTACCATGGTGCTATTCGGGAGGTGGGATTGTGCGCTCGTAGCGTGATCTGATGCTTTCGAATTTGGGTGGTAGGCGTCCTTGTCGCTGCCAGCTGGCACCGTCGATGTCGAAGGTGTGACCAGTGAGGTAAGCGGCAAACGGCGTGCACGCGTACAGCACGCAGGCGCACACATCCGCGGCCTGACAGCAGCGCCCGGCAGACAGGGTAGCCGCTATTTCCGCATTAGAACGGGATCCTCGGGCTTCCAGCTGACCCGGCGCTACGGCGTTGACGCGAATGTTGTATGGGGCCCACTCTACAGCCAGCGACTTTGTCAGGTGCGACAAGCCCGCCTTCGCGGTTTCCCAGGGCGTCAAGCCGGCACCGCCAGTAACCGAAAACGGCGTCGCAAAGTTCACGATCGCAGCACCAGCGTCGTCGTCGATCCGGCGGCGAGCAAGCTCCTGGGCGCAGAAAAGCGAGCCGTCCAGCAGCGTGTCGGTAACCTCACGCCATCTGGCGGGTGACATCTGCTCGGCGGGCACTTCACTGCCTTCGGAAAACGGATTGATCAGCACACCAACGCCGCCAAGACGCTGCTCGAGCGTTTCGAAACAGTCAGCCACGGAGTCTGGATCGGCGGGATCGAACCCTATGGCGAACGCTTCTGTATTCGCCGCTGCCAGCTCGGCCGCCGCGGCTTCGCAGTGCTTGGAGTCTTTGCCCGCGATCACCACCGCGGCGCCGTAGCTGGCAAAGCTGGCGGCGATTTCCTGGCTCAACCAGTGTCCGGTGGTTACCACCATCACAACACTGTTTTTGAAGCTGTTGGGCGGCAGCATCCGGTTGGGGGAGGGTGGTGAGCCGAGCGGCATCAGGGGCCACCTTCTCGGCGCCGATCGAAAGATTCCCGGATGGGCTCGAATGGGTCGCCGATTGGCCCACGCCTCAACCAGTTTGCACCGTCGAGTACCACCACGTGACCGGTGATGTAGCTGGCAAAGGGGGAGCACAGGAACGTGGCCAGCCAGCCTAGCTCGCGGGCTTCGCCTACGCGCCCGCCGGGCAACGTGGTCAGGCGCTCGGCGATCTGCGCGTTGCGGTTGTCCAGTGCTGCGCCGGGCGAGACCCAGCCGGACCTGTCTGGCTCGGGAAAGTAGCCGGGTGCGAGGGTGTTGATGCGAATGTCGTCCGGTGCCCACTCCACGGCCAGCGACCAGGTGAGGTTGTTAACACCGGCTTTCGCGGCTGCCGAATGAGCGGTAGAGGGGCCTCCGGTGGCCGCATACGGTGCGCCGATGTTGAGAATGGCGCCGCCGCGGCCAGCCTGCAGACGTCTGCTGGCGAACTCCCGAGAGCAGTTGAAGGTGCCATTGAGCACGATGTCGACCACGGTACGAAATGCATTGGCGCTCATACGCTCCGCCGGAACCTCGAAATTTCCCGCCGCGTTGTTGATCAGTACGTCTACGGGGCCCAGTTCTGCCTCGACGATGTCGAAAGACTCGGCGACGGCTCCGGCGTCACGAATGTCTACCTCCACACCAACAGCACGTCGGCCGATGGCTTCGATGGCGTTGACGCCATCCTGGCGATGTTCCGCGTCCCGGCTGGCGACGACGATGTCTGCTCCACAGCGCGCAAACTCGCAGGCGATGGCTTTACCGAGCCCGGTTCCGCCGCCGGTCACGTAGACGCGCTGGTCCGCGAAGGTGTCCTCAGAGAGTAGTTGTGCTCCCATGGGGGGTGGTTGGGCTAATGGCATGCCGGACTCGGGGTGTTCATCGTGCCCGTTATGGGCGCGCGGTGGACGGCGTGCCTGCTCGTTCGGTGGGTTAACTGCATCTAGAGAAAGTCGAACCAGTAGGCGCCGCCGGCGTCGGCAATCACGCTGCCGCAGGAAGACTCACCGAAGTGCGCCGTGAACACGGTGGTGTTGGTGCCTACTATACGCTGCAGCAGCTGGTCGCGGGTGGCTCTTGCTTGCTTGAAGTCATTTGCGTCGTATACCGGTGAGACGCCCGGGTCCAACAGCTGGTAGGGACTATGTATGACGTCGCCGGAAAAGATGCCGTGGTCGCCACCGCACTCGAGGTGGATCAACACGTGCCCGGGGGTGTGGCCGGGCGCGGGCTCCAGGAACAGTCCGGGACGAATCTCGTGGTCTGTTTGCACCAGGTCCACCAGACCCGCAGTTGCCACCGGCTGCACGCTGTCTTCGAAGCTGCGCTCGAAAGGCCCTTCGGGGTTGTTCTGCCACGCTGCCTGGGCGGCCGCGAATTCCTTGCTCGCGAACACGTACCTCGCATTCTTGAAGGTGGGTTCCCAGGCGCCGTCCCGCAGCCGGGTGAACCAGCCTACGTGGTCGCAATGCAGGTGTGTGCAGAGCACGTAGTCGATGGATTCCGGCGGGAACCCGGCGTCGGCGAGGCGCATCAGGTAGGCTGTGTCGCGCATGTGGAACAGGTTGTAGTCGGTACCGAAATATCTTGACACACCGGGGCCGGTTCGATTCTTAGTATTGCCGATGCAGCCGTCCACCAATACGTTGACTCCGCCGTGGGAGATCACATAGCTGTGGAAGCTCATGAGCATGGCGCGCCGATCGAAGTCGATGTGCTCGCCTTCCAGGCGTGCCCGATTGGTTTCGCATACTTCCCAGTTACCTCTAGGAAATACGAAATCGAAGGACTCAGGCTCTCGCTCGGTCTCCACCACCTTGTGCACCCGCGCATCGCCGATCTGCACGGTCGTCATGCGCAGTTCCTGCCTGTATGCGCTGGTCTGTTGCCCGTCATTATGTCGCTTGGTGGGTGGTGCGTTCCAGCAGGTCTGCCAGCGGTGCTGCGTCTGCCAGTGAGCGCAGCAGGTCATTGAGGTGCGTGCAGGTGCTGGTGCCGGTGAGGTTTTGACGCACGTATGAGCGCAGCTCGGGCAGGCGCCGTCCGACCAGGCGTTCGGGGCTTGCAGCCGCCGCTGGGCACTCCACCCAAGGCAGCACGCGGGCTTCGGCCTGACAGCGTGAAATCTCGAAGTCCGGCAGGCTGGCGGTGGCTTGCACCGTGTATTCGTGGAGCACCGTCTCCGTCCCTTGCGGATCTACGTGGGTGTCTCGGAACATGGCGTCGATCTGCACTGTGTCTTGAACGCATACGTCGATGCGGCGCCGACGCCGCATGGCGCCAGCAGCCAGCGGGGGAATGGTATGCCAGCTGTGAGCATCGCCTTCAAGCTCGATGGCGGGTGCGGGAGGTCCAAGAGGAACCGGAACCTGGCCGTCCCGCGCAATGGCCCGCATCATGGTGGCATCGCGAGCCCAACCTGCACAGATGTCGGCGCTCGAATCCCGGTTGCGATTGGTGGCCTGATCGGGCGTGCGCAGGTACAGGTCGGCGTAGCCGGCGATGAGCGCTGCCGCGGGTAGCTCGTCCATCAGTAGAAAAAGCGGCGTGTGTGCGCTGTGGTGATCCGGTATGGCCGTATTTACTTTGGCGCGAAAACCACTGACGGCGGGAGATCCGATAAGTGCCCGCAGCGAGCTCACAACTGGGTCGGTAACCAGCGAGGTGAGCACCCGTCCCTCGGCAAGCTCGGCCTGCACCTGAGCTTCCGCGAGCACTACGGCGCCACCGTCGGCTGCCGTCAGCAGGTCCCGGGCCGCGCCCTGCAGGCCCAACCCCTGCTGGGTCGAAACGGCTCGCGGGATCATGTCCATGTGACTGGTGCGGCGCATGCTTATCGACGCACGCGAGGGCGTGCCGGCGGTGGGGTTGTGCAACAGCTCACCCACGGGTCTCGGAACTCAGTAGCTCGAGTGCTTGATCTGCTGCGTTGCTAAGGGCGCCTATGTCGACGTTGCCGCGCTCAGCGGCGTCGCGCGCCAGCTTTACGTCCTTGTGGAGCAGCTTCTGCACGCGCATGGGAATCTTGGCCTGGCTGAGACGCATCCATGTGTCCAGCGCAAAGCTTCGTCCGCTGGATGCGGGCAGGACTTCCGCCAGGGCTGCCGGATCGATACCCAAGGCCTCGCCCATCTCGAGCGCTTGGCTTGCCAGTTTGATATTGGCCGTGAATAGCAGATTGTTCACCAGCTTGCAGAGCTGCCCCGTGCCGGGCTCTCCTACCCATCGAACCGGATCGCCATAGGCCTCAAAAACGCCGCGCGCCGCTTCGAACGCCTCGGGATCGCCGCCTACCATGACGGCTAGCGTTCCAGAGAGGGCAGCTTGCGCGCCGCCGCTCACTGGGGCATCGAGGAGCGTCACACCATGAGGCTCGGCCTGCTGAGCCAGGCGGCGGCAGGTATCCGGATGCACCGTGCTGTGAACGGCAACGATGCCGCCGGGCGCCATTCCGGCGAGCAGGTTATCGCCGAGCACCACCGCTTCCACATCAGCGTCATCCACCACACAAACGCCTACCAGCTGACAGGAACGGGCCATGGCTTTGAGCGAGGTTTCGGGGACCGCACCAGCTTGCTCGATTGCCTGGAGAGTTTCGGGCCGGCGCGCCCACACGTGCAGTTCGAAGCCGGCGCGGGCAATCATCTGCGCCATGGGCGCACCTTGACTCCCCAACCCTACAAAGCCCACTCGTTCGATCATCGTGCGAGCAAGTGTATCCCGGTCGGGGATCGTTTAACTAGGTTATCCTTTTTGACTGAATCGGGACTTTGCTCTTTAATCCGCCGACGACCTTACCTATTGGGAGCTCATGGACACATCCGTCGCGCCGCCATTGCCGGTGGCCAACCCACTGACCGAGTTTTTTTGGGAAGGTACCCGGGCGCACAAACTCCTGATACTGCGTTGTCAAAGTTGTGGACACTTCGTTCACTATCCACGCCCGGTTTGCGAGCGCTGTCTGTCGGAGGACCTGGCACCCGAGGAGGTCTCGGGCAACGCTACTCTGTACAGCTATACCATCACCATGAAGCCGTGGCATCCGTTCTGGGTTGACAAGGTGCCCTACGTGCTCGCAAGCGTAGAGCTGCCCGAGCAGCCAGATCTGAAGATGCTAACCAACATCGTGGAGTGTGAGCACGATGCGCTTGAGATCGGCATGCCGGTGGAAGTGACCTTTCGCGAAGTGGCAGCAGAATTGACGCTGCCTTTTTTTAAACCGGTAGGGAGCTAGACATGGGACAAACCCCGAGGGTAGCAGCGGTGGGTGTGGGCTACTCCACCACCGGGCGCCGCACTGGGCTGAACTCCCGGGAGCTCGCCATTCAAGCCGCCAAGGCGGCCATGGCTGATGCCGGCATGACGCCGAAAGACATCGACGGTGTGGCGGTGCTTTGGGCCGTTTCCGGTCCGGCACCTCCCGGCGTCGAGTCGGTGCAGGCGCTGGATATCGCTCAGATGATGGGGTTTGCACCCGTTGGATGGTATTCCGATGGTGCGGGCCCGGCCTATATCGGCACCGCCCTGCAGGCCATCGCCGCCATCCGTGCAGGGTTTTGCCATACCTGCATAACGTTCCGGGTGATCAACCAGCGACTGAGCAGTGCAGACCTGGAACAGGGGCAGGACGAAACCCCGGCGGCCGGAGACAGCCAGTTCACCATGCCTTTCGGTCAGCTGCTGCCGCTGCAGGCCATCGCTGCCATGCCGATGCAGCGCCACATGGCCGTCTACGGCACGACCGAAGAGCAATTCGCCCATCATGCAGTGACGCAGCGCTATCACGCGTCGCTCAACGAGGATGCCATCTTTCGCGATCCGCTTACGGTGGACGACTTTCTCGCCATGCCATACATAACAAGTCCGCTGCGGATACTGGACTGCGACTATCCTGTGGATTCCGGCTCGGCCGTTATTTACACGACCGAGGAACGAGCGCGAGACTTTCAGCACAAACCAGTGTTTGTCGAGTCCGCGGCATATTCCGGGAAAGGCTATATGGCATTCGAGATCGAGGACATGCTCGAGAGCGCGCCATTTCACACCGCTAAGCAGCTGTGGGAGCGCACCGACCTCGAACCCAAAGATGTGGACTGCGCGCAGCTCTACGACGGTTTTTCGATCATTACGTTTCAGTGGCTCGAAGCCCTTGGATTCTGTGCGCCCGGTGAGGCAGGCCCCTTCATCGAAGCGGGCAATACCCGCCTTGGAGGCAAGCTGCCGCTGAACACTGATGGTGGCGCCTGTAACGTGGGACGGCGCCACGGGACTAATTTCTGCATTGAGTCTGTCCGGCAGATTCGCGGTCAATGCGGTGCGCGCCAGGTGCCAGATGCGAATACATCGGTTTGGGCGAATGCTGTGGGTCCGTTTTCGGGAGCAGTGTTGATGGTCGGGGACTAGCTGGGTTCCTAGACGGGGCTAAATGAACATTCCGTGACGGCTTGGCACGCAAGCCCCGGTAAGACACGAACCCAGCCCTGGAAAAGCACGCTCTTATCCGCCAGTAAGCAGCATGCACCCTGCAAACGGGCCGCCCCCCGATGCGGCGACAGCCACTCGAGGTTGCTCGGGTATCTGCCGTGCGCCGCCCTCGCCCCGCAGTTGCACGCAGGCTTCGTGGACCAGCCAGTAGCCATGCATACGTCCGGCTGAGAGCTGGCCGCCATAGGTGTTCAGCGGCAACTCGCCATCGAGCGCAATGCGCTGGCCACCTTCTATAAAGGGGCCCGATTCTCCATCGCCGCACAGGCCCAGTGCCTCGAGCCAGGCGAAAGTAATGAAGGTGAAGCCGTCGTATAGCTGAGCGGTTTCGATGTCTTTCGGCTTCAGGTCGGTACGGCTCCACATTTGGGCGGCTGCGTCCACGGAGCACATCTTGGGGAAGTCCGGTCGGGCGTACCAGCCACCCTTGCCCGGTGAGCCACCGATGGCTTCGACTCGGACCGGTTTGCCGGGACAATCTTTCGCGTAGTCGGTATGGGAAACCACGAACGCAATGGATCCGTCCACCGGCACGTCGCAGTCGAATAGACCAAACGGAGATGATACCGGCCGAGCGTTCATGTAGTCCTCGAGGGTATAGGGCTCCTTATAAACCGCGCGCGGATTGAGTGCTGCTTTGCGTCGGCTCTCCACAGCCAGCCAGCCCAGTTGTTCCTTGGTGGTGCCGTACAGGTGCATGTGCCGATTGCAGTGCATGCCGAGCCAGTTGGGTGCGGCGTAAGCGTGATTGGCCAGAAGTGTGGGCGAATCAGCCATGAGGTTCGGCCCGCTGCGCTCCTCGCGATCGGGCGTGCGATCTATGATGGAGCCACCCATCATCAGCACAGTGCGATATACCAGCACGTGCCGCGCGCGGCCTTCGGCCACGGCGACGAACGCTGAGGCCAGCGGTGAGAGCAATCCGGCGGTATCGAAGCCGCCCCCGGTGAACTCGGGCTCAATGGCCAGCGAGGCGGCAACCTCCTCAAGCGGGGTATCGCCCATGGTGGCGATACCGTCGATGTCGTGAGCTTCGAGGCCGGCGTCGGCGATGGCCGCATCGCTCGACTCCCGGGTCAGGTCGATGCCGGGAATGCCAGTGCGACGGCCGATCTGCGAGATACCGATTCCGGAAATGATTGCCTGCTTTTCGGGAAACGTACTCATGTTTGAGGTCCTGCTAGCGCAGCACGCGCCGCTGTTTTGAATTTGTTACCGGGTAGCATACGATGACACTCGCTAGTTTCCATGGTGACCGATCGATGCCTAACGCTCCGGCTTCCAGAATGCTTCCCGAACTCGACGACTTGAACCGGCCGTACTGGACGGGCGGTGCCGAAGACAAGCTCATCATGCTGCGCGACCGCAACACGGGCTTGTTGGTGCATCCCCCGGAGGTGTTGGAAGGGGACGCGGGGGATTACGCGCCGGAGCCCGTCAGCGGCAAGGGCGTCGTGTTTTCGTACACCGTGAATCACCAGGCGTATCGTCCGGAGGTGCCGGTGCCGTATGTCATCGCCATCGTGGAGCTGAATGAGCAGCGGCATCTGCGACTCCCGACCAACATTGTCAATTGCCCCATCGAGGATGTGCATATAGGTATGCGTGTTCGCGTATTGTTCGAACAGCACGGAGAGATATTCGTACCGCTATTTGAGCCCGATGACTGATCTCAGCTGATTCCAAGCATCGCCTTGATGGGTGCAGACTCGAATACGTCGGTGGCGCCGGCCCCGGCTTGACCCTGGTCGATCACCAGATTGACACCGTTGATACCGCTCGCCGCTTGACTACCCAGGAACAGCAGCGTGGATGCCATCTGATCGGGCGTCAGCGTTGCCACTCCGGCGGCGTCTCGATAGTCCTGGCCGAAGGCAAGCCAGATATCGGCGTTGGCCCGTGCGAGCGGGGTGTCCGTAGGGCCGGGTTGAATGGCGTTAATGCGGATTCCCTGCTTGAGCAGGGGGAAGGCCTGGCGTGCTACGTAGGCGCTCATGGCCATCTTGCTGAAGCTGTAGTTGTCAGTGTCGTTGTGACTGTCGATCCATGCCACTGCGCTATCCCAGTCGGGAGTGTCGAGAAAGCTGGTTACCGCGGCGAGGTTCTGCAGCCAGGGCAACCCGGCCATGGAAGAGATCATCACGATGGAGCCGCCGCTTCCCAGTTGGCCGTTGGCGATGAGCGCCTCGACCAGGTGCCGCTGTGAGGTGAAGTTGATGACCATGATTCCCGGCGTGCCGTCGGCAACACCGGCACAGACGAACACCGCATCCACGCTGCCGTCTAGCTGGCCGATAGCGTCGTCTACGCTGGCCATGTCGCGCAGATCCACCTTGATGATCGCGTCGGCTTCATAGTTGATGTCGGCCACATCCATAACGGACACGCGCGCGCCCTGTACTTTCAGCTGTTGCGCGGCCGCCTCTCCCATGCCGGTAGCGGCGCCGACCACCAGTACGTGCTTGCCTGCGTAGCCCAAGTAGTTGTCGGTCATTGCGGTTTCCAAAAGCGTTAACGTGTCTAACGAAGTAGACTACAGCTCGCAATCACGGGCAAGCGCAAAGGTGCGAGGGGGCTATTGTGAGTGTTTGCATTTCGCTGTGTAGCCTGGCATATCATGCCGAGCGTCCCGATTGGCATGAGGATGTTGATGCATCAAAATACCAACGAAGCAACCTCAGTAGCGTTCCAGGCAGCCGTGAAGCTGCGAAAAATGGCCCTGGCTAAGGAAGATGGAGCGTTTCTCGGTTCTGAGGAAGAACTCCTGAACGCGTTGGGAGTCAGCCGTCCCACCTTCCGTCAGGCTGCTCGCCTGCTGGCTCACGAACAGGTGCTCAACATCAAGCGGGGTGTCGGCGGTGGCTTTTTTGCGCGGCGCCCGACCCTGCAGACGGTAAGCCGTGCGGTAGCCGCTTATCTCAATGCCAGGCATACCTCTGTGGAGGATGTGCTCGAAGCATCGGCAGGCGTTTTCCGGATGGGTATTGGGCTCGCTGCGGAAAGTGCGAATGAAGCTGCCCGTAGCAGGCTGACTATGCTGCGCAACAAGCTCGTCGACCTCGATGGTCAGAACCACCCGGCGGCGGAGCTGATGCTGGTCGAAGCCGAACTGGAGCAGACCATCGGAGAGCTGAGCGGGAACCCGGCCATCGAGTTGTGCCTGACTATGTTCAATCAATTCGGCGCCGAACAGTCCACCGTGAAGCTTTATGCGGGACACCCTGAACGGGTGGAACTCTGGAAAGAGAAAACCATCGGGGGGATCAGCGCGCTGCTGGCGCAGGATCGGGCCGCCGCGCTGGAGCGATTCATCGAACGCTCGGAAATGCTCAAAGACTGGGTTGCAGCCGACATGCAGCACACAGCCGCAGATTCTCGCTCGATGGTGGGGCGCTAGCCCGACCTTCCCGGTGCCTTGCCCATTCGCCAGTCGTGGCGTTGCCAGCCCGGATGTGGTATTCGGGGCGGCTGGCGAGGGATAAAAAGGGGTAAAAATGATCGATTTCGAGATTCCCGAGGAATACAAGCAGCTGGGCTTGCGCTATCGCAAGTTTGTCGAGGACTACTGCGTGCCTGCCGAAGCTCAGGTGCGGACTCGGCCGCTCAAGGAGATTCTCAAAGAACTCCATGCCCAGGCCAAGGCGGACGCGCTTTGGTGTCCGCACATGCCCGAAGAATGGGGCGGCCTGGGCTTGGGTCCGTTGGGAATGGCGGTAGTTCAGTATGAGCTGGGCGGCAGCCCACTCGGTGATCTGGCGGTGAACACCCAGGGGTCTGACGACGCAACCATGCTCACGATTGCACGCTACGGCACCCAGGCGCAGAAGGAGAAGTACCTCATTCCCCTGGTGAACGGGGATGCGCGCGTGTGCTACTCCATGACCGAGCGGGCAGCTGGTGGAGACGCTACTGGGCTGCAGACCACGGCAGTACGAGATGGAGACAGTTGGGTGCTCAACGGTGAGAAGTGGTTTACCAGTCTGGGTAACATCGCCGACTTTGCCCTGGTGCTCGCAAAGACGAATCCTGAAAACCCACGGCATGAGCAGTTCAGCGGGTTTCTGGTAGACCTGCCTAATCCGGCTTACGAGATCGTTCGCAATATTCCCACTATGGGTCGTGACGAGAAGCACTATGAGGAATTTGGCGGTCACTGCGAGGTCAAGATCGACAATTTGGTGCTACCGGCGGACGCCATTCTCGGCGAGCCTGGCCAGGGATTCGCTCTCGGGCAGCACCGGCTTGGCTACGGACGGTTGCGCCACGGCATGCGCAATATTGGGTTGGCTCAGAAGGCGTTGGACCTGGCGGTAGAGCACGCGACTCAAAGGGTAACCTTTGGCCAGCCGGTGGCGGACCGGCAGGGCATTCAGTTCATGCTGGCCGAGTGCGCGGCGGAAATATACAAAGCGCGGCTCATGGTGCTGCACCTTGCGTTCAAAATGGAGAAAGGCATGGACCTGCGGCAGGAGAACTCTATCGCCAAGATATTCCTGCCGCATATGGTTCACAAGGTGGTGGACACTGCCCTGCAGCTGCACGGTGCGTTGGGCTACACACACGATACGCCAATTGCGGAGTGGTACACGGGAATACGTGCTCAGCGACTGGTGGACGGCCCCGACGAGGTGCACAAGTGGCGAGTAGGACGAAACGTGGTGAAAGCCTTCGAAGCGTCCGGTACGACGGCCGCCGCTTGTGGGGGAGACCTGTTCTACTAACGTGCACTGAATAGCGAGAGGGATGAGGATATGGACGAGCGCGCCATAGCGAGCGTATTCGACATGAGTGGCAAGGTTGCTCTGGTGACCGGCGGCAGCCGAGGGCTTGGTAAGGAGATGGTGCTGGCTTTCGCCAAAGCGGGTGCTGACGTCATCATCGCCAGTCGCAAGCTGGAGAGTTGCGAGGCGCTGGCCGCAGAAGTTGAATCCACCACTGGCCGGCGCGCCTTGCCGATGCAAGCACATACGGGCAATTGGGATGATATGGAGCG
>MDTE01121201.1_pt1 | contig 23711 bp, 16 predicted proteins | sample 811231 | NCBI WGS metagenome assembly MDTE01 (sample SAMN05326651, study PRJNA326480) | marine metagenome | isolation source: seawater | place: Indian Ocean: Red Sea | collected 2010 | reverse complement strand
CGTCTCCTGCCTTTTTGGCAGACGATTTTTTCTTGCTGGGGCGAGGTTGAAACTCGAATCCGACTTTTCCATCTTTGACTTGAAGGAACGCATCGAAGGCCCTTCCCGTGCGGTTGGAAATAAATTTGTTGATGAGGTCGGTTTTCCCATCTGTAAGGAGCTTGCGCACCTGTGTGGGTTCGATTTCGCGCTGCAGAATGATTTTCCCAGTCTTGAAGTCACAGTTTTTTTCCGGTCCTTTGGATCGTTCGCACACGTAGTGCATGCCATGTTCGAAAACCCCTTGCTGGCACTTGGGGCAAGACCCTAGACGCTCCTTGCCTGTGAAGTCCACGGCCTCCTCATCGCTCTCCTTGTCCTTGCCTTGATCTCCGAAGTCAAACTCCAGCTTCTTCTCCTCATTGAGTTTGATGATGGCGGCAAAAGGCCAGCCCTGCTTGCTCCGAAAACCCTGAAGTGGCCCCACACTTCCCTTGTCGAGAATGGTCTCCATTTCCTCGGGCTCAAATTGCCGCCCTGAGAGAATTTTCCAGACCGAGAAATCGCAGGCACCGCACTGGTAGGTCTTGTAGGTTTCCTTGACTTGCTGACCGCACTTGGGGCAGGGGGTGACCAGCACCCCGAAGTCGCCGGGTACGGTGTCGCTGTCAAAGGACTTGGCCTGTCCCACAATCTTGCGGGTCATTTCCTCGATCTCGCTCATGAAGCTGGCGCGATCCAGTTGTCCCTGTTCCATCAGCTTGAGCTTGTATTCCCAGTTGCCTGTCAGTTCCGGAGAACACAATTCCGGGATGTCCAGACCCCTGAGTAGTGTGATCAGGCTGAAGGCCTTGGCAGTCGGCTGTAGTTCCCGTTGCTGCCGCAGCACGTATTTCTCCCGAATAAGGTTTTCAATGATCGAGGCGCGCGTGGCGGGTGTGCCAAGACCCTTGGACGTCATGGCAGCCCTCAATTCTTCGTCATCGACGAGTTTCCCTGCACCTTCCATGGCCGAGAGCAGGGTGGCTTCAGAAAATCGGGGAGGTGGTTTGGTTTGATTTTCAGCGATTTCAATCTCTGTGGTCTGAACGGTTTCTCCGTTTTGCACCGCAACCAATGTCTCCGAGTCTTTCCCGGCAGATCCCTTCCCGTAAACGGCCAGCCAGCCCGGGAAGACCAATACCTTGCCTTCGGTCTTGAAGGCATCCTCCTTGACGCGGGTTATCCGAGTCGTCAGGCGGTATTCGGCTGCCGGATAAAACACCGCCAGGAAACGGCGAGTGACCATGTCATAGATTTTCTGCTCGTCGTCACTGAGTTTTTTGCCGGGTCCGACCGGAGTGGGAATGATGGCAAAGTGATCTGAAATCTTCGCATTGTTGAAAATGCGCTTGTTGGGGGTGACCCATCCCTCTTTGGCAATTTCCTGGGCTGAGGCCTGGTAGGCGGAACCGTCAAAGGCCTTCAAGGTATCCTTGACCGTGGAGAGGTAGTCCTCAGGCAAGGCTCGCGAATCGGTTCGCGGATAGGTCAGCATCTTGTGGCGCTCATAGAGAGCCTGGGCAATCTGCAAGGTGCGACCAGCCGGCAAACCAAAGCGGCTGTTGGCTTCTCGCTGGAGACTGGTCAGATCATAAAGCAGTGGGGAAAGTTGTTTGCTCGGCTTACTTTCCTCGGTGACGGTGCCTGGCTGATGGAGGCAGCGGTCATGAATGGCCTGGGCTGTCTCTTTGCTCCAGATGCGTTCGGCCTTGAGGTCAGGGTCTTTTTCCCTGTCTTGCTTTTTGAAACCCTCGTCAAACCAGCGACCCGCATAGGCACCGGCTTCTGCCTGGAAGGTGGCATGCAGCTCCCAATAATCCCTGGACTTGAACTTTTTAATCTTTTGTTCGCGGTCCACCAGGATGGTCAAGGTCGGGGTCTGAACCCTTCCAACGGTCGTCAGGTAAAACCCTCCCGACTTGGAGTTGAAGGCCGTCATGGCCCTTGTCCCATTGATGCCGACCAGCCAGTCTGATTCGGACCGGCAGACAGCCGCGTCCGCCAGCGGCTGCATGGCTTCGTCCGAACGAAGTCGATCAAAACCATCCCGAATGGACTTCGGGGTCATCGATTGCAACCAAAGCCGCTTGATGGGTTTCTTGGTCTTGGCATCGTCCACGATGTGGCGGAAGATCAATTCTCCTTCCCGCCCGGCGTCGCAACCATTGATCAAGGTATCGATGTCTTTGCGCTTGATCAGCCGTTTGATGAGCTTGAGCTTGGACTCGGACTTGCTGATGGGTTTGAGTGCAAAGTGCGGCGGGATGACCGGCAGGTGCGCAAAAGTCCATTTGCCTCGTTTGACTTCTGCTTCAGGGGGGATCGTCAGTTCCAGAAGGTGGCCGACGGCCGAGGCAATGACGTAATCATCCCCCTCGTAGAAATCGTCTTTCTTCTCAAAGCCTCCCAGTGCCCTGCTGATATCCAGAGCCACGGAGGGTTTTTCGGCGATGACAAGAGATTTTCCCATGAGGTGAAGGCAATCGTTAGCAATCGAGCCGCAAGCGGTGCAAGTGTTTTTTCGAGGAAAATCGATTGTCGGACCATCGTCAGGCCAGGGCCATGCCGGGCTGGTGTGTTCCCAACGAGCCCTTCCCAGCTTGGATGAAGGATGGGTTTTGGCTTGCCCTGTCAGGGTAGAATCGCATCCTCTAACAGTGAAAAAGGGGAGGGATCCTAACCTTCCATGAACTCCTTTCTTGCGGACTTTGGGTCCGAGACGGCAGGGGTGCTTTAAATCGCATGATGACTTTTCTATTCAAACTGCTCATAGCCATCAGTTTCGGGTTCCTGATGGTGGCCCTTCTATGACGGCTCTTCGGAGGCCATTTCTGAAGCAGTGTGGTGTGCAACCTCTTTGGCTGTTGGCACTTGGGTGCTATGGCGTGCATGTGTCATGGGCGCCTCACGCATCGATGCCTTCGTGGGTGAGTGCTTACTGGAACGATTTTTGGATGATGCCCTGTGCATTGCCTTTGGTGCTCTGGGTGTATCGCTTCGTGGGCCTGAGATCATTTGAAGGTCCGGCGACGGCCGGTGAAATCCTGAGTCATGGCTTGCTCTGGGCCTTCATGGCTGAGGGTCTGGCCCCCGAACTTTTTCCCCACTCAGTACGAGACCCATGGGATGTCCTTGCCTACTTCCTTGGTGGCCTGCTGTTGTTTTTTCACGGTCTCAAGGAGCGTCATTCGACCCATCATGCGCTTGCAGGGGTTTGATGGATTGGCCCGCTGGTATCGGGCGATGGAGTTTTTACTCGCCGGATCGCTGCTTCAGCGCGCTCGGATGCAATACCTGGAAGGAATGCCCCCACCACGAAAGATCCTGCTGTTGGGGGAAGGGCCGGGGCGCCTTCTTGAGGCCCTTCTGTTGCGTTTTCCAACCGCCCAATGCACGGTGGTGGATGCGAGCCAGAAGATGATCCAGGTCGCTCAGCAGAGATTGAAAAGACGGGGTATTTCCTGCGATGGCATTACCTGGCTCAACCAGGATGTACACGAGGTCAGGTTGGCTGCCCATACCTATGACCTCGTTACCACTCCCTTCTTTCTGGACTGCTTCACTGAAACGGAGCTGCAGCGGCTTCTGCCGCGTATTGCTGCTTCCATGAGGCCGGAAGGGCATTGGTGGGTGACGGATTTTCAAATCCCAGAGGAAGGGGCATGGAGCCGATGGCGGGCTCAAGGAATCCACCGCCTCATGTATGCCTTTTTTGGTGCTGTGACCGGTTTGTCCGCAACCCGATGGGTCAACCCGGACCCCATACTGCGTGAACTTGGCATGCAGTGCCTGGGCCGATCGACTTTCCAGGCTGGATTGATCCGCTCAGACTGTTGGGTGTGGCCCAGAGGCCCTGAAGGCCATCAAGCACTCAGCGAATCGAACCGCTCCTTCAAATAGGCCTGATGCATGAGAGGGTCGGTGCTTTTGCCAGTGGCCAGCTTCATGAGCTCATCAGGTTCGTGCTGGCGCCCGTGCTGGTGAACCTGGCGGCGCAGCCAATCCAACAAGGCAACGTAGGCGCCTTGATCCATGTGATGGAGAGAGGGGCCCAGTGCGCTTCTTGCCGAAGCAAAGAGCTGGGCCGAGTTCAGGTTGCCCAGGGTATAGGTCGGAAAATAGCCAAAGCCACCCATGCTCCAGTGGATATCCTGGAGGCAGCCTTGAGCATCGTTCGGGACTTCAAGGCCGAACATGGACTTGAAGCGTTCGTTCCATTCACCGGGCACATCCTTGACCTGGAGGTCCCCCGCGATGAGGGCCTTTTCCATTTCATAACGCAGAATGATGTGTAGATCGTAGGTCACTTCATCGGCTTCGACGCGTATGAAGGAAGGGCTCACCCGATTGACCGCGAGGGTGATTTGCTCGGGTGAAAAGGATTGGAGGGATGGTAAATGACGGCAGGCGGCATCGTACCAGTCTTCCCAGAATGCCAGGGAACGTCCGACCTTGTTTTCCCAGAGCCTTGATTGCGATTCATGAATGCCCAGGGAAACCGATTCACCCATCGGGGTGGCCACATGCTCAGCCTTGAAGCCTTGCTCGTAGAGGCCGTGTCCTGCTTCGTGCAAAACGCTGTAGAGGGAGACGGCGAAGTCTCGCTTGTCATACCGAGTGGTCAAACGAATATCCTGCGGTCCCAAATCGGTACAGAAGGGATGCACTGTTGCATCGATACGGCCCGCTTCCAAGTCAAACCCCACGGCTCGCGCCACTTCTTCATTGAAGGCCAGTTGCCCTTCGATGGGGTAGTCTCCCTGTAGAAAAGAGGCATCCACCGATTGAGTCTTTTCCATGGCGGTGGGCAAAAAGGAAACCACAAAATCCTTGAGAGCACTCAGAATGGGGTCGAGCTGGGCGCAGGTGGCACCTGGCTCGTATAGATCCATCAAGGCATCATAAGGATGATCGCCACCCCCGTAATATTGGGCCTTTTCGCGGCTCAGTTCGATGAGTACGGAGAGATCTTCCTGAAACCGTTCAAACTGGCCTGCCTGTCGGGCTTCTGCCCAGCTCGCCTTGGCTAGGGAACAACGGCGCTCCATTTTTTCGACAAATGCCGTGGGCAGCTTGGTGGCTTTGTCATGGTCCTTGCGCCAACAGCGCACATTGGCCTGCTCCTCTGAACTCAATTCATGGAGCTGTGCTTCGCAGGCCGCGATCAGCTCACCCACTTGGCTGGATGTGAGCCGTTCGTGTGCCAGACCACTCAGGAAGGCTTGTTGATCGGCTCGATACCCGACCCCTTTGCGAGGGAGATAGGTTTCATGATCCCAATCCAGCAGTGCAATGGTCTTGCTGAGATAGTGGAAGCGTTGAAAAGACTGCTTGAGGTCCTGGTAGGCTTTCATGGTTCGAAAGAGCCGTTACCAACGGCCGGTTGTCCGGTTGTCACAGGGAATCGACTAGGTATTTTGGCGACTTTGACGCCATTTGTCCAGTCCCACTGCGAGGATGATCACAATGCCAATGATGATTTCCTGCATGTAGGTCGGCCAGTTCATCTGACTGGATCCACTTTTAAGCACTCCCATGATCAAGGCTCCCAAAATGGTCCCGATGATACTTCCTGATCCCCCATTGAGGCTTGCGCCCCCAATCACCACTGCGGCGATGATTTCCAGTTCCAGCCCGATGGCGACCGTGGGGTCTCCTTGAGTCAGGCGCGAATATTGGAGCAAGCCTGCCAAGCCGAAAAACAATCCAGCCAGCGCATAGATCAAGATCTTGGTGGTGCGCACACGAATGCCACACAAACGGGCCGTGTCCTCGTTGGAGCCAATGGCAAAAATATGGCGACCGAAGACGGCGTATTTCATGACCAGCGTCATGACCACGGCCAGCCCCATGGTCACCCATACCCCGGTCGGCAAGGGCCAAAGGCCCAGAGGATTCACCGGTTCCATGATTTGGTTGAGCGGATTCGCCGGAGGGTTGACGGTCTGGTTATTGGCCAGCCACTTGGCAACCCCGCGGGCGATGCCCATCATTCCCAGAGTCACGATGAAAGGAACCATTTTGAACCCGGCCACGATACTCCCATTGACCGCTCCGATGGCCCCTCCTGCAAGGATCGTCAGCAGGACTACCAAAGCGGGCGGGATCTCCTGAATGAGAAGCGTCGCAGCCACGACGCTGGTCAAAGCCACGACCGAGCCAGCGCTCAGATCGATGCCACCACTAATGATGATCAGGGTCATCCCCAGCGCGCCCGTGGCCACAATCGCCGTCTGTGTCAAAATCATCTTGGCATTGCCACCCGTGAAAAACACAGGTCGCAGTTCGGCACTGAGTGAAAAGAGCCCGATGACCAGGACCAGGCCAAAGAGCGGACCAAAGGCGTTGAGGAAGGTTTTCCAGCGAAAAGAGGATGATTTGGATGTCATGGTATCAAAAGCGTGGTAGGGCTTCAGGGTCATTCATTTCAGGGTTTCTTCTCCCTGGCCGACCGCAACCTCGATCAGGGTTTGTTCGGTCCATTGGCTGGCGGGCCGACTCGCGCGAATGTGTCCACGGCACATGACGCCAATGGTATCACAGACCCCCAGCAGTTCGGGCAGGTAGGAACTGACAAAAACGATGGCCTTGCCTTTCAGGGCCAGTTGGTCCACCAGCTGGTAGATTTGCGACTTGCTCCCAATGTCAATGCCGCGGGTCGGTTCATCGAGAAGGAGAATATCAGCTTGATGATGCAGGAGACGGCCAATGGCGATCTTTTGCTGGTTGCCCCCTGAGAGCTCTCCCACATGCTGCGTAGGCCCCTGGGTCTTGACCTGAAGCTTCTCAATCCAGTGCTGAGCGGCATCCAACTGTTTGCCGCGCGCAATGAGTCCCGCTCGCGTGAAAGGGCCAAAATGAGTGAGGGTCAGGTTGTCCGCCAGGTCGCGATTGAGCAGCAGGCCTTCCTCCTTGCGGTTTTCGCTCAGCAAGCCCATGCCTTGGCGGAGACGCTTGCGTGGGCTCCCGGCAGTGCTCAGAACACCTTCGATGGTGAGGCTGCCTTGAACAATGGGGTCCAGTCCGAAGCAGGCGCGAAGGGTTTCGGTGCGACCTGCTCCCACCAGTCCGGCGATGCCGTAAATTTCTCCTCGGCGCAAGGTCCAGGAAGCCGAACGAGGTTTGTCGCGACCCGCCAGGTCCTTGATTTCCAGCAAGGGCTCTCCCAATTTGGGTTGTCTGCTGGGGTAAATGTCCTTCATCTCACGCCCGACCATCATGCGGATGATGTGCTTCAAGTCGGCCTTCTTCATGTCTCCGGTGTCCACCGATTCACCATCCCTGAGAACGGTATATCGGTCGCTGATCTGCTGACATTCCTCGAGGAAATGGCTGATGTAGACCACGCTGACCCCTGCATCCTTGAGTTTCCGAATCACCTTGAAAAGATTTTCCACGTCCACCCGAGTCAGGCTGCTGGTTGGCTCATCCATGATGAGAACCTTGGGCTCGCTGAGCAGCGCTCGGGCAATTTCCACGATTTGCTGCTCTGCAATACTGAGCTGATGAACGGGTGCCGCAAGAGGGAGTGCGCCATGATCGAGCATTTCCAGGGCACCTCTGGCGACTTCGGCCTGTTGATGGATACGCCGGCAACCCCAGCGACTGGGTTCGCTCCCCAGTGTGATATTCTCCATGACCGAAAGATCCGGGGCGAGATTCAGCTCCTGATAGATCATGGCGATCCCGGCCATGCGGGCGTGATGTGGGTTTTCCGGATGGAAGGGGGCACCTTCCAGGAGAATGCTTCCAGCGTCCGGTGCATGCACCCCACTGAGGATCTTCATGAGCGTGCTCTTGCCCGCACCGTTCTCCCCAATCAGGGTGTGAACTTCGCCGGGCCCGACCTGAAAACTCACGCCCCTCAGGGCGTGCGTGGCTCCAAAGCGTTTGCGAACCCCTTGCATGGCAAGGCGCACAGGCGGTGACCCACCCATGGCGGAGGGGGTCAACTCCGAGGGCTGCATGGCATCCTCAGATGATGAGGCTTTTGGGTGAGATGATCGAAGATCATTCCCCGAGGTAGGTGTCGATGGGTGGGTTGAGGAGGCGCTGGGATTCCTCTTCTTTGAGATTTTCAGGGGTGATCATGACCACACCGGTATCCAGACGCTTCTCCACTGGCTTGCCTTCCAGTTGGGCGGCGACGGTCAGCACCCCTTCATAGCCCATGCGGACCGGGTCCTGCACCACCAGACCCTGGACATCTCCACTCTCCATGTCCTTGATGGATTGCGAGCCCGCGTCAAAGCCAATCATCTTGACCTGCCCGCCCGCTCGTCCAATTTCCCTCAGAGCCTTGGTCATGCCGATGGTGGAGTTTTCATTCACACAGAAGATGGCGTCGACCTCTTGTCCAAAGCGCTGGAGCAAATTTTGTGAAGCCTGATAGGCGGTTTCCCTCGTGGGTCCGGCATATTGATCGGAGGAGATCAGTTCAATCTCAGGGTAGGCTTCGAGGGCCTTGAGAAAGCCATTTTCGCGATTTTCGGTGCTCGCGGAGCCCACGGCATAACGCAGCAGAATCACCTTGCCCTTGCCACCCAACTGTTCGGCCATGAACTTGCCTGCCATTTCACCTCCTTTGAGGTTATCGGTGGCAACAAAGCTGACATATTTTTCGGATTGGAGACCCGAATCGATGATCACCACGGGGATCCCTGCATCCTGGGCATTTTCAACCGGCCTGACCAATGCCTGTGCGTCCAGCGGTGCCAGCACCATGCCATCGACGCGTCGAGTGGTGAAATTCTCAACCAGTTGGATCTGCTGATCGCGATCATCTTCCTTGAGGGGGCCCTTCCAGATGATTTCTACTTTCTGGCCTTCGGCCACGAGCTCCTGCTCGGCTTTCTTGGCCCCTGCATGAATGGAGCGCCAGAATTCGTGCGTTGTCCCTTTCGGGATGACCGCAATTTGAAGGGTGTCATCTTCGACTGTTTGGGTGGGGCCGCAAGCGCTCAACCAACAGACGCTGAGAGCCAGACCTAGCTTGTACCAGCGGGAATGCATGGGGGGAATGATACGCAGCCCCCCGCGTCGATCAATGAATTATTCGTCTCGAAAGCAACGGTTGGCAGGTCCACGCCAGGACCCAAAGTGCCGGGGAAGCGGATCGACCACTGAGAGGTGCGAATCTCAAGTCCTTTCAGGTGATTTCGGTGCTCCTTCGGGGCGCCACCCGCCCGGGCTTGCCGCCCTACTTATTCGCTGGACGGATTGTTGTCGTGGACGGGTTGGAGCCTGAGAATGGCATCCGGACCATTGGTCACCACGTAGATGGCTCCGTCCGGAGCGCTGTGGACATCCCGGACTCGGCCGGCGTGTTTGAGAATGATTTCCTGATGTATGACTCGATCGGCCTCGATATCCAGCAGGCGCACCTCTTCATATTTCAGGGCTCCCACCAGCAATTTGCCATTCCAGCGGGTGAACTGACTGTTGTGCACAAAATCAATGCCGCACACCGCAATGGATGGCTTCCAGTAAAGAGCAGGTTGTTGCATGCCGATCCGACGCTGGAATTCCGAAACCGAGGCCCCATCATAGTTTCTCCCGTAGGTGATGATCGGCCAACCGTAGTTGGCGCCTCCTGCAATGTGGTTGAGTTCATCGCCCCCCATGGGTCCATGCTCGGCGGCCCAGAGGGCGCCACTGACGGGGTCCACCGCCATGCCCTGAGGGTTACGGTTGCCGTAGGTGAACAAGCTGGGCATGGCTCCGTGAATGCCGATGAAGGGATTGTCTGCGGGCAGGCTACCGTCGAGATTCAACCGGTGGATTTTTCCGTTGGGCCGGGAAAGATCCTGAGCCTGATCCGAGAGACCTCGATCTCCAATGGAGAAAAAAACATGGCCTTGGCGATCGAACACAATCCGGGAACCGTAATGATGTCGGGTTCCAAGGTAGCGGTCGGCAGGCGCTTCAAAAATGACCTCCTGATCGGTCCACTGATTGCCTTCGAGACGACCTCGAACGATGCGTGTCATGGCATTGGGTTTGTTGGCTCCATCCACCGCTTGCGCATGACTGTAGGACAGGTAAATCCAGCCATCCTCAGCGCAATGAGGCCCCTTGGACACATCCAGGAGCCCTCCCTGCCCCTCGGCAAGGACAGCAGGGATGCCCTTCACCGGCTCAGGGGCAAGCGTGCCATTCTGCCAGAGTCTGAGATGTCCCCCTCGCTCGGTGATCAATGCCTTGCCGCTATCTAGAAAATCGATCCCCCAGGGCAGATCCAATCCGGATGCCACCGTTTCGACAGAGACCTTGTAATCCAGGGTGTGGACCGAATCCGGGATAGGGGGTTTGACCGATCCGGATGCCTTTTCCGATGCCATGACAAAATCAATGACTTGATTGATTTGAGCATCGGAGAGTGCCTGTTCGAAAGCGGGCATCGAAAAATCCGAGATGCCGTATTTGATGTTTCGAAAAATCGCACTGCGGCTGGAGCCAAATTGCCAAACAGCGTCAGTGAGGCTTTGAGCAAGCCCTCCTTGCAATTCCTGGCCATGGCATTGGGCACAGGCCTGTGCGTAGAGTTCTTCGCCCGAGGGCTTGTCCTGACTCAGCGCCATGAAGGGGGTGGCAAGGCTCAAGCTGATGCCAAGAAAGGATGCCCTTGCAGAGGCCATGCATGCGTGATGGGCAGAGATGAAAGGATGCGTTGGTTTCATTGTGGGTCGAGATGTTTGAAGGGATACAAGGTTGAGGGACTTCGTGCTTCCGCCATGTGTTTTTCCATTTCCGCCAGAATGGCAGGGTATTGCGTGGCAAGGTTGGTTTGTTCCGATGGATCCGCTTTGAGATCATACAGTTCGGTCTTCAATCCTTCCTTGAAAATCTGCTGGCGGACGGCCTTCCATTGCCCCATGCGAAGGGCCTGTTGCCCACCATAGGCGGGGAATTCCCAATAAAGGTAGGCGTGAGAATGTTGTTGCGGATGGCCCAGAAGGGTGGGGGAGAGGTCGATGCCATCGAGCCCCTCCGGCACGGTGTCTCCATGACCCGTCATGTGAAGAATGGTTGGCATGAGGTCCCAGAAAGCCGCCGGTTCATCGGACGTTTTTCCGGCAGGTATGTGGCCGGGCCAACTGGCAATCATGGGGACGCGAATGCCCCCTTCGTAGACACTTCCCTTGAGGCCCTTGAAGACACCGGCTGATTCAAAAAAAGTGGAATCAGAGCCACCTAGCCGGTTGTAGGTGGGACCATTGTCAGAGGTGAAAATGACCAGTGTCTCCTCCTCGAGTCCGAGAGACCTCAATTTGTTCATGATCAGCCCAACACCGTAGTCCAGGTAGGTCACCATGGCAGCATAGCCTGCCCGAGGCTTGGGGTGCGGTAGGTATCCTTTGTGTTCGTAGGCCTCTTCCTCGATCGTTTGATCATACCATCCCACAGCCCATTCAGGCACTTGAATGGACAGGTGGGGAATGGTGAAAGGCATGAAAAGGAAAAAGGGATCTTGGCGGTGGGCGTCGATGAAGCCGATGGCCTCCTCGATGAACCGGTCCTGCGAGAAGGTTTCCCCATACAGCGTGCGATCGTTTCCCGGAAGGGTTTCCTTGGTGCCGTTGCGCCAGAGAAAGCGTGGGTAATGGTTGTGGGCATGCACCTGGCAGTTGAAACCGTAAAACAAGTCAAAGCCCTGGCGGTTGGGGTCCCCCGTGGTGCCAAAGTGACCCAACCCCCACTTGCCCATGGCGCCCGTGGCATAGCCTTGATCATGAAGCGCCTCAGCCAGGGTTGTCTCCTCGGGAGGCAGGGGGTATTGGCCGGGAAACTTCCATTGGTATTGAGCTTTGATGGCATCCAGCCCCTTGGGGTTGCGATTGTCCCGCACGTAGGCATGCCCACTGTGCTTTCCGGTCAGCAGCATGCCTCGGGACGGTGCACAGACCGGAGACCCGGAGTAAAATTGGGTCATGCGCAGACCTTTTTCGGCCAGGGCATCAATGGAGGGCGTTTGGATAACCTTTTGCCCGTAGCAGCCCAATTCCTGATAGCCCAGGTCATCGGCCAGGAAAACGATCACATTGGGTTTGCGTTCCGATGCTTGTGAGGAGGCGCCCTGGACGCACGTGATGATGCCAAGCAGGATGCCGAGGTAACCTGGCAGGCAGGAAGTGATGAAGCGACGAGGCATGCGGTCGAATTTAGGCTTCTCGGAACCGTATCTCAATCAAATTAACCGGCCCCAGCCCCACTCCCAGGGGCTGACCTATCTTCCAGATGAGGCATGTCTCATGAGCCTGCCTGAATTTGTGCCGTGATCTCCAGCGCCAGCTCCAGAGCCTCTTTGGCTGAAGCCCCACTGACTGCTGGCTCTCGTTTGCTTTGGACGCAGTCAACGAAATGCTTGAGCTCGCGCTTGAGCGGCTCATCCTTGTCAATCGGAACAGGCTCACGGACAATCTTGCGGCCCGCAAATTCACTGACGACCTTGAAGTCCTTCTTGCGCGATGCGAGGAGCTGGACCCAGAAGCTGGAAGGGGTTTCCTCGGAGTTTGCCACGCGATAGATGAATCCCTCCTGTGCCCGGTAATCCAGGGAGATGTAGCTGGCCTCTTCTCCTGCACTGAAGACGCGGATCTTGCGCATGCGCTCAGGGCTGATGCGACTGACCGTCAAGTTGGCGACACAACCATTTTCAAAACGAATCCGGGCATTGGCAATGTCTTCCGAGGAGCTCAGCACCGAGACACCGGAGGCGTCCACCTGGGCCACAGGTGAGCGGACGAATGCCAGGACCACGTCCAGGTCATGAATCATCAAATCCAACACCACTCCTACATCGGTGCTGCGTGCCGGAAAGGGAGAAAGACGGTGGGTTTCAATGAACTTGGGCTCTCGAGCGGCCTGTTGAAGGTAGGCGAAGACCGGATTGAAGCGCTCCACATGGCCTACCTGAAGAACGCAGCCATGCTGATTTGCCAGGCGAACCAGCTCAGCCGCCTGCGTGGCGTCATCGGTCATGGGCTTTTCGACCAGGACGTGCTTGCCAGCTCGAAGCAGTCGCTGCGCGATGTCAAAATGGGTGACGGTCGGAGTGACGATGCTCAATGCGTCGGATCGCTCAAGGGTCTCTTCCATCGAAGCGAGACCCGATAGACCGTGCTGCTGTGCCACGCGGTGGGCGGTCTCCGGATTCTGATCGTAAACTCCGACGCACTCGATGAGCCCCTCGCGGTGCATGTCCGCATACAATCTGGCATGTTCTTTTCCTAGGGCGCCTGTGCCGATAACGGCCACCTTGATCCGATCCTCCATCGGAGGGGCACCATAGGCAACATCCTCGCGGGATGCGAACCAAAATCATGGTCCTGATGGCCGTCCATGGTGTGGAGCCCACGCCAACTTCCCCGGGAACCACTGCCCATGCCGGCGAAAAACCAGTCAAGGCGTCGCCTCATTCTGCGGACCCAGGCTTTGAGCGGGGCTTGAGATTTGGAAATAAACGCAAATAAAGCCTTGTCTCCAGCAGGAAAATCACCCTTGCAGAGGGGGTCCTGTCCTTCTGGAATGAGAGGGGCTTGCCTGGCTCACCACCCTTAATCGGCTTGACCCTGGCCATGGCAGGGCCCTAGGATTTTTGTTTCTCTTAAAGAGACATGTTATCTCAACTTAAAGGCCTTTTTTCCAATGATATTGGAATCGATCTCGGGACAGCCAACGCGTTGGTGTATGTCCGGGATCAGGGTATTATCCTGCGGGAGCCCTCGGTGGTGGCCATTCAGGCCGGAACCACCAATGTGCTGGCGGTAGGCCTTGAAGCCAAGGAGATGCTGGGAAGGACTCCCAGTAACATTGTGGCGATTCGTCCGATGAAAGATGGTGTGATTGCGGATTTTGAAATCACCGAATCGATGCTTCGCCATTTCATTCAAAAAGTCCATTACCGTAAACTGATCGCACCACGAGTGGTGGTGGCAGTGCCTTCGGGAATCACCGAAGTCGAAAAGCGAGCCGTGAAGGATTCGGCAACCCACGCTGGGGCTCGCGAAGTTTACCTGATCGAACAACCAATGGCTTCGGCCATTGGCGTGGGGTTGCCTGTGCACGAGCCCGCTGGGAACATGATCGTCGATATTGGCGGTGGCACGTGTGAGATAGCCATCATATCGCTGGCTGGTATCGTCTTTGCCCGAAGCCTGAGGGTGGGGGGAGACGAATTCGACGAAACAATCGTGGCGCACATGAAGCGCGCCTACAACCTGATGATTGGCGAACGCACCGCGGAAGAAATTAAGATCCGCGTGGGTTCGGCTTTTCCTTTGGAGCAGGAACTCACTATGGAGGTCAAAGGTAGGGACCTCAGTTCCGGACTCCCCAAAACATTATCGATTTGTTCTGAAGAGATTCGCGATGCGCTCAAGGAACCATTGAATAGTATTTTGGAATCCATTCGTATCACCTTGGAGCGTTGCCCTCCTGAATTGTCAGCTGATCTGGTTGACCGGGGCATCGTGGTAGCAGGTGGGGGTGCTCTCCTTCGGGGGATCGACCGCCTGATTTCCGAAGAAACCGGATTGCCGGTGCACATTGCAGATGACCCTTTGACGGCCGTAGCTGAAGGTACCGGAAGGGTTCTGCATGAACTCCAATTTTTGAAACGAGTTGCTTCCTCAAGCCGAACCTGATGCTGTTCGCTCCCTGAAAATGGAGTGACATGCTCAGAAAACGAGGGATAGCCATGATGAGCTTGGCGCTGCTGGCAGGATGTTTCCTGCTGGTGCTGCCTACTCGTGTGAACAGCCAGTTCAAACGGGCTGTTGCAGGTGTCTTCCGTCCTTTGCTAGGTCTCTCGGATGGCGCGAGCCGCCAATGGGACAACCTTGATTTTCTTACCCTCTCCAAGGCAGATCTCTGGGAGGAGAATCGTCAATTGCGCAAGGAGCTCCAGCACGCCAGAATATCCCTCCTTCAGAAGCGTGCCATGGAGCAGGAAAATCAAACCCTGCGCCAATCGCTGGGGTGGGAATCCCAACAGCCCTGGCAGATGATCCCTGCGCGCATTCAAGTAGCGGATCCATTCAATTGGTGGCGAAGTTTGTATATCGATCGTGGATCTTCCGATGGAGTGATGGAAAACACCCCGGTGCTCTGCCCTCAGGGGCTGGTTGGCAAGGTGGAGCAAGTGGAAGCCAGGCGGTCCCTGGTGCGCCTGGTGGGTGATCCGCACTGTCGCGTGGCAGCCATGCTGGAGCCTGTCGCGGCAGCCAAGCCCTTGCGAGCCGCGCATGGGACCATCATGGAGGGGCCTCAATCCGCATGGAATCCCCGCATGGTTTCCTTTCAGCACCTGCCAGTCGATGTCCGGTTGGAACCTGGGAGTCAGGTGGTCACCAGTGGCATGGGGGGAGGCTTTCCAAAAGGTATTCCCGTCGGCCGGATCGTGGACAGTCGTCCTGCGGAGTCCGAGCTCTTTGTGGAGGCTCGAGTCATCCTCGGGGTCGATCTGAATGAACTTGAGATGGTTTGGCTGCCTTTGCCTCAGAACAGAAAGGAGACCGACGCCCAACCGAAATAGGAACCAACCGTTGCGCGTCCCGATGCACATGCCTCATCTTCATTTCATTCTGTTTCTGACCCTCGCCCTGATTTTGGGTTATGCCCAGTCCCGAGCCTGGCTTGTCGAAGGTTACTGGCACTCCCAAGTGGATCTGTTGCCTATCTGGGTGGCCTATGCTGCGGTATTCAGCCGCCCCTATGTCCTCGGCTTTTGTTTGGTGGCCGGTATTTGGGTGGATCTACTTTCAGCCAACCCTCTCGGAGCTTCATGGGTGAGTTGGTTGTTGACCGTCCTTTGCTTGCAGCGAGTTCAGGGCGTGCTCCTTCGCGGGCACTGGATCGGCGAAGCCATGCTCTGTGCCCTGGCCTCGGCCATGAGCATGGTGTTTGGGGCAGCCTTGTTGTGGATGGGGCGTCATCATCCCATGCTGGGCTGGCCTTTTGCCTGGCAAGCTTTGTTCAATGCCTCTGTATGCGCTTTGGGTGGCCCCATGGCGTTCATTCTCCTTCGTGCGCTGGATCGTCTCTTGCTGGCGCATCCGCTGCCTTCGACTGGCTATCGTTCAGTGGTGGAAGTCAAACGCGGTCGTTTTTATCGCTCCGTCTGGAAATGATCGCTCTCAGCCCCATGAAACGATCGGATCACAGCCTTCTCTGGCTGGGCGGCTTCATGTTGCTCTCACTGGTGTTGATCATTGTCCGGCTTTGGCATGTCCAGGTGTTGTCTTTTGACAAATACGAGCGCTATCGCGAGGTGCAATCCCACCGCACCGTTCGACTGCCGGCACCGAGAGGTATGATCTTTGACCGGCAGGGAGAGGTACTTGCTGAAAATGAGCCTGCCTTCAACATCGTCATGTATCTGGATCAGTTTCGCGAAGATTTTCGGACAACCTACGCTGGGCTGAAGGCCGATCGCAAGCTGACGACCGCCCAGAGCCTGAGCCTCCAAAAGGATGCGCGTTACCAGGCCGTGAGCAATGCGGTGTATCGGGCCAGTCTGGTGGTGGGGCAACCCAGTCGCCTGATCCGCAAACGATTCGAGGAGCATTACGCCCGCAGCCGATACGTGGCCATGCCGGTTTTTGAAGACCTCTCTCGAGAGCAAATGGCACGCTTCATGGAACAAGGTTCCAGGCTCAAGGGCTTTGATATGGAAGTCAGGGCTTCCAGGCGCTACCCGCAGGGATCCTTGGCTTCTCATCTGTTGGGATACATGCGTCCGCGCAGTCGTCAAGCTTCGGAGGAAGGTCCTGAACTGAAAATGACGTATGATTATGAGTTCCCCGATTTCACCGGTATTTCTGGCTTGGAGCGGGTTTATGAGGAGGAACTTCGTGGAGAACCTGGGGCCAAATCGATCCTGGTCAACAACCTGATTTACCGGGAAGAGGAAGAAGCCTGGTTGCCCAGCCTTCCAGGCAAAAACCTCATCCTCACCCTGGATAGTCGCATTCAGCGGGCCGCCGAGGAGGCGTTGAGGCACTACGATCCCCATGTGAAGGGTGCCATGATCGTCATGGATTGTCAGAATGGGGACATTCTGGCCATGGCTTCGGCCCCAACGTTTGACCCCAACCTCTTTGTGGGCCATTTGCCCTCCAGCGTCTATGAGCCCATGGTGGATCCCAAGGGGCCCAAGCCTTTGTTCAACCGAGCGACCCATGGCCAGTATCAGCCGGGATCCACGTTCAAGATGTTGATTGGGCTGGCAGGTCTCGAATTGGGATTGATCGATCCAGCCAGTTCCTTTCAGGGAGATGGTTACATCATGGTGGGCCAACGGCGCATTGCGGACACTGCAGGCTATGGCCAGTTTGATTTCGATCGAGCCTTCTACAAATCCAGCAATGCCTACTTCATTCATTACGGTTTGAAGCTTGGGATGAACAACATCATCCGATGGGGAGATCAATTTTTTCTGGGTCAGGAAACGGGCCTGCTGCCAGGGCAAGAAGCTTCCGGGTTTTTCCCTACCCCCTCCCTGGTGGCCAAGGGATGGCATCCTGGAGAGACAGCCAATTTGAGCATTGGGCAGGACAAGGTAGTGGTGACGCCCCTCCAAATGGCTGTCATGACCTCTGCCATTGCCAATGGAGGCAAGGTCTTCTGGCCTCGATTGGTGGCGGGATGGGAAACCCTGGACCCGATTCTCGGTAAGCAAGTTGAGTCCACGCCCAAAGGCCGCCTACGAGCTCAACTGAGTGCCACTTCCGGGAACCTTGCCATTCTTCAGCATGCGATGTTGCAGGATGTGGAGCATCCCGCTGGATCCGGGGCGCCCTGCCGAATCCCGGGTTATCTCGTAGCAGGGAAAACCGGAACTGCGGAAACAGAGCGTCGCCTCGATGGCCGCAAAATCAAGGAAACCTGGTTTGTTTCCTACGCACCCCATGATCATCCGCGCTATGCGGTGGTGGTGCTGGTCGATGATGGCATTTCCGGTGGGACTAGCTGTGCACCGCTGGCACGCAAAATGTATCAAACCCTGAAGGAATTGCCCGAACCTCAACCCATTGTGCCTCGTAGGCAAAAATGGAGTTTCGACCCTCATGAACGCGCCCTCTAAAACGTGGTGGTTCCGCCCTGACGGATGGCTGTGGTTACCGGCGCTGCTTTTGGCGGCCGTCGGAATTGCCTTCATCTACAGTGCAGCCAGCGTGCATGGGTTGGGAGACATCACTTACTGGTATCAACACCCTTTTGTGCGCCAGATCGCTGCCTTATTACTGGGGCTGGGGATCGCGGTGGCCCTTTGTGCCTTCGACTATCACGTGATCGCCCGCTGGTCGATGGTGTGTTATTGGCTCAGTCTTTTGCTGCTGTTGATTGTCTTCTTGTACGAGCCGCGCTTCGGGGCCAGGCGATGGATTTCCGTCGGTGGCTTGGCGCTCCAGCCCAGCGAGTTTGCCAAGATTGCGACCATCTGCAGTCTGGCTCATTTCCTCAGTCGCCCTTCCGATGAGCTGCGGGCGCCCCATCTTTTGCTCCGGACATTGATCATGATCGCCCTGCCCATGGGGCTGATTTTGTTGGAGCCGGACCTGGGTTCGTCCATCGTCTTCATTCCTGTCGGTCTGGCCATGATGTTCCTGGCAGGCATCCCCAGAAGTTATCTGATCCGGTTGCTTCTCGCAGCTTCGGCCATGGTGCTTCTGGTATTGCTGGATGCCTTGTTCTACCCAAGATTGATACCGGTCTTTCAACTCGAAGACTATCAGACCAATCGCATACGAGTTTACCTTGGCATGCCTTTTGCCTCGGCTGATGCCACTCCGAATGAGAAGAGACGTGCTGATCTCGAAGAGCGGAAATTCACGTACAACGTGGATCAAGCTCTTATTTCGGTGGGCTCCGGGGGGTGGAGCGGTAAGGGGTGGTGTGAGGGGACCCAAAACGCCTTGGGCTACCTCCCCAAAAAAGTGGCTCACAACGACTTCATCTTCTCGGTGATCGCCGAGGAATGGGGTTTCCTGGGAAGCATTGCCGTGGTCGTTTTGCATGGGGTGATCCTCGTACGTGGTCTTTTCATCGCTTCCCAGGCGCGTGATGGGCTGGGAAGGGTGCTGGCCATTGGTCTGGTCACCCTCTGGTTCACCCATGTTTTCATCAACATAGGAGTCAATATCCGGCTCCTGCCCGTGACGGGCTTGCCTTTGCCTCTGCTCAGTGCGGGAGGCTCCTCGGCCATCAGTTTTCTGATGGCCCTGGGTTTACTTCAAAATATCAAACAGTATCAAAGAAACTACTAACTTATTCTATCATGAATCAACGCAAAGGGAATCGCCGCCGGAGTGGTGGCATGAGGTTCAAACCCTCCACCGGGGTTGGCCCGAAAAACAAAAAAGCCCAGAAGGCAGCTGCCGTTGCCAGGGCCGAGGCCATTGAAAATGTGACCTCGGATGACGAAGCGGTCTTTGATGAAAGCCGCCACAGTCGCGAAATCCAACGGTCAGAAAATCTGGCTGCCGGTTTGCCCCCGGATATCAGTGATGAGGCCATCAAGGAGCGAGAGGAGCAAAAATCTGCGGACTCCCAAGCAACACCCTCCAAGGCCAAGCGAGGGGGGCAGGGCAATCGACGTGGGCGTAAGGGACGTAACAGGGAACCCGAGAAGCCGTTTGAGCCGGTGGAAGTGCCGGACCAACCCCCACAGGGGATTGTGGAAACCATCAAAGCGGCTACTGACAAGGTGATCGAACGGGTCAAACGCGTGTTCATTCCCCTGAGCAAGAGTCACAAGGAACTGATTATCAATGCCGAACCGCTGGAATCCCGGGTTGCGGTGCTGGAGGAGGGGACGCTCGAGGAGTTTACCATCGAGCGCAATGAAGAGCATCGTCTGGTAGGCAGCATCTACAAGGGAGTGGTCAAGAACCTGGAAGATGGTCTCAAGGCAGCTTTTGTCGATATCGGTTTTGAAAAGAATGCCTTCCTCCATTACTGGGACATCGTCCCCAATAATTTTGATAGCAACATCGAAATTGTAGAACGCAAGAAAGGTCGCAAGCAAAAGCCCAAGATCACCCAAAAGGACATTCCACGCCTCTATCCAGCAGGAAGTGAAATCGTGGTTCAGGTCACCAAGGGGCCGATCGGTACCAAGGGCCCCCGCATCACCACCAATCTCGCCATTCCCGGTCGTTTTCTGGTGCTGCTGCCTACTTCGGATCAATCGGGGGTCTCTCGCAAGATCGACAACGGTCAGGAGCGGCAGCGACTGAAGAAGATCGTACGTGAATTGACCATCCCTGATGGCATGGGTGTGATCATCCGAACTGCGGGCCAGGGCCAGAAGTTTCGGTTCTTCGTCAGAGACCTCCGTTATCTGCTGGAGGAATGGAAACGCGTTCAGGACGCCATCAACCACAAGAAATCGCCGGTCTGCGTGTTTCAAGAGCCCGACATCATTGAGCGCACGGTGCGCGATTTTCTCACCGAAGATGTGGAGCGTATCGTGGTGGACTCAAAAGCTGCCTATCAGCGGATTCAGGAGACCATTGGCCGTATTTCCCCGCGATCGGTGAAAAAGGTCAAATGGTATCAGGACACCCAGGCCATCTTCGATCGTTTTGGCATCAGTCGGCAATTGCAATCGACGCTCTCACGCCAGGTAAATCTCAAGAGCGGTGGTTACATCGTGATTGACGAAACCGAAGCGCTGGTGGCCATTGACGTCAATACAGGACGCCACAAGAGCAGTCAGAAGGAGAAGGATTCAACGATTCTCAAGGTCAACCTGGAGGCAGCCGAGGAAATCACCCGCCAATTGCGCCTGCGCAATATCGGGGGATTGATCATCCTTGATTTCATCGACATGAAATCCCGCAAGGACCAGCAGCAGGTGTATTCCAGAGTCAAGCAGGGTCTGAAACGGGATAAATCCAAAACGCACGTTCTTCCGATTTCCCAGCTGGGGCTCATGGAAATGACCCGGCAGAGACAGACAGAAAGCGTTCGTGCCTCTGTCCATGATGACTGCTTTTACTGTCAGGGAAAGGGCAAGGTCAAGAGCGTGGTGACCATGAGTGTGGAAATTCAGCGCAAGCTGGGTGAAATCCTCAAAAAGCGCCAGCGGGATGAGTCCGATTATCAGCTCATGATCGTGGTCAATCCAAAGGTCTTCAACCGCTTGAGGACCGAAGATGAGCAAATCGTGATTCAGATGGAGAAAAAGTACTTTGGAAAGCTCTCCTTCCGACCCGATCCTTCCTATCATTACGAGGAATTCAGGATCGTCGACCTGGGAAGCGATCAGGAACTGGCTCGCTCGGAATCCTGATCGAACCCAGGCCGCTTTGGCAGATGGGTAGAACGTCGTCTTGGATAGAGGCGACCCTCTACCCTCTGCCTGGGCCTTCACCTGGTGGATTCATGGGGAATTAGGATTGATTTCAGATCTCGTTTTTTAGAGTCTTCCTCCTTTAAGGCACATATCCTGCTAATTTTTATTAAGATGCAAAAACTATTATCCATGCTTGTGGTGCTCTGGGCCTCTTCCTGGGGGCTTGTCGCTCAAGCAGCTGAAACTCACGCATTCACCCTTGAAAACGGCAATGTGGTGGAGGGTTACATCGCCGATATGGATGAGGAAACGCTCATCGTGCGCAAGAACCGCGGAGATTTCTCCGAGCGCATCGAGCTGGTGTATCTCTCTCAGGAGACCCTCAAGTGGATCAAGCAGCAGCCCAGCTACCTGGCCAAAGGATACGATCAGTTGGTCGATCCCTACCTCGAACTTCCTGAAGAGGAAATTCAGCCTCCCATCATCAACGTTCGGGATCCTGAACGCCCACTACAGGCGGTCACCAAGGAGGATGGCTCCTTTGCGGCCTCTCTGGGTTCACCCATCGGCCTTCTGTTGGTCTTGGCGGTCTATTTTGGCAACCTCTACGCGGCACTTCACATTGCCCAGTTCATGTCTCGTCCAGTGGCCGTGGTCTGTGGTGTCTCTGCCATTTTTCCTGTTTTTGGCCCGATTCTTTTTGCCTGCATGCCTCCGATGGTAGAGGAATCGCACGCTGCTTCTGCGCCTGATGTGCCTGCAGCTCCATCATCCGGTGGAGCTCCACCCCCCCCTCCACCTCCTCCTGCGCCGGGTGCGGGTGCGGATGCCAAGCCGGGACTGGGTGTCGGTCTGGCCAAGAAGGGTGGAGCTGCCGAAGGTGGTCTCGAAGGGCAGGTTTTTTCGAGCAACGATACCGAATTTACCAAGAGTTTTTTCGAAACGACTTTCTCAGAATTCTTTCGAGCGGTGCCATCTCCCAAGATCAAGGGTCTGGTGCTTGCCTTCAAGACCGTCAAAAAAGAAGTGGTTGCCACACGTATCACCCGTATTTCTGCGAAGGATCTCTTTCTGCGCTCCCAGGGTGCGCAAGAGGTAACGCTGGCATTTGGGGAGATCATGACCATTGAGGTCCAACGGAAGTAGCGACACACTTCAGGTAACAGACTCAGGGTGGCGTATGTGAGCTCTGACCAGAGCGCTCTGGTTCGTCTGTGTGGTCGCTCATGTGAAGTTTTGAAGTTTTTGAACGTCCCAGTTTTGAAGATCCCCGTTTTGAGCCTTCCATTGTTGGACGTTTAAGACCACGACCCAGAGGCCATGGCTCTCTCTTCCTGACTTCAGGTAAGCCCATCAGGACAAAAACCCTATCGCCCACCCATACCCGTTGAGCTCCAAGCACGCCCAGCCATGCCCAAGCCTCCGTCGGCTGGATAGACCCTTAGGCTGGTGGCCGAAAACCCTTGGCCCATTGCCTTCTTTACAAAGAACAGTGACAGGTGTCAGGCCATGTCCTACCTTGGCGTGAGACGATGCGAACCGTTTTTTTTGGAACAGCCGAGATTGCCTGCCCCGTCCTTCGCACCCTGAGCGAGATGCCCGAGGTGAACTTGTTGGGGGTGGTCTCCCAGCCCGATCGCCCCAAGGGGCGCAAGCTGGTGCTGCAGCCGACACCCATCAAGGCTTTGGCCGAGCGCCTGAGCCTTCCCTGTCACCAGCCCCCAAATTTACGTCGCTCCGAGGCCACTCTTGGCTGGCTGCAAGCACTCGACCTTGATGTCATCGTCGTCATGGCCTATGGGCAGCTGCTGGCATCCAGCGTGCTGGAAATGCCGCGAAGGGGCTGTGTCAATGTGCATACCTCGCTTCTACCCAAATACCGAGGTGCCGCGCCGATCCAGTGGGCGATTTGGAATGGGGATGCGCAGAGTGGGGTCTCCTTGATGCAGATGGATGAGGGGATGGACACGGGCCCCATCATTGCCACCCAGTCCATTCCCATTGAAGCGACGACGACGGCAGCCCTCCTTCATGATCAACTGGGCGAACTGGGAGCCCAATTGATGCGAACCCATCTCAAGGACTTTGTGGTCGGAGCCCTGCAGCCTCTTAGCCAGGATACAGCGCAGGCCACCCACGCGCGCAAGATTACCAAGGAAGATGGTTGGATCGATTGGGCTCAAAGCGCCCAGCAGATCGATTGTCAGGTGCGGGCGCTGGACCCCTGGCCAGGTTGCCATGCCGACTGGGTGGGGCCGGGGGAGCACAGCGAACGTTTCAAGATCCTGCAAGTGCGCGTCGTGGCTGAGCAGGGAGGCCCTCCAGGCAGCCTGGTTGCCTCGGCCGCGGGTCCTCTGGTAGTGGCCTGCGGGGAAGGCGCCGTTGAAAT
>MDTE01120093.1_pt1 | contig 23712 bp, 25 predicted proteins | sample 811231 | NCBI WGS metagenome assembly MDTE01 (sample SAMN05326651, study PRJNA326480) | marine metagenome | isolation source: seawater | place: Indian Ocean: Red Sea | collected 2010 | reverse complement strand
TATAAAGCCTTTTTTAACTGGAGTCGTTACGAAAGTGTTTTTCCCGGCATTCATAACAATGCCTATCATTCTGCCACAAATATCGACTACTGGGCTTCCTTCAAAAGAAGGTGAAACGCGACCGTCCATAATCCAGTCTTTGGATCCAGTCATTTTCCTTTCCCCTTCTTCAATAAATATAGCTTCTTCAAGTTCAAATCTATTAATTGTTTCGTATGCTGCTGTATAAATTACTTCATTTTGCTCTAATGGAATTGTATCAGTATCTCTGAGAACTAAGGGTTTTATTTGGGTGTCACTTGATTGAAAAACCAAACCTGCTCTACCTTCGTTATCATTTACATGAAGATAATGTGGTTGTTCTACAGCTCCACCAAAAAACATTCCTTGAACTCCAGTACCTGGACCAAAACGTCTTGAGCTTGTTACAACTATTTTCTTGTCATCTTCAACATCAATATTTACCACTGCACCAGATAGAGGCTTAGGTGGTGAGTTTGGGTCTTCTTGGGGGTTTTTCTTTAAATTTCCATCAAGAATTGAAATACCGGCTTGAAGAAATTCGTCTGGGTTTTGAAGCTCATTACCTTCGCATCCTTCAGGAATAGGTGTAACAAATTCTTCTTCTTCTTCATCTCCTCCTCCACCGCATGCAGCAGAAAATACGAGGAGAGTAGAAAGAAAAGCAACAATTACAAAAATATTTTTATTTCGTATTTCTGATAAGAACATTCCTTACTTTATCATTTATCTGTAAGGTGATGCAAGATAGAAAGAATTAATACCAAAGTATTCCGGTAAAATCTGTTTGGAATAAGATATCAGATCCTAGCGCACAACCAAGGGCAATGCTAAGCACTCCAGCAATAGAAATTATCACATTGCTAGTTGTTTCAGACTTTGTTGATGCAACAAAAGGTGCTGATACAATTATTGTGAATATCGCCATAGAAATCATCGTTCCTATAGAAAATAACAACAGAAATGTAATACCTGTCATAAAATCAGGAGTTGTAGGTAGAATAGCAAGCATTACTGCAGCACTTCCTGCTAATCCATGAATAAATCCTATAACATATGATTTGAGCCTAAAAAAAGGAATGAATATAGGGAAAGGTCCGTGTGCATTCGCATCATGTGCATCATTTATTTGTTCATTATGAGTATGTGAACCATGGATGTGTTTATGTTCTTCTTGATCGTGCTCATTATAGTGGTCATGTACATGAAATTCTCCTTTGGAAATTTTCCAAAAGACTTGTAAGCCAAGAAAAATTAACATTATTGCCACGCCAAATTCAAAATAGGTCGCAACAGATTCATATAAATCTAATGCTGCTTCTTTTACAAGTAATATAATAATTCCTAGTATGAGAAGAGGGGTAGAATGACCAAGTCCCCATGAAACACCTACCCATAAGCCTTTAACAAGACTTTGATAATCGCGAGCCATAGTTGAGACAGCTACTATATGATCTCCGTCAGTAGAGTGTCTTAATCCTATTATTAAACCTAATAATAACGCAGAACCTAAACCAGTAAGCGGTACAGTGTCTGCAATAAATTGAAACATATTAATAATTGTTATTTATCTAAGAACCCTCTCAGTTTACTAGCTTCTACAACTTTTGCAATACCTAAAATAAAAGCTGCTTTTCTGTAAGGTATATTTTCTTTATACGATAATTCTTTTACTTGTGTGAAGGCATTAATTATTATAGTTTGTAATTCATTCGATATTCTTTCTTCAGTCCATTTGTGTTGGTATAAATTTTGAGTCCATTCGAAATAAGAGACTATTACTCCACCTGCATTTGCTAAGATGTCAGGGACAATGGTCACATTTTTATCCAAAAGGATTTTGTCTGCTTCCGGGGTAATCGGATGATTTGCTGCTTCAATAATATAATTGGTTTTAATATTTGCAACATTTTTTTCGTTGATGACTCGATCAATTGCAGCAGGTATTAAAAAGTCGCATTCTAACTCCAATAAATAAGCATTTGTTATAGGGTCTGAATCAGGGAAATTTTGAATAGATTTATTCTCGTTGAGATAGTTTTTTAATTCGTCAATATTAATACCTGAACTTGAATAAATTCCCCCATTTACATCACTAATTGCAATAATTTTAAATCCACGCTTAAATGCAAAAAATGCAGTCCATAAACCAACATTTCCTGAACCTTGGATAGCGAGTGTTGTTTTAGAAACATCAATATTTAAATCTGTGGCAATCTGGTCTAAGAGGAGAAATACTCCTAATCCTGTAGCGGATTCTCGTCCAACTGATCCTCCAAGTTGAACCGGTTTCCCTGTAACAATCCCTGGAGTATATCCATAAGTTTGACCATAAGCGTCCATCATCCATGCCATAGTTTGAGCATTGGTTCCTAAATCTGGAGCCGGTATATCTCTGTTTACACCAAGGATGTGGCTAATATTATGAGTATATCGTCGTGTGATTCTGTTTAGTTCAGTATTACTGAGTTCTAGAGGATTACATTGAACACCACCTTTAGCACCACCAAATGGAATTTCTACTAAAGCAGTTTTCCATGTCATTAGGCTTGCCAAAGATTCAACTTCATTAATATCCGCTTCAGGATGATATCTTACACCACCTTTGTATGGGCCTCTAGCAGCGTTATGTTGCACACGGTACCCTGAGAAAACTTTAAGCTCTCCAGAGTCCATAGTTATTGGTATAGAAACTTTGAGCTCTCTCCACGGGTTTTTTAATAAGTCTCTTGTTCCTGAGTCAAGTTTGAGGAAAGTAGCAGCAGAATCAAAAAATTCATTAACTTCATCTATTGTCGTTAGTTCAGACATGATTATTACCTTTGCAATATCATATACTATTTCAATTTTCTTGTATATTTTGAAAACTTAATCTATGGTTGATGAGTTAATATTCAAAGAAATTAAGATTTATGGAACCGTGAAAATTTATGATACTACTAGTTCACCTAAAAAATCGTTCAACAATCTTATTTTCAGCCTTAAATAATAGAAATTATCGATGGTATTGGTTTGCTGCTTTTTTTTCTTCTATGAGCACGGGTGTAAATTTAATTACCCAAGGTTGGCTAGTTTTAGAGATGACAAATGATCCATTATGGGTAGGAATATTAGCAGGTATAAATGGTATAGCACAAATCTCTTTTGGTACTTTGGGCGGTGTAATTGTTGATAGGTGGAATAAAAGAATAACAATTATAATTCTTCAAATCTTTTCAGGAATAATAGGTTTAATCCTCTCTCTATTGTTAATATATAACCATTTAGATTTATGGCATTTAGCCATTGCGGCAATGTTTAATGGTATTTTGCAATCAGTTCGTATTCCTACAGGAAATTCGATAGTTTTTTCAATAGTAGGCTCCAAATCCATTTTAAATGCTCTTGCTTCCCAATTAATTGGATTTAATACTTCAAGAATGATTGGGTCTATTCTAGCTGGTACAGTTATATCTGTATTTGGTACTGAGTATTCTTATTTACTAGTAATGTTGAGTAGTTTAACTGCTGCTATACTTTTTTTCTTTATGGGAGGTAGTTACGAATCTATAGTTACGAAAGATTCTTTTTGGAAATCTCTTATTGAGGGGATTAAATTTTCTTGGAATGATAAAACCATTTTATTATTACTATTAATTAGTGCTTTAATTGAGCTTTTCGGATTTTCATTTTTTATAATGTTGCCGATTATTGCTAAAGAAATTTTAGGCTTGAATGCTCAAGGATTAGGTTATTTATCAGCAGCAAATGCTTTAGGTTCTACTATAAGTACGATATTGGTTGCATCTCTTGGTGATTTTAAATATAAACCGCATTTATTATTAGTTAGTGCACTTTGTGTAGGTGTGTCACTTACTGTATTTGCATTTACAGAATTTATAATTCTATCTTTTATACTTTCGTTTATTATTGGAGCGTTTTTAATGTCTTACGATGCATCGATGGGCTCTTTATTGCAGTTGTTGTGTACAAATGAAATTCGTGGTCGTGTATTATGAATATATGGTTTAACTTTTGGTTTTACCACATTAGGGGGATTTTTCTTAGGTGCTATTTCGAGTTTATTTTCTCCAGCAATGGCATTGGGAATTTCTGGGATATCGATTGTAACGACTATTCCATTTGTTCAGTCTAGAATCAGAAAAAACACGAGATTTTATACTGAATCATAATTTAATTCGTTAGATAATAAATAAGTATAGTAAGACTGATCATACTCAATAATGTGCTAGTAATAACTGAGTTGGCGACATACTGGCCTTTTGTTCCAAATTCTGTAGCAAGTAATACAGTAAAGACAGCAGTTGGCATTGCAGCCATAACTATTAATGTGTTTTGGGCGGTACAAGTTACGTTAAATGCAATGGTGATTATTGCTACAATTGGGATAGAAAAAATCAATCTTGTTATATTTACAAGTACCAAGTCTTTTATATTTATTTCTTTTAACCCATTAGATAATTGATATCCCAGTAATAATAGCATGCATGGTATTGCTGCATCAGCCATCATATCAATAGGACGATATAAATTTGATGGTATTGAAAAATTTATGAATCGTATAAATAATGCTATCGGTACGGCATATAATGTTGGTAACTTTAGTACCTGTATTAGAGGCTCTTTCCAACCAATAGTTTGACCTCTAGCAACTATTAATGTTCCTAATGGCCAGCTTATAATTCCTTGAGCAACAAAGATTATTAAAGCTACACTTAATCCTTCTTCTCCAAATGCTAAAAAAGATATAGGAATACCCATATTTCCGGCATTTGGAAAAGTAGAGGCTAGAACAAAGCTACTTTTTGCATCTTTTGCCATTTTAGATATGTTTGCGATTACAAAACCTAAAACTAGCATAACTAAACTACAGGTTATTGAAATCGTTACAATTTTTATTGAGACATTTGTTGGAAGATCTGCATTTATTATTCCGTCTATAACAAGACATGGACTTAGTATGTAAAGCAAAGCTGGAGAAAGAAAACCTAGTGGACTAGGTCGAAGTTTTTGTAGGGCAACCCCAAAAGATGCAACTAATAATATTGGTAATATTATGTTATAGAAAACTGAGATCATAATTTGTTTGGTAATTTACATAAATAAACACACATGTTAAATGCTTTATGACTCAATATCAAATTACATATTAATTATATAAGAAAATACTTTTTTTATTTATTCTGTTTTATTGTTACGTTAAGTGATAATTAGAAGTAATAATTTTACGAATAATTAATATTGACTTTCCATTGCAATAGGTTTATGTTCATCAAACAAAACCGTTGATGGATATTTATTTTATTAGGAGGGATTATGGGTACTACACAAAGTTTGGCAAATTGGGTTGTTTCTGCTCAATCAGGCGATATTCCTGAAAAGGCTTATGAACAAGCTAAAAAATCAATTTTAGATTACTTAGGGACTACAATACAGGGTTCAACTACTCCTTTAGGTAGAATTATGGTTGATTATTCTCGAGAGCAAGGCGGTAATTCTCAAGCAAGGATTATTGCAACTGACATTGTAACTACGAGTGCAAATGCAGCATTTGCAAATGGTGCAATGGGGCATGCGGAAGATTTTGACGATCTAGGCGGAGTTGGTGGCCATCCAGCAGTAGCTTTAACACCTACTGTTTTGGCACTAGGAGAAGAATTAAACAAATCTGGTAAGGAGATGTTGTCTGCATGGGCGGTAGGATATGAAGTTGGTACAAGATTAAGTGCAAATTTACATCCAGATAGAGACTGGCATCCAACTGCAATTTTTGGAACAATGGCATCGGCTGTAGCTGCAAGTAAATTATTAGGTCTTGATGAATGGAAAACACGTATGGCGTTAGGTATTGCAGGTTCAGAAGCAGCAGGTTTGAGACGAAATTTTGGAACTATGACAAAGCCGTTTCATCCAGGTAATGCAGGAAGAAGTGGTGTTGTTGCGGCTAAACTAGCTTCAAGAGGATATACTTCTGATCCAGATATTATTGAAGGCCGACAAGGATATGCTGATAATTTTGGGGGACCTAAGTATAATCTTCCAGCTGTTTCACAATTTTTGGGAGATTTCTACTTCTTGGCATCACAAGGTACAAGAATTAAACCATGGCCATGTTGCGGTGGTAATCATCAGACTTTGACTGGATTACTTGACTTGATTCATAAGTATGAAATCAATCCAGATGATATTAATACAGTAGAACATATTGGACCTGGAGTCCCAGGTTTAGGTGCACTTATTAGAAGTGAAGTAGGTGAAGGTCTGGAAGGAAAATTCTGTTTAGAATACAACATTGGAGCAGCAATTATTGATAAAAAAGTCGATTTGAATACTTTTACAGATGCTAGGTCGGATGAAGGTGATATTCAAGAATTTATGAAAAAGGTAACTCGTTCCCAAAATCCAGATGTTACCCTAAGACATACACACATTGAAGATGGTGACCCTACTGCAAGAATCCGAATAAAGATGAAAAATGGCCAAGATCATGATGTAGAACTTGGTATAGCACATCATCTTACTGGTTCTGAAGTTACGGATAAATTCAAAATTACTGCCGGTCATATATTTGGCGACTCTGAAATAAATCAAGTAATAGATATAGTTGGTTCTTTGGAGACCTTAGATAGTGCTCGCACATTGATGGATTTAGTAACTTTATAGTTGAGCTAAGATTATTTATAAAAATACCCTCTATAAAGAGGGTATTTTTATTTACTAAAGTATTCCTTTAAAACAGTAGGATTCAGTACTCTTTTGGGGTTATGGTTTAGAAAAGCTAATACATTTTCAATAATACCTTCAGTATAAATTTCATAAGCTTCTTTGGTTACATAGCCTATATGGGGTGTAATTAGAGTATTAGGTGTTGAAAATAAAGGGTGATTAGTTGGTAGTGGCTCAATATCAAAGGTATCAATAGCAGCACCTGAAATTTTCTTTTTATTTAAGGCATTAATTAACGATTTTTCATCAATTATTGGTCCACGGGAGGTATTAATAAGATATGAAGATGGTTTCATAAGAGATATTTCTTTTTCGCCAATAAGCCCTCTAGTTCGCTCGCTTAGTTTGAGATGTACAGATATTACATCAGAGTCTGTAAATAAGGTTTTTTTATCTACATATTTTACACCATGCTGCCTTGCTATTTGTTGTGTAAGATTTTCACTCCATGCAATGATATTCATACCAAAAGCAGTACCTACTTGAGCGACAAGTTTTCCAATATGTCCTAAACCTAATAAACCAAGTGTTTTACCAGTTAATGCTGGGCCTACTATTGTTCCCCACATACCGTTACGTGCTAATCTGTCTTCAGTATGGATACCTCTCATTAAACTGATTATAAGCCCCCACGTTAGGTCAACTGGACCTTCGCCAGCACCTAGTGTACCTGATACAACAATATTATTATTGGTAGCAGTATCAAGGTCAAATGAAGCGTTACGACCTCCAGTAGTGATTAATAATTTAAGATTTGGTAATGAATTTAGTACTGTTTTTGGAAATGCTGTTCTTTCTCTTATACCTACAATTATATGGTAATCATACATAGCGTTAATGAGTTCTTGTTCATCTACAATATGTTTAGTAAGAATAGTAAGTTTAACGAATGAAGGAAGTCTTTTATCAATTTCCATCTTGCTAAAAAAATCATGGTAGTCGTCAAGTATTACCATATTTAATTGTTCATTAGTTTGCATATCTACAATATAAATGAGTAATTCTATTGTATCAATATTTGTGCATATGTATTATGTAGATAAATTTTCAATCGTGAAGGAAGGGTAGGATTTTTACTATGGTAGCCACTAGATTTGAAATCATTTCTCGTAAACCAATTGGAGATGATTCTTCTTATAAGGATATAGGTCAATACGAATTTATTACTGGTCGATTATATTATTCAGTGGACCCAAAGCATCCAGACAGTCAGTTAATAACTGATATTGACTTAATTCCTACAAATAATGAAGGAAAAGTCGAATTTTCATCCGATATACAGTTGTTAAAACCAATAAATATGAAATCAGATTCAAATTTATTCTTTGATGTTGTGAACAGGGGAAATCGCACTGTTTTAGCATTTAACAATGCCGAACAAAGAGTTTCAAATGAGGACCCTCATTTAGGAAATGGTTTTCTTATGAAAAAAGGTACTGTGGTAGTATTCTGCGGCTGGCAAACAGACGTACCGGAAGGAAGAATTAGGCTTCATGTACCAGAAGCATTAGACGAAAATGGTGGTCAGTTAATTGGTCAAACTTATCAACAGTTTGATCTTGGTGAAGACTCTTATGAATTATTGCTTTCTGATAGACAACATAACCCCTTACCTACAGCAAATCTAGATGATGAAAATGCTATTTTGATTGAACGTGATTGGCCAGATGGTCCGATTACAAATATACCAAGAAATGAATGGTCTTTTGCAAGATGGGCAGATGGAGAAGAGGTACGGGATGCTAATTATATATGTTTGCCTAATGGGTTTAAGTCAGGAAAAGTTTACGAGATTATATATAATACTGTTGGTGCTCCTGTTATTGGTTTAGGATTTTTAGCAATGAGAGACTGTTCTAGTTTTTTTCGATATTCTACAACAGAACAAGGCAATCCTTGTGCCAGTAATATTACCAAAGCTTATGCTTTTGGAGCCTCACAAAGTGGAAGATTCGTTAGAGAGTTTGCATACTTAGGGTTGAACTTAGATGAGGAAAATAGAATTGTATATGATGGTTTGCTGCCTCACACAGGAAGCTCACGTTTGGGCGAATTTAACATGAGGTTTGGTCAACCTTCAAGTAACCATATGAGAAATGTTGGCAATGTAAAAGCTCTTGCATATGTAGAAACTCTAGACCCCATTTCTAATATAAGAGATAGTTTATTATCGAGGTTAGAATCTAAAAATGCGATGCCCAAGATAATAGCAACAAATTCGGATGTTGAATACTGGTGGAGTGGAGCCTCATTATCTCATACCGATGCTACAGGATCTATTGATGTAGACCCTCCAGAAAATGTTCGAGTGTATTTATTTTCAGGAACGAAACACGGCGCTGGTTCTCTCCCACTTACTACTACTCCAGCACCTGAAGCATTAAGACAAAAACATTTTTCCAATACAATTGATTATCGACCTTTGCAAAGAGCAGTGTATGATAATTTAGATAAATGGGTAAGAGAAGGGACCCAACCACCTGACAGTAAATACCCCAGAATTGATGAAAAGACTGCAGTTACTAGAGAAAGTCTTATGGAATCTTTTGAAAGAGTACCTAAGATAGGTTTTTTAAAGGCCTTACCAGTAAGACAACGATTATCATATGGAGACAATGTTGATAAAGGTATACATGTATATCCTGCAGTAGAAGGAGAACCGTTCGGAACTTTAGTATCAGCACTAGATGACGACTGTAATGAAATTTCTGGAGTCAGACTTCCTGATTTAGAGGTGCCATTAGGAACTCATACTGGTTGGGCACTACGACATGCAGATATAGGTGGAGAGGGGCATTTTATGCCACTCCAGGGTTCTGTCATTCCGTTTCCAAGAACAGACACCGAGAAAGAACAAGATGGAGATCCGAGAATTTCTATAGAAAAAAGATATTTATCAAAAAATGATTATTTAGCAAAGATAAGAAGTTCTGCTGAGTCTTTAGCTAATGAAAGATATATATTGCCCGAAGACATCGAAGGTATAGTAAATGGTGCTAGCGAAAGATGGGAAGCGATACAGTCTCAATAGTAAAAATTCATTATGACAATTGAAGAAATAATCATTGTAATATTTCGAACACTTGGTGCCTTTCCTGTCCTAATTAATCCTTTTTGGGGAGCATTGCTAGTAATCATTATAGATTTTTCTGATCTTTTTTTGATGAACTACCTAGATTTAGGTGGTGTAAGTAATTATCAACTATTAGATAAATTTCTCGATTTCATCTATATGATGACCTTTTTATTAGTTTTGTTTCGATTTAATACTCAGGTCAAAAAAATAGGTATTATCTTATTTTCATATCGCATAATTGGTATGATTCTGTTTGAGATTTTTCATAAACGATGGATTTTATTTCTATTTCCCAACTTTTTTGAATTTTGGATTATTGTCATTGCTTTTTTTCGTTTATATAAGAACGATTTACAAATAACTAAGAAAAATGTAGGGTTCATAATAATTCCTATTATGAGTATTAAATTACTGCAAGAGTATGTATTACATGTGAATAAGATTTTAGACAATTATACTTTGATAGAGGTTATTGAAAAGATAACTTTGTAAAGATAAACGAAAGGTTTTTATATATGGATAATTCTTTGATAGGTATTCAGGGTTTAGTGGAGACATATTTAAAAGATTATAATATTGCACATGAAATTATAGAAATAGATCCAGATTTCGCGGATACAGCAGCGTTTTGTGATAAATATAATTATCCTATTGAAAATAGCGGGAACACCATTATTGTCGCTTCTAAAAAAGAACCCAAATCTTATGTTGCATGTCTAGTGCTCGCTTCATATAAACTTGATGTTAATAAAAGAGTTAAAAAATTAATGGAGGTTTCTAAAGTATCTTTTGCCTCTGCTGAAGATACAAAAACCTTGACAGGGATGATGATTGGAGGAGTTACAATTTTTGGGTTACCGGACAATTTACCCATTTATTTGGATGATAAATTGTTTGGATTAGATTATTTGATTGTTGGATCAGGGAGTCGTTCAACAAAAGTTAAAATAAATCCAGAAGAGTTGAAGAAAATTCCTAATACAATAGTAATTTCTGATCTATCTTATTAAAAGCTTAACTTGAATCTAATTGAATTATTATGCATATCTGTTATAGTAGTTAAGATATATTTGGAAGACTGGATTTGAAAAGATCCAAATTAGGAGAAAGAATGAATATTTATTGCGCTAATCTACCATATAGAAGTCGAGATGAGGATTTAGCCTCTCTTTTCAGCGAATATGGTGAAGTTGTTTCAGCTAAAATTATTTTAGATCGAGAAACAAATCGGTCACGTGGTTTTGGTTTTGTTGAGATGAGTTCAGATGAAGACGCTAAGAAAGCCATCGAAGAACTTAATGGTCATGAATTTGATGGCAGATCACTTGTCGTTAACGAAGCTCGTCCTAGAGCACAACAGTAATACGTATTAATTAATAGTAATTAATTTCTATTTTTTACCTCAGCCCTTTTCGAATGGAGAACAGGTTCTGTGTATCCGTTTGTCGTTTCTCTACCCAAAAAGACTAAATCTAACGCTGCTTGGAATTCAATACTTGAATCATAGTCATTGGACATTGGAATATAGTTACTATCGTCTTTGTTTTGTTCATCAACGATTTTTGCCATTTTCTTAAATACTGTCACTACTTCTTCTTGGCTTGTAATATTGTGATATAACCAGTTCGAAATGTGTTGGCTAGAAATTCTAAGTGTGGCTCTGTCTTCCATTAAGCCAATATTATTTATGTCAGGAATTTTTGAACAACCAATTCCTTGGCCGACCCATCTTGAGACATAACCTAGTATTCCTTGAGCATTATTTTCTAATTCTTGAAGGATTTCTTGTTCAGAAAGTTTCTTATCCATAAGGGGTGGAGTTAATATATCATTCAAATTGATAGAATCTCTTGTTGAAATATCTTTTTGAATTTGATTTACATTAACCATATGATAATGAATTGCATGGAGTGCTGCAGCAGTAGGAGAAGGTACCCATGCTGTATTAGCACCAGATTCAGGATGAGATATTTTTGCTGACATCATTGCTTTCATTTCATCGGGCATAGCCCACATGCCTTTACCAATTTGAGCTGTGCCAACAAGGCCTGATTCAATCCCTATGTCAACGTTTTGATCTTCGTAAGCTTTTATCCAGGGTTGATTTCGTATTTCACCTTTTGGCAAAACTGGTCCTGCTTCCATACTAGTATGTATTTCATCACCTGTACGGTCTAAAAACCCAGTATTAATAAATATTACTCGTTCTCGTGCTTCATATATACATTGCTTAAGGTTAACCGTTGTTCTTCTTTCTTCATCCATAATTCCAATTTTGAGGGGATTTTTTTGTAACCCTAGTGCTTCTTCTATTCTTTCAAACAATTTTACTGTAAAGGCAACTTCTTCGGGGCCATGCATTTTAGGTTTAACGATATACATACTTTTAGTTCTACTGTTGGAATATTTCGTTTTACCTTGTATATCATGGAGAGCTGCAAGAGATGTGATCATTGCATCAAGAAAGCCTTCGGGTATTTCTTCTCCACTTTGATTTATAACAGCATTAGTATACATATGAATACCAACGTTTCTTACTAGTAATAAACTTCTACCATGGAGAGTTAAATCTTTACCATTGGGTGTTTTAAAATTCTTGTCAGGATTAAGAGTACGGTTAATAATTTTGCCGTCTTTTTCTAAAGTTGAAGTGCAAGTGCCTTTCATTAATTCAGTCCAATTTCTATAAGCTACAACTTTATCATAAACATCTACAGCAGCAACTGAGTCTTCAAAATCTTGTATTGTAGTTATTGCAGATTCAATCAGCACATCTTTGATTCCTGCTGAATGTTGTATCCCGATAGGGTGGCTTCGATCAATTTGAATTTCTATATGTAGATTGTTGTTTTTGAGTAATATACTAGTCAATTTTCCTTGATCGTTTTGTATATAACCAACAAAGTTTGAAGGATTTAATAAACTTGTTTCTTGTTCATTGCTAAGTGTTATAACAAGTTCTTTGGATGTATCATTACCTTTTAGAGAAAAGTTTGAAACATGTGCAAAACTTGAATTTTTTAAACCAAATATTGTGTCAAGAAAAATTGAACAATAAGCAACAACTTTTGCACCTCTATGAGGGTTATAGTTTGCACCTTTTTGACCATTATTTTCTTCTGAGATAATGTCTGTACCATATAACGAGTCATACAAACTCCACCATCTAGCATTGGCAGCATTGATTGCAAATCTAGCATTATCAACAGGTACCACAAGTTGTGGTCCTGCAATAGATGAAATTTCTTCATCCACATCAGTTGTCGTGATTTGAAAATCGGGAGCATCTGGAGCTAAATAACCAATAGTTTTCAAAAATGCTTTATATTCTTCAACATCGAATTTTTTTGTTTTTTGATCTTCATGCCAAGAATTAATATTATTTTGTATGTCTGTTCGTTTATTTAGCAAGGAACGATTATTAGGTTCTAAATCATTAATGATAGATGCGAAGGAAGACCAAAAATGATTTGTATTTATTCCTGTTTCTGGAATAATTTCTTGCTCAACTAAATCATACAACGGCTTTGCTATTTTTATATTTTCGATATCAATATATTGCAAGTTCATAGCTTTCTCTTTTTATTTATTTGGGACAATTAATTTCTTAGACTATACCAGTCTTATTTCTTAAGCTCAATCATTTAGATAAGTTTTTTATTACAATCTATACATTGTGTAATTATATTCACATCGTACTTATTGGCTTTTAGTTCTGATAGGAAAACACCTTGGGGAAATTTTGTTATGTCAGAACTATATGCTTTTTCAGCACATTGTCGGCAAAGTATCCCTCCACCTGGTTTGCTCCAAACTAAAGTTTCTTCCATATATATTACTGATCTTCTCCAATGAATTCTAACCAGTTGCCTTCAGGGTCTTGCGCATAACATACTCCACGTTTTTTCCCTTCAGCATTAAAGGTATATTTAGGTTCGGTTACAAATTTTATATTTTTTTTAGATAGGGCTTGGTATATTTCAGATATACTATCCACATTAAAGCAAATATGAGAGGCTCCCAATTGGTTTCGGTTTAAATGGCCAGGTGGACTTTTAGGGTTTATAAAATAGACTAGTTCAACTAAATGCTCTCCACCAGCACCTACAAAAACTAATTTTCTTTTTGCATCAGGAAATCCTGTATGATCTCCAGTTGGAGGTGCTATGCTATCAACTTCTCTTTCTATTTTTAAACCTAAAATATCACAATAAAAGGATTTCATCTTTTCTATATCTTCTACTATAAATCCACTGTGATTCAGTCCTGTTATCATATTTATTCCTTAATTGATTAGTTCAAGTTTTTGCATGGATCGTAATATTTTGGGTGGGTCCATTCTGCTACCATAATCTGTATATGCAACCTCTGCGACATAAATATCACCCTTTGAATCTACTGCAATTCCGTGAGGAGAGAAAAATCTACCTGCTTGTTCTCCATAGCTTTCTCTACCGACCCTTGCAATTAATTCTCCTTTAGTGTTTAAGATACTAACTCTTGGACCTAAATCCATACCTATGTCGTTAGTTCCTATTCCACAAAAATATTCTCCAACATACACAATATCAGTGTTATTTTCATTTTTAATACTTAAGGCTGCCGCCCTAGAAAGGTTACCAAATTGCGTTTCATATTTTCCGTTTGAATCAAAGATCTGTATTCTGTGATTTTCTCGGTCTGCTATATATAACCAACCTTCGCTATCTATTGCTATATCGTGAACTATATTAAATTGGCCGTCACTGGTTCCAGATTCTCCCCAAGAAAATAAGAGTTTCCCATCGGGAGTGTATTTATGTACTCTGGCATTGGAATACCCATCAGTAACGTATATATCTCCATTATTTGGATCTATTGCCACTTTGGTTGGTCGATTAAATGGTATTCCACTCATTTTAGGAGCGGGCTCGTTTGGAGTACCAAGCATCATTAACAATTTTCCTTCAGGAGTATATTTTCTAACTGTACTGTCTCCATTATCTACAAGGAAAATATTTCCATCAGGAGCAACAGTGACAGAATGTGGATTAGAAAATAGACCTTCACCCCAAGTATTTATAATTTTGCCAGTTGGGTCCATAATAATAACTGGGCATGTACCTCGATTAAATATCCATACATTATCAGAGTGATCAACAGCTACAGAAGTTGCTTCTTTGTAAGTCCACCCTTCAGGTAACTGTCCCCAATCTTTACCAGAGAGTTTATATTTGTATTTTCCTTCTCCTAGTATTACAGATTCACTATTTCCGTTATCTCCAATATGACCTTCGGTTCTTAAACCAAACTCCCAGTCGTTGCCTTGATTAGTCATACAATCTCCTATTTTCGGTTAATTTATTTCTGAAATTTTTACTTTTCTATTTTCACTGTTTGAAATGTTAATAGCTTCAATTAGTTTATGTCGTATTAATGCATCATTAAAATCTGGAGTTGGCTTTGTCCCTTCAGTAACATTTTTACCAAAATCTATCCACATTTGTGCTACATTAAAAGATGGAGTATTAAATGTTGTTTCAGGTGCTGTAATCAAATTACTAGGAATATCCATAACTGCTAATTGTTTGTCTTCTTTTTGCCCCCCAAATAAAGTCATACCTCCCATTTGAGCAGAGCCATCTGTTTCTAAAACTAACGTACCATCTTTACCATATATTTCCATTTTCATACCACTTCCAAGGTACGGGATACTAGCAGTATGAGCTGAGACAATTGCTCCATTTGATAGAGTTCCATTTATAGCGATGTTATCAGGTGAAGTAACATCGACATATTTGTTTGTATCAGTTTCATACCATTGCGGTATTTGTGTTGTGACGGTTGCTGCGAGCTCTTCGAATTCACCTAGGCTCATACATAATGCATCTATTGCATGACCAAATGAAATAGTTAAAGTATTAGCCCCGAGAGTTATGTCTTTTTGCCACGTTCTATCTGAAGGTCTGGTTAAAACACCTGAGTTTATTACTTTTAAATTGACTGATAAAACTTCTCCTATAAATCCATCAGAAATGAGTTTTTGAATATATAAATGCTGTGGTGATTGCCTAGCTTGTAATCCTACTAATGTTGGAACATTTTGTGATGCTGCAAGTTCCGCCATGTCTCTAGCCTGACTTAAGTTTGAACCAAGAGGCCATTCGGTATACACTGGTTTTTTTGCTCGTAAAGCATCCATTGTTAGATCATAATGTAATGGTACTCTCGTTATTACTCCTACCATGTCTATATCAGGATTTGATAGTAATTCATGGTGGTTCCAGTACGCTAAAGGGACATCATATTTTTCTGCAGAAATTTTTGCAGTATTTTCATGAGCTGTGCATATTGCTGCGAGTTCTATATTTGGTAATGATTTTAATGCAGGGATATGTGCTCTTGGTGACCATCCATAGGATACGTTAGCGCCTATTAACCCTACCTGAAGTTTTTTACCTGTCACCATTTTTCTTCCTCCTGAATAGATAAGTAACTATAGTTTTATCTTCCCACTCTAATCCCGTATATTTTCCTACTTCAAATACTTTCGCAAACCCAAAGGCTACTAATACTATAGGTACAATTAATCCAATTAGCCAAACAAGATTTACGGTTCTTATTCCGTCTATACGGTGGGGATAATAATAAAAGGAGAACATCCATATTATCAATAATATAGAGCCTACAATTAGTAACAAATTACCAATTATTATTTTATGTTTGGATTTAGTTGACACAGTATTTGTTTTTTATAAAATCACAGGGTATTATTTTTATAAATTATATACTAATTCTTATTATTTTTTATATTAAAATTGGGCTATAAAAAAGCAATATTTATTGCCTAAGTTGGAAGAAGCCACAAATATAATTACCGCAAATATTGATAAAATTACTTTTAATTATGGAAAGAGAAAAGTATTCGATAATTTTTCTTTGCAAATTCCACATGGTCTAAGCCTTGGTTTATTAGGCGGTAACGGTTCCGGTAAGACTACATTAATGAAATTAATTGCAGGATTAGAAAAACCAAATTCAGGAAGTATTAGTATTTTTGGTGTTGATTCAATACACAGCGTGCGATCAAAAATTGGGTACATGCCGCAGCAAAATACGCTTTATAGTGATTTATCTGTATCTAGTAATATCGATTTTTTTGCCTGTATGTATGGATTGCATAACAAAATTATCCGTAGCGAATCAATTGATGAAGTTCTCAATACTGTAGGTTTATATGAAAGAAAAAAAGATGCTGTTTCAACACTCAGTGGAGGTATGCAAAGAAGAGTTAGTTTAGCATGTGTATTAGTCCATAAGCCTGATTTATTATTATTGGATGAACCCACAGTTGGATTAGACCCAGATGTAAGAGTTATGTTTTGGGAGTATTTTCAACAACTTACTGATCAAGGAATAACTTTGTTTATTACAAGTCATACTATGGATGATGCTATGCATTGTGACCGTTTAGTATTTATAAAAAACGGTAATATTATTGCAGAAGATTCACCACAAGGGCTGATAAAGGCTACTGGAAATACTACCGCAACTCTTGAAGATTCTTTTATTTATTTTAATTCACTGGATAAAAATAATGACCTTCAATAGAACAGTCGCTATTTCAAAAAGAATTGTTAAACAGATTTTTCTGGATCATAGATCTTTAGCTATGATTTTTGTTGCACCACTTGTTGTTATGTCTTTAGTAGGAGCTAGTTTTAATAAAAATCCTCAACTTTTAAATTTCGTTGCACCTGCTTTAATTTGTACTTTTGTATTGTTCTTCACATTTATTCTAACTGGGATAAGTTTTTTAAGAGAGCGAGCATTGGGGACGTTAGATAGATTATTAACAACACCCGTGAGTCGTGCTGATATCATGTTGGGGTATTCGATAAGTTTTTTCTTTTTTGCATTTATTCAATCAAATATTATTCTCTTCTTCACAATATTTATTCTGGATATTTCGTATCAAGGTGGGATATGGAATATGTTTATAGTTGTAATACTGATGGCAATAGTGGCTGTTAATTTAGGTGTTTTTATATCTACATTTGCTAAAAATGAATTTCAAGTCATTCAATTTATCCCACTTTTACTAGCACCTCAAATATTTTTGTCTGGAGTTATCCAACCAGTTGAAAATTTACCAAATCTTTTACAAAACGTATCTAAAGTGCTTCCTCTAACTTATGCTGTAGAAGGATTACGTTCAATTATGATAGATGGGTCAAATCTTTCAGGCATTATCAATCAAATAGCTACATTGATCATATTTGCATGTGTATTTGTCATTCTGGCTACTTTAACGATTAAAAGATAATCATATGCCTATAACTGAGAAAAGCTAATAGCCCGAAAAAAAATATTATTCCTAAAAAAACGAGAAGCATACAGCCAGACTCTGCAAATTTCATTCTTATCCTTTTTATATTACTAATCCGCCTAATCCTACTAAGCCTCTTGCGTGTTCAATTTCACCAACATGCCGATAACCATGAGTCAAACATATATTAAATAAACCCCTCCACAAAGTCATTGGCGGTAGTGGTTTGATTATTATTTCACGTTCATGAAGCTCTTTAACATCTATATTATCAAGTAAATTTTCTGTAGATTGCCAAACCTTATTTTGATAGTCTTTCCATATTGAAATATTAGAAATCTTTACCTCTTTAGCTTCTTCATGGGACATACCTGTACCTTGGGAAGTTCTATGTAAGTCAAAAATTTCATTATATTTATGTTCTAACCATATAGTGTTTTCTTTTTTTATTACGTAATTAATTATATTATCTTCTGTTCTTACATAGTGCCAAAGAGAAAAAAAAGCACTTACACCTCCCTCATGAGGCCAGTAATTCCATTGCTCAAGGCTCATATCGCTCAGAGCTTTATCCAAGAGATTGTGCATTCCTCTTAAACCAGATTTTACTATTTGTATTTCATTCATAATTATATATTTTGTATTTTTAGTATTATGTGAGTTAAGTTTTATGATTCGAAGAATCCTTCTTCATTGAAAACTTCAGAAAGTATAGAGATTCCTTCAGTAATTTCTTCAGCAGAGTTGTGTGTATATGTTAGTCTCAAAAAGTTTTCACCGGATCTATCGGCTCTAAAAATTTGCCCTGGGTTATAAGACACGCCTCTGGCTAGAGCTTTGTCATAAACATCCCAAGTATTACATCCTTTGGGAAGTTCTACCCATATAATCATTCCTCCAGAAGGCGTACTCCATTTACATGAATCTGGAAAGTAAGTTTCTAAAGATCTAAGCATAGCATCTCTTTTGCTTTGTAGTGATTTAGCTACACCTTCAACATATGAGTTTTTATTTTTTCGTAAATATTCATTAACTACCATGGAAGCAAGGTGGCTTGGTGCTGTTCCAAAACCCACTCTCGATAGTGTTTCTCTCGCTTCTTCAGGGAACATTGTAAAACCTAATCGCAATGCACACCCAATAAGTTTAGTATACGCAGAAATGTAAAATACATTTTCTCCTCCGTCCATACCTATCATTGCTGGAGGAAGTTTTTCATTATCTATAAGAAAGTCTGCATAGGATTCATTTTCTATAATTGGAATATTGTACTTGTTTGAGATTTCTATCATCTCATCTCTTCTTTTATGTGAAAGCGTTACACCTGTTGGGTTATGGTAGATTGGAATGGTGTAAATAAACTTAGGTTTGATACCAGAGTTGACTTTTTTTAGTATTGCTTCTTCTAGTGCTTGTGTATTCATTCCGTGTTCATCCATTTTTACATGGATTGGTTTTGCGCCTTTGCGTAAAAACATATTTAAACTACCATGATAGGAAAATTCCTCCATCATTACGAAATCGCCGTCGTCAATAAAGGCGTCAACTAATGTTTGTATAGATCCTCCAGCACCACTAGAAAGAAAAATATTCTCTTGGTTTAATTTAATATTACCCCTATTTGCTTTTAGGTCATTTGCTATGAATTCTCTAAGACCTTCATGGCCTAGTGTTGGGGGATAAGTTGCTAGATCCCTTCCTTCTGCCGGGATGACCTTTGATGCACTATATGCAAAATCATCAAGTTCCATAGCTTCAGGATCAGTATATGTAACAGAGAAAATATATTTTGCATCTTGGGCAGGAGTAGGCATGATTATAGTTTTGGGAATAGATTTTGAAGCGAGTTCATTGAAATTTATTGAATTCATTTCGTGCTCCCTCTAAGTCTCGACAAAAATTACTTGTGGAGTTAAATTATTTTATGCAGTATAGCATCAAATTTATCCGAATGGTATTATAGGTTTCATAAAGTTTAGTAAGGTTTGTGTACATGATCAGGCTTCATATTTTTGTTATCATCCTCTCGGTAATTGGTGTTTATTTTACAAAAAATATACTAAATGAAATATTTCCTAAGAGTAAACTGACTTCATTTTTTAACTTAATGTACTTTTCGAGTAAAGGGTTTTTGCCTGTATTACTTTATGCAGGGATCTTTTGGGTAATATTATTTTTTGCTTATGGAGAATCACCTTATTAGTTGTTATGAGTAAAAATAGTTTATATCTTATATTTGAATCTTTTTTTTGGGTTTTAACCCTTTATTTCATTTATGACTTTTCAAGGCCGACAGAACTAGGATTATTATTCGCGTTTTTAATCGGTCAATTTTTTATATTGCCATGTGTATGGTTTGCTTTGTTTTTTCGTAGAAAACGAAAAGAACTAAATATGTAACTATCAAATGTTTAAATGAGTATAATAATGAATAGAAAGCAACTTTTTGAGTTCGAAGATTTTCATTGGTTTCCAAACTGGATAAGGATAGCAACAACAAATTTACTTGCTGTATTACAAAGATTTTTAGGTATTAAAGAGATTTTACTTGATTTAATAATTGACTTTAAAAATATGAATGATATCGACCAAATTATTGATATTGGATCTGGTTCTGGCGGTGTTATGATTAATGTTATTGATGAACTTAATTCACGTACAAAAACAAAAAAATTGAAGTTGTTACTTACAGATTTGTATCCTGATGAAAAAGTAGTAAATAAAATTAATAATCAAAACAACCCTTATATTGAATACCATAGAGAAAAACTTGATGCAGAAAACTTGTATCAAACTCCCAAAGGTCTCAAAACTTTAATTAACTGTTTTCATCACATAAATCCCAGTAAGGCAACTAAGCTTCTTAAGTCGTGCCAAGAAAACAATGAAACTATACTAATATATGAGATGGGTACTAATTTTTTACCTTTTATTGTTTGGTTACTTATATTACCTCTATCATTATCAGTAAACTTTATATCTGCCTTAATATTGACACCTTTTTGTAAATCATTAACTTTTAGGCAACTAATATTTACTTATTTAATTCCAATAATTCCAGTTTGTTATGCTTGGGATGGACAAGCATCTCTTGCAAGAATATACACAGAACAAGATATCAAATCGTTATTAATAGCATTAGAAAAATCATCATATAACTGGACTATTAAACCCGGTATTAGTAAAAATGGAAAAAAATTAGGCTATTGTATTATTGGATATCCCTTAACTAGTGGCGATCACTAATAACATCACCTAATTCATATACCAAAGCACGGATGTGTTCTATAGTCGTTCCACAGCAGCCACCTATTATTTGAACACCTTTATTAACCCAATCATGACAATGCCTGGCAAACACATAAGGCTCTATTTCTTGACTGACACCCTTTCTGACTTGAGAAGAAGTTTCTGGGTATGCCATGACAGGCCCTTGCCAATAATCAAATAATGTATTGAGACCTGCGTTTGTCGTTTCGACTGTGCTGTGCATAAGACCCATAACTTGTGGTTCGAACAATAACATGGCTTCTATAAGATTATTATAAGAAATGTTTTCTACCGATGAAACATGATTACGTGAAAGTCTATTTTCAGGTTCTTCCATAAGTGAATCCCATGCACTGACATTACCATTTGGTAGTAGCGTGCAACTCGTACCAATCCATACAGGTAAACCAGTTTCAACTGCTGCAGTTAAAGCTCTGGTAGAGCGATCAATATCTCTCATCATTTCCATAAGTATTATATCAACACCAGAATTGGCTAGGGTCTGTGCTAGTTCTCTATAGTTATCTAATTCTTGTTCTGGTGTCGGAAGATATCGTAGATCAGGACTGACAGTACCTGGAATCCAGGCAACCATATTAGACATTGATCCTGCAATTGCTATTGGCCTATTTGCTCCTACATTTTCTACAGCTTCTTTTGCTAATTCGACAGCTTTTGTTGTTATAGCGACCGATTCTTCGGCAAGGTCAGCTCCTGCTAAACAATGGCGACTTGTGGAAAAAGTATTAGCTGTTATTATATCTGCGCCTGCACGAATATACTCTTCGTGAACTTGTCGGACAATTTTAGGGTGAGTTTTATTAGCAACACCACACCATGCAGAAGAGTTCATAACCCCACCTAATCTTGCGATTTCGCTACCTGTTGCTCCATCTAGAATAATGATATCCTTATTATTAAGTTTTTTCTCAAGAATCATAACTTCATCCTTATGTACATCTAGAGAGTTGATGAAAGTCTACTTATTTGGGATAAATGATCTTTTATATAACAATATCCGAATAAGTAGGTTACGAAACGAAGACACCCTTCATATTCAATATATTGTTTTTTTGGTAATATTTGATACTTCTTAAAATAAGTTAACAGTTCGCTATTAACAATTTGATTAATTTGGTCTAAACGAAAACGTATTGTTACATAAAAGTGTTTACTATTTGCATTGATATTATCGAATTCTGAAAGCATTCTTTTGACTTTTAGTATTATTTCCATTTTTGTCTCGTTTTAATGAACTTTACTATAAAACTAGAGTAATGATGCTTTTATAAATTAACTGATTTTAATCTTTTAAGAAGGTTATTATTGGAGGACCTTGAACTCCCGCGCTTTGCATACGTTCCTGCTGTGCTGGAGATGCAAAAAATGCTGCAAATTCTTCTTTAGACGGTGCTGTAGCGATACCAACTGATTGATTTGGATTGTCTAAACCTTGATAAATTACTGCTTCAATACCAGCTTCTTGTCTAGCATTTTTAGCACCATCACTATTAAAAGTATTAGAAAATACTTCAAAATCTTCTACTTCCAAAAATACAACTACTTTAACACTCATACACTTCCTCACATCCTTTATTTTTTAAAAGATTATTATAGCAATTAAAAACATCTATTACGATCTTGTTAGACAATAAATTATAATCAATTAGTACAAATATATAAGAAAAGAAGATTCTGAGATTAATACATGCTCTGATATACAATCTTATTAATTTTAAATTTGCACAACCAGAATTATTGAACAATTATATTTATAGGTTGTAAAATCATAGAATGGAAACACTCTTAACAGCTGGTGGGATATTTATAATATATAAAATTGTTAAAGCCTTAATCATACTTTGGCTATTTAAAAAATATAAAGTTCAAATTTTAGGATTTTGTAGGAAACATTTTAGTTTTCTTTTTAATAAAAATTAAACTGTTTCAAAGAAGCCCACATTCACGTTTATGATGGGCACAAGTGTGGAAATGTTATCATTCAAGTTATTTAATACTATTTTCAGCCACCGTAGCTCAGGGGTAGAGCAACTGTAAACAAAGGAGAATAATTATGCTAGATAGCCAGATATTCGACAATGCACTTGTATCACAAATATTAGCAGTGATGCTCCTATTTATAGTTTATTGTATGGGTTTAGTTGTAAAGAAATTATTTCTTCGTTTAAGAAATATAATAAAGAACAAATAAACCCTTTTTAGAAATGAGGAGTCATCATGCAAAAGCAGATAAATCTTGTCATCCATGGGGTGGTATCAGCTGACGAGATTCCGGGTATTGACCGGATTG
>MDTE01076822.1_pt1 | contig 23714 bp, 19 predicted proteins | sample 811231 | NCBI WGS metagenome assembly MDTE01 (sample SAMN05326651, study PRJNA326480) | marine metagenome | isolation source: seawater | place: Indian Ocean: Red Sea | collected 2010 | reverse complement strand
GATAGAGAATTAAGATTATCATCTATTAATGGATTTTGGAAACTTATTTTTTTTCCATCTACTATAAAATGTTCATCCATAAGTCTATCTTCACATTTACAACAACCATTTCTAAATATCCTCAAAACTCTAGTAGGACAAATTCCTCCATATTTAATTATGTGGCCTTGAAATTTGATAAATCTATTTAAAGAAATACCGTTAACATCCTTTTCAACTAATCTCAATTTATCTTTAATTTCAAGTAATAATTCATTCGTAACATATTCATCTGCATCAATTCTTAAAATCCATTTTGATTCAAATTTAATATTTGAAAAAGCCCATATTAGTTGTCCAGATTGACTAATAAAATTATTTTGAAAAAATTTAGCACCGAATTCATCTGCAATCTCTTTGGTTCTATCATTCGAAAAACTATCAATTATTATTATTTCATTTGCAATTTGAGAAATACTTTTAAGACATCTTCTTAAATGTTTTTCCTCGTTAAGAGTTAAAATAAGAACGCTTAGAGAACAATTACCTTTCATAAATTAAATTCAATACTTTATCTCCAATCATAATGGGATAAGAAATTAGAGGCATTACTGATGTTTGATTAATAATAGGATCTAAATAATAATGAGATACCATATATAAATTTGAATATTTACTAATTGTTGAAGATTTACTGATAATTAAATAATCAATATCCTAAATATTTAAAAAATCAGCAATAGAAGAACTTTTTTAATTCCATTGGCACCATACTTTACTGAGAGTAGATATAACATAGACTGTTAACCCTTGCTTTAAAGAATCCAAATAAAGTACATCTCCAAAAATAAAATGATCGTTGGGTTGGTCTAAATAAAAAAAATGTAAATCATATTACAAATTATCCTATACAATTTCATATTTGTCTTTATAGTTTTAATTTACAAGAATTTATTGATAGAGAGTTTTGTTAAATAATAGCTTATATAGATATATTTAATTTTTATTTACTTAGAACGAATTGCTTATGATGATTAAAATTAACAGGATAACTTTTTGCATAAAATTAGAATTAAAGGGAATAAATCCATTCTTTTATATACTTTTTGTTTTCTAATGAAATTATTTTTCTAATTTTATTAGAATTAAAGAAAGTACTTCCACTCTCCAATTTTTTTATCTCATGTGGATATTCGATAAACTCTATTTCACAGTTGAAGTGATCACAAAAATAAGAAGCTACTTTCAATAAGCTTAAGTTTTCCCCAGGCAAGTTAAAAATTTCACAATTTGAAGATTCTTTACTTATTGTTTGAACAATCCAATGAATAATATCCTCTACATAAGTAAAAGTTCTTTTTAATTTCCCATCTCCATATAAAGTAATCTTTTTATGCCTGAGAGCCTGATTAAGAAAATTACCTATAGTACCGTATGAGTAATTTTTGCTAAATAAGTTCCCATATGGTACACATATTCTAAAAATTGTAAAATTTAAATTGTGAGCATTTGCAAAAGCATATAAGTAATTTTCACAAGCCAATTTATTTACGGCATATACACTTTTTGTCTCTTTCTCTGCATCTTCATAAAGTTCTAAATCAGATCCTTTATAAATTAGCCTTGTTGATGGAAAAATAATTTTTGGATTATAAGAAGAATCTTTTATTGCTTCAATAATATTAAGCAATCCTATTTCATTTATTAATGTGAAAGATTTATATTCTGGGAAAGATATATTAGTTCCTGTTTTTCCTGCAAATAAAAAAACATAATCTACATTCCAATTAATTTTATTTAAAGATAATCTTTCAGTAATATCTATTGACTTATTTTGATCATACCAAATATCAAATTTTTCTTTTTTCAAATATGCGAGTAAATGCCTACCTAAATAACCTGTACTGCCAAAAATTATTGCTTTCATAAAATTTATCCTAAATAATTTAAATTTGCTTTAGTAAAGATTTGATCAATCAAATAACCTTGTTCCGCTATATCGGCGTAATGTTTTTCATATTGTTTATTACTTATTGATTGAAAAAATTCTATTAGAATATTTTTAAAATGATCATCAGGATCAACTTCTATAAATTGTTTACCATTTTTGTCTTCAAATATTATTTTGGTTTTCATCTTTGAATTAGGAGTATAAGCCTTTTCAGTAGATAAATGCCCTTTAGATCCCCATATCTCATAAGAGCATTTATAACTATTGTTAAAACCAAATGATAAAAATGCAGCTTGAGAAGTTGAAGTTTTCAAATATGCACTTCCCCAAATATCAACTCCTTTATTTTTGTCAAAAAACAAATTTGCATTTTCAACTTTAAGTTTTTCATTTATAAAATATCTTGCAGCTCTTAATGGATAAGCACCTGCATCAAGAAGAGAGCCACCCCCTAATTCTTTTGAATATCTAAAGTTTTCTTTATCTAAAGGAGGAAAACCAAAATGCCCAGAAAAAGATCTTACTTCTCCAATTAAACCTTGATTTATGAATTTTTTAATTTTTTTCTGCTGACTATGATAAATAAACATAAATCCTTCCATTAAAACTAAATTTTTTTTTCTTGCTTTTTCTATCAAATTTTCAGTAGTTTTATAGTTATGAGTGAAAGACTTTTCACAATAAACATGTTTACCATACTCAATAGCTCTATCAATCCAATAGGCATGAATGCCAGTAGGTAGTGGAATATAAATTGCATCCAAATCTTCCCTTTTCAAAATATTTTCATAACCTTCAATTGCTTCACAATCAAAATTCACAGCCAATTCTTTTGCTTTTTGATAATTCCTACTAGCAATTGCTAAAAGATTAAATTTTTCTGGTAATAGTTTAATTGCCGGTATAATTGACCTTTTTGCAATATTCGCACAACCAAGAATACCAATATTTAAAGTTTTTTTTAGCATTTTAGGAATACCTTATAACTGAAATTAAACTTCTTGCAGAAATATTTAAAAAGTTATTATATTTATTAAAAGATAGTAGTTGATTTAATGAAATCCATATATAGTTTTTTGGTATTTCTTTTATTTGATTTTTATCTATTTCAACAATTAAATGTCTATTACTTTCTCGGTAAAATCTACCACCCTCTTCACTTTGACAACTATCAAATAAAATATCAAGATTCTTTTTCCCTCTAATTAAATTTAGAAAAGGTATATTATTTTTTTTATTTTTTTCCTCAAAATCAGGAATCTTACATTGTATTGTAGGTCCTATTTCAAATTTATCTAAATTTCCTGCCTCCAGTTTAGCCTGAACTAAAAAATGGTATATTCCTTTAAATTTGGTAACTAAAAATATTATTACACCATCTTCAAATGGTTTAATCATTGGTTGATCCCATTTTATTACTTCTCTATTTTCTATCTCAACATTAACTCCGATGATAGAAAAAAACTTTTTGTCTTCTCTTTCAAGTTTGCCGCAATTAAAGGCCCAAGGGTTTAAATCTATTAAGCTTTTTTTATTTATTTCTAAATAAAAATTAGATTTCATTTCTGTTAACCAGGAAGTTAGATCGCAAAAATTATTTATATAAATTGAATTATTTACTGCAGAAATTGCCATATCATAAAATTTTTGATTTTTGTATTCTGTTCTCTGAATTAATAAATTGGCGTTATTTGTTGGATAGAAATTTATACATGAAATTATTGACCTTGTATCCATATTTATAATATGACTTTTTTCGAGAAGCTTTTTTATTTGGCCCAAAGTTAGCCAAATAAAATTAACATCAACTTCAATATCTTCTTTTTCATCGATTTCAATAATAATATTTCTATTTCTCTTTTTTAAGAATCTTGAACCTTGTTCAGATTGCAATTGATCAACAATTGTTCTACGATTTTTATCTCCTCGAAAAAACTCCAAATATTTTGGAGGATTTCCCCCATGAATTCTTTCATAGTTACTTTTTGTGGCTTGAAGAGTGGGAGAAAGTTGAACAATATTAATATTTCCTGGCTCGATTTTAGCCTGAACTAAGAAATGCAAAATCTTGTTAATTTTTTTTGATATCAGTCCTAATATTCCAACTTCGGGTTGATTTATTATTGGCTGATTCCAATTTTGAATAATACCCCAATTAGTAAGGACTTCAATTCCTTCGATATTAAAGAATCTCCCACTTTTATGAGAAAGTTTATTTTTATTTTCTTTAAATTCCCAGCTTTCTAAATCTTCCAATGAAGTAACACTAATTTCAGCTAAACAGGCTTTTCTTCTTTTATTGATCCAAGGGATAATCTCCTCATTCGGGAATACATTAGAATTTTTAGCAAGCGCTGAAACTAGTAAATCATTATTTTGATTATTATTCACCACTAAATTCTGAACAAACATTTATTATATTATAGAAAGTCAAAAAAATTTTAAATATATTAACTAATTATCTATCAACGGATAAAATCCCAAAAGTCTCAAAAATTTTTTTCTTTATAAATAATCAACTTAATTAAAAACACATTAAGAATCATTATTGCTTTTGGCTTTATAATACAATTTTGTATTTATAGAGTAATTTTGAATGCTTGCCAATGCACCAATCGTTGCCCATAATTCAACATATAGATAAATTGCACCAGAAACCATAGATTGGATAAATAGAGGAAAAAATAAAACACCTATCCAAGCAAAATTATCCCTATTTTTTATAATTAATATAGACTTTCTAAAAGAAATAATAATTAATAAAATCATTATAATTCCTAGAAATAATCCACCTGTAGTAAAAGACTCAACTATGATATTATGATTGACATCTATACCTTTTCCAAAAAAAGGATTTAATTTAAAATTATTAATACCTTCAAGATAAATTGAGATTCTTCCTTGTGAAGAATAATCACCCATATTCAATGCATTACTAAAAATTCTTAAAAGATTCCATATCTGAAATGAATTTGAAAATCTAATTATAATAATAAAAATTAAACTAAATAAAATACCAATTTTTTTTAAAAAACTATAAGAATTTAACTTTTGATGCATTAATTCTAAAAGTAAAATTGTTATGATGAATCCTGAAATAGGACCTCTAGAAGCACTACCAATAATCAATACTAATCCAAAAATCAAATTTATGAATAAAACAGATTTTAAGAAAAACTTATTAAAATTAAATTTTGAAATAAATGCTGGATTTAATAGTGCCCAATAAGAAGGTAAAGAAATAATATTTCCTAAATTGCCTACACTAATAGAATTTAATCTCTCTAGACTTAATCTTCCTGTAGAGTAAATATGTCCGGTTACTTTACTCATAACTATAGAATTCAAATCAGGAAAAACCACAAGAAATGCCGTAAAAGCAAGAAAAATAAAATATAAAAATATTTTTTTCGGGTTTATAGAATTAAAACCTAATGAAAGTGATAAAAATGGTATAAAACATCCTCCGATACCCCAGATTAAATAAAATGAAGTCTCATGTTTTATATCATATGGATAAAAAGTAAAGTGAATTGCCAACCTCAGTAAATATATAATCCAGAAAGCAGTGCCGACTTTTAAAATCAAATTATTATTTGATTTTTTAAAAAAAAATAAAATTGAAATTAAAGATAATATTAAAACTGAAGCCCTATTTACTATTGAAATTGGAGAACTATTAATATCAAGGATACTTCCTATGCCTGCAATAATTGGATAACCCATGATTTGGGAAAGATAAATAAAATTAATAATTGAAGATTTATTTAAGCGCATTTTTAATTTTATTAATTGTCAATTTATAAGCTTTAAAAACAAAATTCTCTAAATCGATTTTATTAATATCTTTATAAAGAATACTTATATAACTGCCCTCTCTTAAGATTATTTTTTTTCTTGTTTGCAATGCATATCCAAAAATACCTGAAGATTGATCAAAAGACTTTATATATTTACACCAAACTAAATCAGTAATCATGTAAAGGCTCAATAACTCATTATTAGTTATGTATCTATTAATAATTATAAAGTTTTTAGAAATTCTTAATTCATCATATTCAGGAGGGAGAACACTACAAATGATTCCTATATAAATTCCCTTGTTTTCGTTAATAAAATTTACAAATTCTTTAAGACCTTTTTGATGATTCCCTATATAAATTACTAATTTCTTGCCTTTTAATTGAAATAAAATATTATCAGATAGTAATGTTGATTTTAATTGTGGTTGCCCTTCTGTCCATAAATTCCACAAATGTGGATCATAAATCCAATCATTACTAATTTCTTTATACCTTAAATCATATTTATGAGGGACTATAGAGAATATTTTAAATTGATTAAATTTCAAATTTAATTTAAATAAAAATCTTTTAATAATAGATTTCAAATGAAATTTTTTTGAAAAAAACCTTTGAGGTGCTACAAGCAATCCAATAGTGACTTTTCCGAATAAAGATCTTAAAATTCCAATAATTGAGTATAATAAATAGTCATCATCTAAAGTAGGAACAATTAATTTGTCAGCTTTCAATAAGTTAACAAAAACATCAAATCTTCTAAGTTGAGAAATTTCACATTTTGCATTTAACTCTTTTTTAAATATACTGGCCCACATTTCTCTATGCCCAGAAGTATATAGAGAGTGAATAATTGTATTTTTATCTATCATTTAATAAATCTTCTCTTAAGAAAATATCATGCATATTTCTAAATCTTACAATAAAGTTATATCCCTTCAATATCAAAAAATCCCTTAATTTATTTGACCCAAAAGAGTATTCGTCATTACTATTATCTATTATCAAAATTTTTGGCTTAAATAAACTAAAATCAAAACTCTTTATTATCTTTTCCTCATATCCTTCAGTATCAATTATTAATATTTGATTTGACTGATTTTTATATAAATCCATTAAGGTATTTATTGACAATCTCTTTATTCTCCTTGTAATTATCTTCTTGGGAATAGTTGCAATTTTTGAATTATGGATTGATGAATTCATAGCAGAAGATAAACATCCATATTTACTGTTTATATCAAAAATTTTTACTATTTCGTCTCCATCTTTATCACTAATTAAGAAATTCAGAAAAGTTGTTTTTGGCCTTTTTTGATCCCATAAGTTTTTTAAATCTATATTTAAATCAACCGCAATAACATCACAATTTAAATACTTTTCAAAGAAATATGAAATATTATTTTGAATAGGCATAAAGCAGCCAACTTCTATTATTGAAAGTTTTTCACCTAAGTCCAAATAATTCTCTATTAATTCAAAGATTATTATTTCTTGCCCAAATTTAGTATAATTAGATGAAGGATAACTTCTTGATTTAACAAAAAAATCAATCCACCGCGATTTGCCAATATGCATGACTTTTTTATATTTATAAATATAGACAAATTCCTGATAAAATTTTTTTATCTCTTTAATTATTTTTTTTTGTATAGGAAAAATTTTTTTAATAATTAAATATCTTGCTAATGCATTTAGTTTGAAATTTATTTTTGATAAAAATATCCTAATATTTTTTGAATCACTAAATTTTAGATAAACTAAAGACCCATAAGTTCTTCTAGCATATTGTAAATATTGGTTATCTAAATGAATTTTTCTTCCATAATCTGATGAAAAATTACCATCATAGGCATATATAAATTTACCATTATAAATTTTTAGCTCATCGCCAAGAAATTTTCTCATTGACATATTTATTATTGTTTGATCTGCTCTAAATAATTCACAATCTCTAAATAATTCTGGAGAAAATCTTGGATTCAATTCATCTCTTGATTTTCCTAAATTATATCCTTTTAAACATAGTTCATTTCCAAAAAGCAGGCCTTTATATGACGGATGTGATTTATTAAATCCCATTAAACCTGCTCCAAAGGCCAATTTATCACAAAATCTATTTTGATCAAGATTAAATAAATCCCAATATTGATATGGGACTTGTTGACCTAATTTATGACCTGTAGTAACGAAAAAATATCCATTTTTTTTTATAAGATTTATAAATCTATCTAATTTTCTCAAAATAACAAAATTTGGTAGATCCATATAAAGAACAATTTCTGAATCAACTTTTTTAATTATGTCTAGTTTCCAAGTCCAATTTTTGAAATAATGTTTACAATTATGTTCTAAAGGTCTTACTTTTACTCCAAGATTATTAATTTCACTTACCTGGTTATTATTTAACCCCAAATCATAAATAATTATTTCAGGCGGATTTGCATATATCTTCCTAAAGGAATATAAGGCATTTACTAAATACCATGCATGCTTACTATCAGAGGCTGAAATAATAACGTAATCTTTAGTCTGCAGCATTGATTCAACTTAGTTTATTAAGGATTGAATATTAATTCACCTTAATATTTCTTAAAGCAGATTTTATGATGAAAATATTTGGTAAAAATGAACAAATCAAGGATCCTATACAAAGCGATATTAATATTTGCCCTATATTATCGTTATATCTTAAGAGCAAGATTAAAGTTAATAAGGATCCTAAAAAATTCAGACTAATCGCTTCTTTATGTTTGTCTATAGACAGAAGGACTGTATAAGTATAATGGTCCCAATTACATAAAAAGTAAAAACTTACCCATGCAAAGATTGCAAGCCCTCCAAGATCTACATTTTGCTGCAAATAAAACGAAATTATTTGATTAGCAGATTGAGATAAGCAAAAAGCACTAAGGAGTAGAATAATTAAAACAATAATTCCATACTTTAAAATTGTATTATTTCTCCAATCCATTTCACTAGCATTACTAGCATCTTTTATTGAGGGCATTAAAGTTCTAGTCAGAATAGTGAGCATTGAACCTAAAAAACTTATTATTGCAAACATCCCTGATAAATAAGCCACCTCTTTTAAACTATTCCTTTCACTTATAATTACAATTGGCAGAGAAAAGTAAATATAAGTTGAAACTTTAGTAAGACTTAAAAGTATTCCTCTCCTTACTATTTTTAATAGTGACTTATATTTGAAATACTTAAAATTTGGATACATATAGCTATACCTTTTAAGGAATATAAACGCAGGAAATATGCTTGTAATTAATCTAGGTAAATAATTGCATACTAGAAAAAGAGTAATACTAGGTACATATAAAAATAAAAAAAGTAAAAGAATTTTCAGAATATTATTTATTACAAGGAATTTGTTAGACAGATAAACTAATTGAAAAGCAGAAATTGCCGAATCAAATGGCATTAAACAAAGTTCAACTAAAATTATTAATACTGCGCCTAAAGCATATGCCAACCTAAAATCCAAACTTGAAACCAAATCAACGTTTAAAATCCAGTTCAAATTAGTTGTTATAAGTAACAATAATAAAAAAACAAAGAATATAAAACTAATAGCAAATATGCTAAAAATAGAGGTGGAAAAAATTTGTTTTTGATCTTCAATATCATTTTTCTTTCTAGATTCTATAAGTCTTAAAGTTAGAGCATTCCCTGACAATATTGAACTAAAAATAAGTATAGGTGCGAAATTAGTTATCAATAAGGAATATAAACCATATTTTTCGATGCCTATCCTTCCAATAGCAAATGGTATCAAAATTAATTGAATAAAAATTGAAATAAACTTTGCACTAAAACCAAATTTAATAGATTTCTTTATATTTATATCTCTTTGTTCCATATATTTTAAAATTCTAAAGATCTTAACCGATGTCTTTTATATTTAGATTTATTAATTTGTACTATTTTTTTAATTTCTTGGAAATTGAAAGCTTTACTAGCACAATCTAGCTTTTCGAATATTTGGGGTTTTTTGACGAATTTTAAATCACTTTTTAAGTGAACATTAAAATAGTTTGGAGATGGGCAGACTGGAATACTAATATAATTACTTTTACTAACAATAAGATTTGTGGATAAATGAAAAATATTAATATTACTTAGTTCAATCTTTACCTGGACTAAAAAATGAAAAAAACTATCAAATTTCTTTGCAACAAGTCCTAAAATCGCTGTTCCATACTGATTTATTATTGATTGTTTCCACTTTTTTATATCTCTCAATTTTGTTTGAACTTCTTTTCCTACTAAATTAAAGGATCTGCCACTTTCATCTGAAACTTTATATCTTTTATTCCTAAACTTAAATCCTTTCAGCGAAGCTAGCTCAATAAGATCAATTTTAGCAAAGTGGTCTTCCCTTGTTTTATTAATCAAAGGCTTAATATTTTTATTTGGAAATATTTTTGAATAATTTTTAATAGCTGAATTACGCAATCCTAAAGAAACAATATTTTGTGACACTAAAATAATTTTATCAAAACTTTAATTTACATCATAATTAATCAAGGAACAATAAAATCTGTTTTAGGATTTTAACTATTCAAATAGAATTTAAATTAATGGGTCTTAATATTTTTAAAATTAATAATTCTAAATACTAATATCACTATTTTTTGATATTTTCTATTTCTTACTCTAAGTTAAAATAGAAAGTTAATTAGCAATTTATTTGTGTTATTAGCATTAGGAATTGGTTTTATTTTCAGTTATTTTTTTCTATGGTTCGCAATTCCTACCATGAAATTATATTTTGCAGATCATCCAAATAGTCGCTCTTCTCACTCATCTCCTAAAGCAAGAGCAGGAGGCATAGTATTTCTCATAATTACTTTGATTTACTATTTTTCAGTTTATTTTTATCAAATTTTTGGCAATCAAATTACAGTATATAAGATACCTCTTTATTGCCTTCCAATAGCTATAGTCGGATTAATTGATGATAAATTGAACATTTCAAGTACATTTAGATTTCTTATACAAGTAACAACTTCAATATTATTAATTTTAAATACGCAACTATATTTAGCTTATGAAAATAACTTTTTAACGATTGTTTTATTTTTAGCCTTGCTCATAATTTCTACATCCGTTATAAATTTCACAAACTTTATGGATGGAATTGATGGTTTAGTGGGTGGCTGTATGATCATAATTATCTCTTATGCAGCATTTAAATTAAATACGCCTTGGATTATCTGGATGATAATTGGAAGTATTATTGGATTTCTTAAATGGAATTGGTTCCCAGCTAAAATATTTATGGGTGATGTTGGTAGCACTTTTCTTGGCAGCTTATATATTGGTTTACTTTTACAGGCTGAAAGTTTACGAGTTTTTTTTGAATTAGGATTACTTTCAGTTCCTTTATTTGTTGATGCATCAACAACCGTAATAAGAAGATTTTCTTTAGGTGAAAATATATTCAATGCTCATAAATCTCACTTATATCAAAGATTGAATCAATCTGGGTTAAGTCACAACTTGATCTCTTCAATATATATAGCAGGAACAATATTTATATTATTAGGTGTAGAAATTGGTAGTATTTATTTGGGTTCAATTTTCAGCTTAATATTAATATTTGTTGGATTATATTTAGATTTAAATTTTGCAAAAAAATTATGAGGAACTAAAAAAATGAGCTTTTTAATTAAAAAACTTATCTATTTCAAGATTTTTTGGAAGAGATTGATTCTCGTTAGTTTAGACATATTAACAATTTTGTTTTGCTTTTATTTATCTCATGTTTTTACAAGTAAAAATTCAGAATATAATTTAGAAATTTCGTTATTAATCATAAATATAATTTGTGCAATCCTAGTATATTTCTTTACTAAAAAATACAATTCTATTTTAAGGTTTTTTCAGAGTAACATCATTTATATACATTGTGTTCGAAACTTTCTTTTTACTTTAATAGCTTTTTTAGTATCATTTTTAAAAAATGGGGATATCCCGAATATTAATTTACTAATATTATTTTGGTTATTATTAAGCCTATTTAATATATTTACAAGCAAATTAATTAGTGATTTTTTATTAAAAGAAACCAATATTGTTAACTCCAGTAAGGTTTTTAATGTTGTAATTTACGGAGCTGGCAAATTTGGAGTAGAACTTTTATCATCTTTTAAATCAAACAAAAAGTATAAAGTAAAATACTTCATTGATGATGATAAAAGTATTTGGTATAGAAACATAAGTGGAGTATACATATATCCAATTCAAAGGTTAGAAAAAGATTTTGAACAAATAGATCAGATACTAATTGCGATTCCAAACCTAGAATCAAAAAAGAGGAAGGAAATTTATAGTCTTGCAAAAGGTTACAAAATCAAAACTCTACAAATACCATCAATCGATGAGATAACAAGTAAAGGTTTAAAGATTAATAGTTTAAAACCAATTGAAATTGAAGATCTTTTATATAGAGATCCAATCCCTCCAAAAAAAGAATTATTATACGAGGCTACTAACAATAATATAATTTTAATTACAGGTGCAGGTGGTTCAATAGGTTCCGAATTATCTAGACAGGTATCTATTTATAATCCTAAAGGTATAGTTTTTTTAGATAGATGTGAATATAACCTTTATTGTTTAGAGAAGGAGATAAATGAAATTTTCCCAAATAAAAATATTTTTTCATTTGTTCTTGGAGATATCCTTGATTCAAAATTTATTAATAAGTTAGTAGATGATATGAATGTAAATATCATTTTTCATGCAGCAGCCTATAAGCATGTTCCATTAATTGAGAAGAATCCTTTAAAAGGTATTGAAAATAATATTATAGGAACCTTGAATTTGTGTAATACTACTTTAAATAATTCTGTTGACAAATTTATTTTAATATCTACTGATAAAGCCGTAAGGCCATCAAATGTGATGGGGGCTTCAAAAAGAGTTTCTGAACTCATAGTAATGTCCTATGGAGATAAAGAGAGGCAAAAAAAAATTAGTAATCCAAACTACAAATTAAAAATATTTACTATGGTTAGGTTTGGTAATGTACTGGCATCATCTGGTTCAGTAGTACCTTTATTCAAAGAACAAATAAAAAATCGAGAGCCTATAACTATTACTCATCCTGATATAGTTAGATATTTTATGACTATAAGCGAAGCTGCTAGTTTAGTAATTCAAGCCTCTGCAATGGCAAAAGGGTCTGACCTTTTTCTTTTTGATATGGGTGAATTAATTTCAATAAAAACTTTAGCTGAAAAAATGATCTCAATAAGTGGTTTAACACAAAAAACTAAAAAAAATCCTAAAGGCGATATAGAAATTATTTATACAGGTTTAAGGCCAGGAGAGAAACTTTTTGAAGAACTTTTAATTGATTCAGATGCTTCTAAAACCATTCATCCAAGAATATTTACTGCAAGAGATTCTTTTATCACTACTGATGAAATCATGCCCAAATTAGATAAACTTAAAGCCGCAATTGAAGACCAAAATACGAACCAAGCCATAAAAATATTAAAGAATTTGGTGAAAGAATGGAAACCTCAAAATGATACTTTTTCCTAAAAGTGACATCTAGTACTATAATTCTTTAAATTTAACTAAAAAATGATTTCGAGTAAAAATAATAAACTTGATAATTTTGAAGCAAATTCATCAACTGTTGATGAAATTGATTTAAATATTTTATTTGCATTTTTTCTTAGAAGAAAAAAGATGTTATCAATATTCACTATTCTTGGAGGAATCTTAGGACTTGCTTTAGCTTTAAATCTGAAAAGGACTTGGCAAGGGGGATTTCAAATAGTTTTGGAAAGTGAAGAAAGCAAAACTCCTTCATTATTAAGTAACTTGAGTCCTCGACTTGCTAAAATGGCCAATCCTTTTGGAATTGGATCAGGTTCGAATGATATTAAGACAGAGATAGGGATACTTAGTAGTCCTTCAGTTTTAATGAATATTTTTGATTATGTAAATAATGAAAAAGCCTCTAAATTAAAAACTAATAAAAATTTACGCTTTTCTGAATGGAAAAAAGATTATCTTCAAATAGAACTTGAGGAAAATACTTCAATATTGAATATAAACTATAAAGATAAAAGTAAAGATCTGATAATACCTGTGCTTAAAAAAATCTCTAATACTTACCAAGATTATTCATCAAGAGCAAGGAAAAGACAATTTGAACTAGGTGAACAATATTATAAAGATCAAATTAATTTATACACTGAAAAAAGCAAAAAATCACTGATGGAATCCCAAAAATTTGCCTCAGAACAAAATTTAAGCATAATAAGTAATGATTCTGATTCTGATTCTGATTCTGATTCTGAGGTAGAAGAAGCAATCGTTAATTCTATAAATGTCGAAGTTATAAGAGTCAGAGCTGCTAATGAAATTAAGTTTATAGATGCTCAATTAGAAAAAATTTATAATTCAAAGAAAGATATTGAAGAAATACTTCACCAATCTTCATTAATTCCAGAAATTAATTCTGAGGGTTTACCAAAAAGACTAAATGAGATCGAATCAGAATTATTAATTTCAAAAACAGTTTATATGCCAAATGATTTAGTTATTCTAAAACTAGAAAGAGAAAAAAATCTTCTTTTAAATCTTCTTAAAAAAAGATTAGTTGGATTACTTAATGCAAAAAAACAAGATGCTGAAGCTCTTATTAAATCTACAGAAAGACCAAAGGGGGTTTTAATACAATATAGAAGTTTACTCAGTGCTGCAAAAAAAGACGCTTTAACTTTGAATAAACTAGAAAATGAATATAGGCTAATGTCATTAGAAAAGGCTAGAGATAAAGATCCATGGCAATTAATAACTAACCCAACCCTTCTACCTTATCCTATTTCCCCTAGTCGCAAAACATTCTTAGCTTTTGGATTAATTGCAGGGTTTTCTTTAGGCTGTGCTTATTATGTTATTTATGAGAAAAAGAGCAATCTTCTATATTCTGGCATTGAAATAAAGAAATTAAATAAATACCCTCTTCTAGGGGAAATTAACATTAAAAACAAAAATGAAACAAAAAATTCATTAGAAATATTAATGAATAGCAAGTTATTTACCAACTTCAATGAAATTTCACTTTTATCAGTTGGGAATATAGATCAAAATATTAATGAATATATTTTAGATAACTTTAAAAAAAGTAAATCTAATACAAGTTTTCAAAGCACTCAAAATTTTTCTGAGGTATTGAATTCGGAGGCTCTAATTTTATTAACAGAATCAGGTAAAACCAGAAAGGATGAATTACAAAAAGTTACAAGGTTAATATCTCTACATAATAAAAAGGGTATAGGAATGATTATATTAAATAATAATTAATAAGGAATTAACTTAAAAACCAAATAATTCTTTTGTTGTATATATCCCAGTTAAAGGGGCAGTTAATTCAGTAATTATTCCAGTAGTTCTTCTAAATCTACTATCTCTTATAGAAATTAAATCACCTGATTTTACATAAGGATTGTTCTCTGATCCTTTTGGGGAGTTCATTTTGTAATTTATAATTTTTTTTGAAGTTTTCCCATCACTTTCATATCTGATTAAAACAACTTTTCCAGATAATCTTTTTTTAGGACCTGCCAAATCAATTGCATCTGAAAGAGTTGATTTTAGAGGGAGTAAAATCTCGCCAGGGGATTCAACCAATCCAGAAACATTAACTTTGATGAATTTTGGAGAAAGTCCATAAAGAACAGATTTTGGAATTATGTCTTCATCAGCTTCACTCAATTTTGGAATTAGAATTGAATCGCCATCAAATAATCTGATATTGTTTTCAGGATTGGTTGTGTCTAAATAAGAGGAGAAATCTAATATTGCTTTTTTTCTTCCACCTCCTTCACCAATCGAAACATTTCTAATAATTTCGACATTTGACAAATCACTGAATTCAGTTATGCCTCCAGCAGTTTTTATAGCATTAGCAAGATTTATGACATTTTCTTGATTTATGACATTTTCTTGATGAATTTTTTTATTATCATCATGAGATTCGATTTTTTTATCATTATTTAAATTCTCATCAGAAAAATTTGAACTTTCATCTTTTGGGAAATTAGCCTTAAATTCATAAACGCCAGGAGTATTTACTTCTCCACGGATTAAAATCCTTGAATCTCTATATCCTAGAATTTTTATTTTTATATTTGGATTTAATAAAAACTCAGCATATCTTTCTTCCAGCAATTTAGTTAAATCAATAATATTGAGGCCTCTTACAAAAGTATTTTGAATTCTAGGCAAATAAATTTCTCCATCTTTATTTATTTTATATCTCCCAGAAAACTCATCAGCGAAATTAAAATCGATATATATCAAATCACCAGTATCTAAAATATAGTCTTTTAGAACTCCTCTAGAATTTAAATAATCCATATTAATAGTTATTTTATTATCAATTTCAATTTCATTTGGAGTATTTGCTAAAGTTTGAATTCCCAAAAAAGAAAACAAATTAAACATAATTAATAAATTTTTTATTTGCACTAATCGAATAGTCACTTCTTTAACTTTACTTTAAACACTAGTCTACAAAAATATTATGTAAAAATATATAGTTAGTAAATTATGATGTAATTTTTTCACTTAAATTACAAAAATTACTCATCTAATAAAAGCAATTTTTAAAATGTTATCCAAAGTTGTTTGTTAATAGGCTGAAATAATTAAATATTTGAAAATGGATTATTAGTAATGCTGAAAATCTTTAATTTGTCAATTCTCTACGTTTTAAAAGTGAGTTAATAACATGTTTCTTTTAAAAGATCTTTATAAACAATAGAAAATTAATTTTTGTGGTAAAAATATGCATAATTTTTCTTTTGAATCTCCTTGATATATGATGGTTCAGATTAATATTTTTATCAATTATTAAAGAAATGTTGCTTAAATCTAAATTAAAAAAATTAATAAACAAGATTTTGAGTTTAGTTGATTTAAGCATAGAAAAACGATCTAGAATTAAAAAAATTGAAGATAATCATTCTTTGATCGTAGATTTTGGCTTATTAAAATATATTAAAGAGCATGATAGAAGATCAAACTATATAGATAATTTGAATTATTCCAAATCACAATTAAGACAAGATTTATTTGTACTTAATGAACTGAATTATAAAAAAAATGGTTTTTTTGTAGAATTTGGTGCTACTAATGGCGTTCATTTATCAAATACTTATTTACTTGAAAAAAAATTTAATTGGGATGGATTACTTTCTGAACCAGCAAAAATTTGGCATAAATCATTGCTTAAAAATCGAATTTGTAAAATTGACAAAAACTGTATTTGGAAAGTATCGGGTAAAACTCTAAATTTCAAAGAATCAGATGGAGCTGAATTTTCAACTATTTCTTCATTCTCCAATATCGATAACAATAAAAAATTAAGAAAAAATGGACGTACCTATTCTGTTTCGACGTTATCACTTGAAGATTTCTTAGCTAAACATAATTCACCTAAGATAATTGATTATCTCTCAATTGATACTGAAGGGAGTGAGTATTCTATACTTGAAAAATTTGACTTTGATAAATATGCATTTAGGGTAATTACTGTTGAGCATAACTATACAGAAAATAGAGAAAAAATTTTTAATTTACTTTCAAAAAATGGGTACATTAGAAAATTTGAGGAATTATCACTTTTTGATGATTGGTATGTTTTGCCAAAATTAATAAGTTGATAATTTATCCAAATAATCAAATAGGTTTTATATGATCAAAAATTAATTTTCTAAGGATCCTAATCTATTTAAGGTTTAGCTCTATTTGGAATATTATTGATCTTTTTACTGAATTACTTTAGAACTACAAAATAATATGGAGCCAAGCGGATTCGAACCGCTGACCCCCTGCATGCTATGTAGATAATTAATTAAGTATAACTAGTGTTTGCAACTGTTTTAGCTAAGTTGGTCGCACAAATAACAATATCTAAAGAAAAAATTATTCTTTCTGGATTGTGTTAATAATTTTTTCATAAAATTTTCAGGTATCAAAAGATCAAAATAAAAATCATAAAAAATCTTTTTAATTAAAATCTTCCTTCATTTTTTAATTATGGACTATATTTTCTTTTTCTCAATAAAAAATAAATTATTTTCCATAAAATTTTGTTTCTTCTTTTATAAAATCTTTTTGTAGTCTTTAAAATCTTTCCCTTAATAGATAGTTTCTCCATCCTGGCCAATCCAGTACTTCCTTTATAAATATTTAGATTTACCTCTTTTTTATTTGTATAAAATACGGAGTTAATTAAATCTAATATTGAACGATTTTCTATTTCTGTACTAATACTATCTTTCCTTTGATTTATCATATATGGTCCGGAATCTACATCATCAAAAAAAATAACTGCATTTTGATTAAGATAAGGATAGTAAAGATAAAGTTCATTTTGGACATGTTCTCTCGTATGAAAAGAGTCGATATATAAAATATCTATCCCTTTATTTACAATATCTGGTTCATTTTTAAGGATATAATCAATATCCAAAGAATTTGATTTTATAAAATGCCATTTTGATGATGAGCATACTTCAGAATAATCCTTTATATCAATTGAAATTAATTTGGAGCAATTTTTATCTTGAATAGCATTTAAAAAAACCCTTGTACTTTGTCCTGAATAAACACCCAATTCAAGTATTTGAACAGTTTCTCTTTTTAAAGCTTCTTTATGCAATTCTAAAAGTTGTAAAGCAACAAATCGACTTTCTTCTTGTGAACTTTTTTGGTTAATTAATTGATCTATAAATTCTTGATACATTAAATTAAGATTTTAAATATTATAAATAAATGATAAAAATAAAAATATTTAATATATATTGACTTTACCTTTTTGCAATACTTACTTGTCGCAGAGGTGGTAGCGGAAGTGGCATATTTTGCCATATTTTACCTTATCAAAACGTTTCGTTTTGTTATGATAAATTGGTCAAACTAATTGGTATAACTAGCTAAAATCTTGATGGAGCCAAGCGGACTCGAACCGCTGACCCCCTGCATGCCATGCAGGTGCTCTACCAGCTGAGCTATGGCCCCGCAGTTCAAAAGACAGTCATATCAGAAGCTTTTAAAATTATTTTCTGATTGTCATGATTTCTATAATACTTTAAATAATTTGATTAATCAAATCTGCATCTTGAATTTATCCTTTTAATTAGTAATTTATTTCTTCATTTTGATAAAAAAAATAAGGGTTAATGTTATTATTATAATTTCAGCCTTCTAATAAGCTATTTCATTCCTGATTAATTTAGAAATTTATTCAAATTTATGAATTTCGATAAATTTATAATTTATTAATTAATGTGATTTAGATTTACTAAAACTGAATTAATTATTTTGATAAAACACTACATATCTTCGATCTCTTTTCTAAGAATTTTAATTATTCCAGTATTAAAATTCTTTAATTTTAAATTCAAGTGGAAACATGATGTCACTAATAGACCTTTTTATTTAGAATCTTTTAAACATAAAGGATATTGGTACTATGGTAAGAATAGAGAGCAAAATGAATTAGATGCTTTTTTTGCATTAATTAAAAAAGGTAATAAAGTCTTAGAAGTTGGCACACATATTGGTTACTTCACCCAAGTTTTTGAAGAAATTGTAGGAGAGGAAGGACAAGTTATTGCAATTGAACCTACACCGGAAAGTATTTTCTATTTGAAAAAGAATATTTCGCCAAAAACAAAAATAATCTGTAAGGCAGCCTCCGATTTTTCTGGAGAAGGAATTTTTTACACCACAAATTTTGGAGGCTTTACAAATTCTCTGGACGGAGATTTCACAAAATCAAGAAATAAAGAACATAAACAATTTCAACATATATCTTCAGAAGTTAAATCAATTAAAGTAGGAGTTGATACTGTTGATAACATTTGTAAAGAAAATAATTTTCAGCCAAACTTTTTAAAAATAGATGTTGAAGGTGCAGAGTTAAAGGTTCTTAAGGGAGCACAAAATACGCTTACCAAAGTGGATGCATTAATGGTAGAAATTTGCTCTAACAAAAAAGAAATATTCAAACTTATAGGAGATTATAGATTTAAAGAATGCTATAAAGACAATCAATCAATGAATTACTTTTTCAAAAAATATTAGGCGCCTACAAAACTTAAAAAGTTTAAAGTTTTTCCTGTTGATTTATTAAAAGAACAGAAATTCACAAAGTATCCTGTAGTTATGGATGATTTTTTATTATGATTGACCAAGGTATTTTATTTAGGAAATTTTTTTTTAAATATTTAACATGATGAAAAAAAAAGATAAAAAAAAATTATCCTTGGTCCATGTAGTTCCGCAAATTTGTAAAAATGCTTATGGAGTAGGAGCAGTATTAAATAATATTATGCCTGAGCAAAAAAAATTAGGTTACAAAATAAATTTAAGTACTCTAGATAAACCAAATCCTGATCTGAAAGAAAAATCGGCGGATGTGATACATCAACATATGATTTGGCTTCGACATGGAAGATCAGCTAAAAAACTTAAAAAGAAATTTGATGCACCTCTAATAATTTCTCCACATGGAGCATTAGATCCATGGGCACTAAAAAAATCTCAACTAAAAAAATTTTTTGCTTGGAATTTATATGAAAAGAGAAGATTAGAATTATCAGATTGTCTTCAAGCAACATCATTATTTGAAATTAACCATTTCCGCAAATTGAACTTTAGTCAACCTATAGCTCACATCCCAAATGGATTAAATCTTAAGCTTTTTGAAGTTCCCAATAATAAGTCAAAATTAAATTTCTACAAAAAATATCCTGAATTAACAAATAAAAGATGTATATTATTTCTCTCTAGGATTGCCCCCCAAAAAGGATTACATATATTTTTAAAAGCTTTTGAAGCTTTCTTAGCTAAAAAGGAGATGAAAGATTGGCATTTTATAATTGTCGGGAATGATCAAGATGATTTCTTAAAAAATGATTTAATTTATCAAATTGCTTCATCTGGTCTTCAAGAAAATATAACAATTCTTTCACCAAAGTACGGTGAAGAGAAAAGAGAACTTTTTGCTATATGTGAATTATTTGTTTTGCCTTCTTTATCAGAGGGATTCCCAATGGTCATTTTAGAGGCATTAGCTTATGGATTACCAGTTTTAACTACAAGTGCTAGTCCATGGATGACTCTTCCTGAACAAAAAGCTGGTTGGTGGACTAAGCCTGAAGTTGATGAATTTATTAATATTTTAGATGATATTGGCGGAAAAGAACCTTCAGAATTAGAATATATGGGTAAAAATGGTAGGAATCTTGTTGAAAAAAATTTCTCAATCGACATAATTACAAATAAACTTGATATACTATATAAATGGCTTTTAGGGAGGGGAGAAAAACCTGATTTTGTCAATTTATAATTTACAAAAATAGGCTTAATAAATGTAAGATTAATTTTTCTTTGTTATTCAACTTAATTGATTTATTATCAACTTTAGAGTTTTTAATTGACAAAAATTCAGATTTACCTCTGAATAAATATTTAAATTAACCAAACAATAGGTTATCTAATTCTATTTAGATTAAAAAAATATGGCAATAAAAATTGTTCAACCTCTTTTAGCGGAGTACAGACACAATTTTTTTGAGAGAGTAAATAGAAGCGCCAACTCTAATAATGGCGTTTTAAAAATTTATTTTTCTTCTCTAAAAGGAGTTAATTCAAATATTTTTGCAAAAAAAGAGATTTTCCCATGGTCATATTATCTTGGGGAAACGATTGATATCTTTAAATTTCTTTTTTGGCAAAAAGGAATCAATAAAATTAATATCTCAAAGAAGGATACTTTAGTGCTCTCTGGAAATCCCAGATATTTGAGTAATTTTTTAATATTTTTTAAGGCACGTTTTTTGGGAGCAAAAGTAGTTTGGTGGGGACAATTTATAGGGTCTAAAACCTCAAATACATCATTATTCATTAAATTATTGATATTTCAATTTTTTGATGGCTTAATTTTTTACACTGAACGAGAAAAAAAAATTTACGAAAAGCTCAATTTGATACCATATAAAAAGCCAACTTTAGGAATTAATAATGGGATTGATAATTCAATTATTAAGCAATATAGAGAAACATATAACCCCAATGAACGTGGATTAAGAGTTTTATTCATAGGTAGGATAACTGAGAAATCTAATTTCGAAATTTTAATTAAAGCTTTCAATCATGAAAAATTGAATAAAGTATGTTTGGACGTAGTGGGTAAAAATGATTATGGGAATAGTAAAAAAAAATGGGAATCTAAGAATATCATTTTTCATGGAGAAATCCTCGATGAAAAAGAGATCGCAAAAATTGCTAATAAATGTAGAATTTTTGTTTATGGAGGTTCAGTTGGTCTTTCCCTTGTCCATGCTATGAATTATGGTTTACCTTGCATATTGCATGATCAAAAGAAAAAACACATGCCTGAAATAGCAGCATTTTTGAGAAACGAAACAGGTACAACATTTTCGTATAACAATTCTGAAGATCTTGCTTTAGTTATTTGGAGACTTATAAACGATGATAAAAAATTAAAAAAATATTCAGAAAAATGTTTAGAAATTTCATCAAATAAATTTAATACAGAAAATATGGCTGAAAAATTTTTTAAATTCCTTCAATTAGTTTGAAGTATTATTAACAAATTAAAAGATAGTTTGAAAAACTTTAAGTTATTATTTTAATTAAGAAATTTAGTTTAAAAATTGATGAGAGATTTGACTACAAGATCACGATTAATTAGATCACTGTGGAATTTAGTATATTTTCTTCTTTTTAGGCCATCCCCAAGATTTTTTCATCTTTGGAGGTGTATGTTGCTTAAAATGTTTGGCGCACAAATTGAATACCCTTGTTCAGTATATCCTTCTGCGAAAATCTGGTGTCCATGGAATTTATCAATGAAGAAATTATCTTGCATTGCTGAACATGTAAGAATATATAATGTAGACAAAATTCAAATAGGATCTTTTTCAACAATTAGTCAATATTCTTATTTATGTACAGCTTCACATGATTATTTAGATTCTTCGATAAATCATAGTCCCGTTTTACCACTTATTACTTCACCAATATTTATAGGTGATAAAGTTTGGGTCACAACTGATGTATTTGTAGCGCCAGGGGTAACAATTAATGAAGGTTGTGTAGTTCTAGCGAGATCGACTGTACTAAATGATTTACCTGCTTGGACGGTCACTGGAGGTTATCCAGCAAAAGTTATAAAAGATCGCAAATTAAAAGACGCAAAGATTTGATATTAGCATTAAATATTTTTAACCAAAATCTTTTTCTAATGATATGTTTGAAGAAAATATACCCCTAAAGAAGTACTTATGCAGTTCAACTTTCGGATTTCAAACATAATTATAAACTAAGTAACTTAAGGAAGTTAAATGGATATTTATGTTGAGTTTAGGTAAATAAGATAATTTTAAATCTTTCTCCACACTGCTAAAAGTTTCCCTTGAAAAACAGCTTCCCCCATATTTAATTCAATTGGTTCGTAAGAGGTATTAGCTGCTTCTAAAAAGATTTTATTATTTCTTTTAAAAAAGTATTTTAAAGTTGTGCCTAACCCAGGAACTAAGGCACTTACAATATCTCCATTTCTCAATGAGAAAGAATCTCTAATTGGTTCCATTAAAACCATATCTCCATCTGCAATACATGCATCTATCATTGAATCTCCATTAACAGTAAGTGCAAAAACATTTTTCTTTTTTAAAACATCAGAAAAGTCTAATTTTTCATTTACATCTGAAAAAGTTTCAATTAGACCACCAGCGGCTACTGAACCCATAACTGGTACGCTATCAAAAATTTCATCAACTATTTGCATTGTTCTCGCTTTCCCTTCTTGCCACGAAATATATCCTTTTTCTTGCAAATGTTTTAAACGACTTTGAATAGGAGCAGGTGATTTCAAGCCCATCGCCTGCATCATCTGCCTTATT
>MDTE01184748.1_pt1 | contig 23718 bp, 27 predicted proteins | sample 811231 | NCBI WGS metagenome assembly MDTE01 (sample SAMN05326651, study PRJNA326480) | marine metagenome | isolation source: seawater | place: Indian Ocean: Red Sea | collected 2010 | reverse complement strand
TAATTAAAAAAATGGATCAAGTTTTATCTAATTCTTGATTTAAAATAATTTTTTGCTTGTCTTGCAACAAAGTTTTGTACAGGTTTGAGAAACATTGAAAACCCTATGCAGTCTGTAAAAAATCCTGGAGTAATTAAAAGGAGACCTGAAATTAAAAGAAAAATTCCACCCTTAATTTCTTCAGTAGGCATTATCCCTTGAGACATATTTCTTTGAGCATTAAACAATAAGCTCATACCTTGTCTTCTAACAAGGAAAATACCAACAAGGGCAGTTATAAGAATTATTGCTACAGTATTTAAAATTCCTATATTTGAACCAATTGAAATAAAAATAGCTATTTCTATTATGGGTATAAATATAAAAAGCAAAAATATCACTTGTTAGATTTTCTCACTTAATTTATCGTTTTCAATACTTTTTTCAATTCTATCTTCAAATTCTCTTAAACGTCTATAAACGCTTGCCAATTCAATAATAGTTGGCCATGCTTTTAACAAATATTGCATTGAACCTTCAACTCTACCAAATGCTCTTATAATTTGTTGCATTACACCTAATGTCACAACACCTGCTACAATCGCAGGTGCTAAAAATACATATGCTGACAAAACATTAGCTTGCAAGTATGCTATACGACCAATATTAAAATATAGATAACGAAGATAACTTAAAAAATGAATTGAACGAACATCATCAAATAATTCGTCAATTGTTTTTGGTCTAATATTACCATCATCCTCTGCAATGACTAGTATTTTTCTATAGGCTGCCTCTTTCTTTTGTAAGTCGTATTCTACACCAACTAAGCGTAATATCCATCCAAGGCCTATTAGAAATATAGTACCACCCAATGTCCAAAGTAAAGCACCAGTAATTAATCCATACTCCCAATCACCAAAAAAGAATATTGGAATACCAATTGATAATCCAAATAATATAGGAATAAATTGAACTAAAACCATAATTGATTCAATCAAACTTGTTCCAAGTGATTCCATAATACGTGAAAACTTAATTGTATCTTCTTGAACCCTTTGGGCGGCACCTTCTATTTTTCTAGCTTTATCATATACGCTATGATACCATTCGACCATTGCGGTTCGCCATCTAAATAAAAAGTGTGCTGTAAAAAAACTTATAACCACATACACAGAAATATATATCCCCGCTAAGGTAATAAATGAAAATAGACTTGCCCAATATTCATTGATTGTAATTGAGTTTGGTGCACCTAAAGCTTTTTGTATCATGTCGTAAAATTCTCCAAACCATTCATTAATTTCAACATCAATTTTTACTTGTATCCATAGCGAAGATAAAATTATAGCTGAACCCAACCAACCCCATAAAAACCATTTTCTAGTTGTAAAAAATCTAAACATATCTATTCTTTGTAATAAACTTTGATGATCTATATAATTGTAATTTCGGCTTTTGTTTTAGCATGGTTTTTTATTGAAATAACCCTTTTTATCGTAAATAAGAACTATAGTAACCTAAATGATAAAAAAATAGTTTCTTACAGTAAATTTATTTGGAACTTAAGAATACTGGCTATTTTATTAATTTTCTTTACTAATATCTATATGTATTTTTTTGAAAATGCGAAATTTTTACAAGCAATTAAATATTGTTTAGGAGTAATTAAATGAATGTAACAGTTGATAATAAACTGATTCCAATATTGGTAATAATAGGCGGGAGCGCGTTATTACTTATTTCTTTTGGTTTAAGGCATTCATTTGGATTGTATCTTATACCTATTACTGACTACTTAAGTACTGGGAGAGAACTTTTTGCCTTTGCATCAGCTCTGAATGTATTAATGATAGGTATTGGCTCACCTCTTTTTGGAGCTTTGTCTGATAAATATGGATCGGGGAAAGCTTCTCTCCTTGGAATAGGTTTAGTAATTTTAAGCTTGTTTTGGATGTCTAATGTTCAAGGAGCATTGAGTATAATTGGAAGTCAAACTTTATTTGGTTTAGGTAGTGCAGGTTGTGGAACAGCTGTAGTTCTCGGAGCTGTTGGAAGGTCAGTGAAAGTAGAAAATAGAACTTTATCACTTGGAGTTGTTATGGCAGCAGGATCTTTTGGTCAATTTATAATGGTGCCAATAATTAGCTATTTAATTATCATGTTTGGCTGGTCTCAATCCCTATTATTTTTAGCTCTTATTGCTTCAATAATGATATTTTTTTCTTTCGCTTTAAATTTTTCAGGCAAATCTGAATCTTCAAAAGTTGGTACTAAACAGACTATTAAAGAAGCTATAATTGAGGCCTTTCAATCTAAAAGTTTTAACTTGCTATCATTAGGTTTTTTTGTTTGCGGTTTTCATGTAACTTTTGTAGCAGTTCATTTGCCAGCATTTGTAAAAGATGCAAATCTTCCTTTCTGGGTTGGAGGTTGGGCACTTGCTTTAATTGGAATTTTTAATGTTATTGGAACAATTTATTTTGGATACTTAGGAGATCGATTATCTAAGAAAAATTTGCTCGCTCTTTTGTATTCTCTTAGATCATTATTATTTTTAGTGTTTATTTTTTTACCCAAAACTGAATTTACAGTTTTAATATTTGCGTCAATTTTAGGTATTCTATGGCTATCTACTGTTCCTTTAACTAGTGGTATTATAACAGTTGTATTCGGCCCTTACTATATGTCAATGCTATATGGCTGGGCTTTCTTTGTACATCAAATAGGATCTTTCTTAGGGTCCTGGATTGGAGGAAGATTGTTTGATTTTTATGGCTCTTATGAATTAATGTGGTGGATATGCGTTGCCTTAGGTTTTATAGCTGCATTGATACACGCACCAATAAAAGAATTACCCGTAAATAGAGTATTAAAATCTGAAATTAGAACTTAGATGAAAAAATAGATTTTTATGAATGTTGGAATAATTGGTTTAGGTCATGGATCTAGGGTTTTAATTGACTCTTTTCGTATAAGTAAAATCAATGTCTATGGCATAGCTTCAAAAAAATATAATAATGCATTGTTAATAGGAAAAAAAAAGAAAATAGAAAAAATATATAAACATTGGAAGAATCTAATAAATGATGAAGACATTGATATAGTTGCTATTGCAGTACCACCAATTTTTCAAAACAAAATAGTTAGAGAATGTGTAAATAAAAAAAAAATAATTTTCTGTGAAAAACCTATTGGTATAAATATTAAGTCTGTAAATAAGATTTTTTCACTGTTATCAAATTATAAAAAAAATATTTTAGTTAACTATATGTTTCAAGAACATGAAGCTTTTAAAGTATTCAAAAATTTATTAAGAAAAAAAAGAAAATATAATTCTGATATTGTAGATGTTAAATTTTATACTCAAACTTATGCAAATAAACACAATTTAACTAACTGGAAATCAAATGACAAAAAAGGCGGAGGTTTAATAAATTTATTTTTACCTCACATATTTGATTATTTAGTTTATTTCTTTGGCAATGTTAATAAGAAAAAAATAATTATATATAAAGAGAGCAAATCAAAATTACATTTAGTAGTAGATTTTGAATCAGAAATCAAAGCCAATATATTTATTGATACTAATTACAAAAATCAAGTACATTCAATTAAATATTTTTCTAAAAATTTCAAATTGATCTTAGAAAATAAAGGTAAGGATTATTGTAAAAATTTTAGGATACACTATCAATCTAAAAGTGAGAAAAAATATAAAGATAAAGAAATAAAATTTAACAATAATACAAAAAAATATAATAAAGATGCAAGAATTTTATTAACATCTAAAATTATAAATAAATTAAAGAAACCATACAGATTTTATGATCATAAAAAAAATTTAGAGAGATTTTTATACAATGAAAATTTATTAAATATAGCCAGACTATCCTTATCAAGAAGAAAAAGGTATAATAATTAATGTCCAAAAGATATTTAGTTACAGGAGGATTCGGTTTTATTGGAAAAGCTGTTGTTAGGTCTCTTTTATCAAAAAATAAACATGTAACTGTTGTTGATAATAATTTTAAAAATAATTATTTAAAAGATTTTAAACATGATAATCTTTCAATTTATAAAGTTGATGTAAGAAACAAAAAGGAACTTCAAAAAGCATTTAGGAATATAAATATTGTGATCCATTTGGCTTTTATTAATGGAACTAAATTGTTTTATGAGAAACCTGAGCTAGTTTTAGATGTTGCTCTTAAGGGAATGTCAAATATTTTAGAAATTTGCAAAAAAAAATCAGTTAAAGATTTTTTTTTAGCTTCAAGTTCGGAAGTGTATCAAAATCCACCTTATTTTCCTACTGATGAAAAAGTTCCTTTATCTATACCTAACCCATTGAATCCAAGATACTCTTATGCTGTTGGAAAAATATTATCTGAAGTTATGTTATTAAATTCAAATATATTTAAACGAGCAGTTATTTTTAGACCACATAATATATATGGACCGAATATGGGATATAATCATGTTATTCCAGAACTGGTTTTAAAAGTTTTAAAGTCAAAAAAAAATATTACAGTCGAGGGGTCAGGATCACAAACTAGAGCTTTTTGCCACATAAATGATTTTATGAATGGATTTAATATTCTTTTACATAAAGGGAAAAATAAAAATATATATAACATTGGTACTGAAAATGAAATTACAATTCAAAATCTTTCTCAAAAAATAATTAAAATTTCTAAGAAAAAATTAAAAATTAAAAATAAAAAAGAAAAATTTGGCAATCCTCAAAGAAGAGTACCGAACATATCTAAATTAAAAAAACTTGGCTACAAACCTAAAATTAATTTAATAAAAGGATTAGAAGAAACTTATAAGTGGTACTCCAAAGATTTTATTGATGAAATATAAAAAGATAAATAAGTGTCAATTTTCTGGATCAAAAAACATTGAAAAAATTTTATCCTTAGGGATGATTCCTCCAGTTAATCAAATGTTTAAAATTGGAGAAGAGCACAAAAAACATGATTATTTTCCAACTGAAATTTATTTTTGTCCTATTTCTAAATTAGTACAATTAGGAACTATTGTAGATAAAAGCATACTATTCCCTAAAAGTTACCCTTATACAAGTAGTACAACAAAAGTTTTAAGAGATAATTTTGCAGAATTAGCAGAAGAAACTTTTGAAAAATTTACAATTAAAAAAGATGATTTAGTCATCGATATTGGATCAAACGATGGTAATTTATTAAATAATTTTAAAAGTAGATCTAGGATATTAGGCATAACCCCAGAAAATATAGGAAAGTTAGCAATTAAGAAAAATATACCTACTATTTTAGAATATTTTACTGAAAATTTATCAAAAAAAATAAAAAAAGAATATGGACGAGCTAAGATTATTACCGCTACAAATGTTTTTGCACATATTGATAATATTAATCAAATCCTTAAATCTATTTATAATTTGTTAGACAATAATGGTATATTTATTTCCGAGTCACATTACCTAGATACATTAATTGAACAAAATCAATATGATACTATTTATCATGAACATTTAAGATATTATAGTTTATCAAGTTTGCAATATCTATTTAATCAACATAATATGGAAATTATTTCAGCAAAAAAAATTAATCCTCATGGAGGATCTATTAGAGTATATGCCTCAAAGAAAAACCAATACAAAATTGAAAACCATTATATTGATTTAATTCAAAATGAAAAAGACAATTTATTTTCTGAAAAATTATATAATTTTAAATTTAAGGTTGAAAAATCAAAAGAAGAAATCAATTCAGTATTAAATGAAATTAAAATCAAAGGTCTGAAAATTTATGGAATTTCTGCTCCATCTAGAGCCACTACTTTGTTAAATTATTTAAAAGTTAATAGAAATATTATAGATTGCATATTAGAAATAGAGGGATCACAAAAAATTAATCATTATTTGCCAGGAACTAAGATACCAATTTATAATGAAAAAAAGATTTACGAAGATCAACCCGAATATGCATTAATACTTTCATGGCATATAACAGATGAAATTATCAAAAATTTACGAAAAAAAGGATACAAAGGAAAATTTATTATTCCTCTGCCAAATCCTCAAATTATTGATTAAAATTCAAAAAATAGCGTAAAAAAACCATCTTAAATACTGAATTGACCATTTAGAAATTTTGAAATTACTTTTTCTATCTTCTCTTTCAATCCAAATTGATGGAATTTCTTTAATTTTATAATTATTTTTTTTTGCTTTGACTAGTAGCTCTAAACTATAAGCAAAACCTAATTTAGATTTTATTGGAAACTTGTTAATTATTTTTCTTGAAAAAAGTCTAAAACCATTTGTTGGATCTTTGATATTAATATCAGACAAATAATATAGTAAAAATGAAATTACTTTTACTATCATATATTTTATTAAAGGGCATTTGTGCATTGCCCCTCCTTTAATAAATCTACTTGGACACACAACATCATATCCCTTTAGAAAGAGTTCAAACATTTGATCTAATAAATAACCATTACTGTAGTCATCAGCTGGGTAAATTATAACTGCTTCAGCACTAGAATTTGTTATACCTTCCTTAATTGCTTCACAAGGTCCAATATAAGGGTTTTGAATAAGAATAATATTGTTATATTTCTTATTTGATTCTTTTAAAATTTTTATTGTTATGTCTTTTTCATCATCATAACAAACAAATATACTTAAAATGTTTTTTGTAGACTTATCTAAATAATCTAAAAGTTTAACAATATTTTTTTCATTATAGACCGGTATAATTAAGTCATAACCTTTTATATTTTTTTTCACTATTTTATTATTTTAAAAAAAATTCCAAATATCGATTATTTTTTTCTTAGTTTTAATCTTCTTATAAACTTTATGGGGAGTTGCAAGAATTAATACATCGCTATTCTTTAGAACGTTCTTAAGACTTGTAATATCTTTATCATTCTTGACATAAGGGTCAGTTGTTAAAACTTTTTTAGCATCAATTGATAAAGTTTTTTTTAACTTATAACTAAGTGAAGACCTAGCATCATCTATTTCTGCCTTAAAAGCCATTCCTAATATTCCAATTGTTTTTTTTGACATGTTATTTTGTTTTTTTAATTTATCCACGATATATCTAACTATTCCTTCATTAGTTTTCACAGCACTTATTCCTAAATTAAAATCATTTTTAGCAAATGCATAAAGCTGTAAAGTATCTTTAAATAAACACGGTCCCGAAGTTAGGCCAGGTGAAGGTATATCACCTCTTTGATATTTAAAATTCATAGCATGATCAATTTTTTTATAATCTAAATCTAGTTTATCACTTATTTTATAAAATTGATTAGCTATTGAAAATCTAACATATCTATATGAATTAAGAAATAATTTTGTTAATTCTGCTTCCATTGGTTTTAAAACAATAATATCTTTAGAAAATAATTTTAAAAAATTTAAACATTCTTTTTCTGATTTTTTATTTACAGATCCCATAATTTGAGGATATTTATTAAATTCATTTATTGCAAAACCTTGCACAAATCTCTCTGGATAAAATGACAATTTTATATTTTTTTTATTTTGTTTAAAAAAATTATATAAAAAATCAGTTGTACCTGGATAGACTGTTGATCTAATAATTATATGTTGATTATTATTAATAATATTTTTTAATTTTTTAAAATAAGATATAAATTTTTTATGCTCTGGATTAAAAAATTTATCAACTGTTGTACCTAAGCAAACAACATTTATTCTGTTTAATTTAATATCTTTTAAGCCACTAGAAAAAGTTAATAAATTTTTTTTAATTCCAAATTTTAAAATTTTTGCTGCATTAATTTCTTTATGAGGTAATTTACCTTTTTTTATTATTTCCAAAGAATCTAAATTGGTGTCATTTATATGAACTTTTATTTCTTTAGAAATACATATCAGAGCAAAAGCAAGCCCAACATGCCCGGCACCTCCAATAATAGTTATTTCTTTAAACATTTTGCTTATTAATAAATAATTATATATCCATATAATATAAATTAATGACCATAGAATACAAAAATATTTTAACTAAGTCCTTAGTTTTATTGATTTTAGTTTTATTTATTGGCTTACCAATTAATGATTTAGCTGGATTTATATTATTAATATTTTCTATTCCAATTATTATTTTCACTAAAGTCATTAATAAATATAAATATAAATATCTAATTTTTTTAATATCTGCATTTATTTTAATTAATCTATCTATTCCTTCTTTAAAAATACAAGAGGGACATAATCTAGTTATTTTAAATGATAAATCAGATTTATTTTATAAAAGTAATTTTCCAACAGAAATATATGATTATTTTAAAAAACAATATTTATTTTATAAAACTAATAGTGAATGTGATCAAAATCTTGAAAGATGTTGGAAAAATTTTGATCCTCAAAGAATTAGAGATAATTCAAATCCTACAAATCAATTTTTTGCTATTTCTTCAGACTGGTCTATTTATGAAAAAAAATATTCAAGAATAGTAAATAATATAAATTTTTCTAATTTAATCTCGGCAAGAATAGGACAGATAAATAATTTATCATATAATTATTTTTGGTCAAAAAAATATGATTTAGCAAGGGCAAATTTGCCCTTTTTTGTTATGTATGAAATACCCAAAAATTTAATTGATAGTTCTATTTGTTGGGAGGGTAATATATTTTGGGAAAACGATAATGACAAATATTATCACAAACATAATAATACATTTTCATGTCAAAAAATATTAAAACAAGATGTAGGAAAATTAATTTATGGGGTTAGTTTAGGTTCAAGCAAAAATTATAAAGAGTTAAATTATCTTTACGGTCCAGATTATATTGCTGAAAATGATGAATTAGATCTTTTTTTAAAAAAAAATAAATTAAAAATCAAGCTAAAAAAAAGCATCACTTTAGAGTTATATGACAAAATAAAATTATTAACTAAAATAATTTTTATATTTCTTTTATTTTTTTTATTTTTTCAATTACAAAAAAAATTATACTTATTTTCACTTATATATTCAATTTCATTTTTATTTCTTTTAAATTATACAAATAAGAATTTGTTATTAGGTTTTGATCTATTTACTGGTGGTAATGATGGTTTATTATATTTCAGTTATGGTAGCGTACTGTATAATCATATTTTAAATAATAATTTCTATGAATTTTTTCGAGGTATTGAAAGTGTTTTTTATTTTCCTTCTTCTTTAAGATATTTTTGGCCATTAAATCATATATTTTTTGGAGAAACATTTTATGGTTATTTGCTAATAGGGCACATTTATGTAATACTTATATTTTTAATTTTTCAAAAATTATTTGGCTTCAAATGGTCTATATTTCTTACCTTTTTGATATATTTTACAAGAATATTTGAAGGTTATGCTCTATCTGCATATAAATATATTTCTCATATTAATGCTGGTGATGCCGAGCCTTTGGCGATATTCTTCTTTTTATTAAGTTTAATTATATTTTTAAATATTACTTCTAAAGGTGATCAAAATAAAATAATTACCCCTTTTCTTTTTGGTTTTTTTATTTTTCTATCAATTTCATTAAGACCTAATTATCTTCCAACTGGATTTTTGTTTTTTTTACTTCTATTATTTTATTATTATTTTAACAATAAGAGTAAAAAACCCATTACTTATTTATTTATTGGCTTTCTTTTTATATTTTTAATTCCATTACATAATTATATTTATGGTGGTTCTTACACACTATTAAGTTCTGGGCATCATCATAATACACATGTACCTGTTCATATTTATTATCACGCCTTTATTGATTTAATTAATTTTAATTTTCAAAATTCTGAATATATTAATAAAATTCTAAGACAAATGTATAGATGGATTAAACCTTATGAAATTCATTATCTAATAACATTTTCTATAATTATTTATTCTTTAATAAAAAATAAAAGTTATGCTATTAAGTCTATATCTCTTTTAGCATTATCTCAACATGCTGTCCTATTAGTTTTTGAACCTACAAATAGATATGCTTATTTGGCATGGATTCTGACAATTATAATTACTTTTGAATTTACTATAAAAAATATTAATAAATATATTATTTTAAAAAAATAAAACTATTTTAAAAATTTATCAACTTCTACTTGGTAAGATTCTACCAATCTGTTTGTTTCATTTGCCATTGCCACAACTGCTATTAATTCTTTTAACATTTCATCTGTCATACCTTTGTTTTTAGCTGACTTAGTATGTGATCTTATACAATATTCGCAACTATTAGTCATAGACACAGCAACATATATTAATTCTTTAGTTAAGGTATCTAGATGACCTTTTTTCATCACTTCTTTTAGAGAATTCCATGTTCTTTCTAAAGTTTCTGGATCTGTAGCTATTGTTTTCCAAAAGTTTGGAATCTTATTAATCTTTCTAATCTTTTTTATTTCATCAAAAACTTTTTTTACTTTCCCCTTTGCTTTTTTTTCTGAAATAGATTTTAATAGTGTCATAATAGCCTCCATCTATTTGTTCTATTCGGTAAATTTTAAAAATAAAAAACTAAATATTTATTTCTTTTTCTGACGTTTTTTATTTCTTCTATACTTCGAGCCTCTTTTTCTTCGGCCTCTATGTTTTTTTGGATAACCCATATTTAAAAGAGATTGGTATACAAAAAAATATTTAAGTCAAAGATTAATAATGCCAATCTCTAGCTTCATTATAGAGAAAATCCCGGAAAACCTCTAGCCTTCTATCGTTCTTAAACTCTTCAGTATATACAAAGTAAGTTTGATATGAAGGGCCTTCAAGATTTGGCAGAACTCTAACCAAATGAGGTTTATCTGCAACCATATAGTCAGGAATTGATGCTAATCCTGACCCATTTTCAACTGCTAATGAGATTCCATAAATACTATTAACTCTAAATTTTGGAATCCTTTTACCTTTGTTTTTTCCAACTTTTAAAATCCAATCAATATTTGATATTGGTGAAGGCAAACCAGATCCAAAGCAAATTAGATTATGTTTATCTAAATCATTTGTATTTCTTGGTATGCCATTTTTTTGAAGATAATCTGATGAAGCATAAATATGATTATGAAAATTAACAAATCTTTTAAAAATTAGATTTGCTTGAGTTGGTTTTTTTACCCGCACAGCTATATCAGCTATTCTTTTTGTTAAATCTACCTCTTCATCACTTATTAAAATACTTATATCAATGTCAGGATATTGGTTAGCAAACTTATTTATTCTGGGAGTTAACCACGTAGATCCAAAACCAACTGTTGTATTAATAGTTAATTTTCCAGTAGGTTTAGTTTTTTTATCAATTAGTTTTTTTTCAAAGTCAGCAATAGAAAAATTTATATTATTTACTGCATTAAATAAATTTTCTCCTTGCTCTGTCAATCTCACTCCTTTTTGATGTCTAATAAATAGTAAAGTTTTTAGATCAAATTCTAAATCTTGAATTTGTCTACTGATTGCAGATTGACTTATATTAAGTTTGACACTTGCTTTGGAAATATTCTTATTTACAGCTACTTCATAAAATGTTTTTAATTTATTCCAATCCATTATCTAAGTGAGTCAATAAGTTTTTTATAATCAGATTCATTTTCTCCATAAATATACGATCCAGCAACTAAAACATCTGCTCCTTTTTCTATACATAATTTAGAAGTTTGATTATTTATTCCTCCATCAATTTCTATTTCAAAACCTAAATTTTTTTTATTTCTTATATTATTGAGATTAGAAATTTTATCTAACTGACTTTTCATAAATTTTTGGCCACCAAATCCTGGCACTACTGTCATTACTATAACGATGTCTACTATATCAATATACTTTTCTATATTTTCAATTTCTACATTTGGATGAATTGCCAAACCACATTTACATCCTAATTTCTTAATTTTTTCTAATATCTCTTTGGGGTCTTTTTCAGTTTCTGGATGAAAACTTATAATATCAGCGCCACTATTTACAAAGTTTTCAATAAATTTATTAGTGCTATTTATCATCAAATGTACATCTAAGATCTTATTTGTTACTTTTCTGAGAGAATTAACAATATTAGGGCCGAAAGTGATATTGTTTACATACTGACCATCCATAATGTCTATGTGTATATAATCAGCACCCGCTTTATCTACATTTTCTACTTCTTTCTGAATTTTTAGGAGATTTGCAGATAGAATTGATGGAGCTATTTTGATCATTTAATTTTTTTATTAAAATTACTATAATATAATATAATACGATATGAAAGAGGTAGATATGAAAATTGAAGTACCCATTTCTATTGGAGAGTTGTTTGATAAAGTATCTATTCTAGAAATAAAAAAACATAAAATTGCTGATAAAAAAATGTTAAACCTTGTTAATGATGAGCTTACTTTGTTATCAAATTATGTTGATTCTATAATTAATAAAAATAAAAATCTTGAAGAAAAAGCTAATAGCTTAATTAAAAAACTAAAAAATATTAATGAAGAATTGTGGGACATAGAAGATAAAAAAAGAGATTGCGAAAGAAAAAAAATATTTGATAATAATTTTATTGAATTAGCAAGAGCTGTTTATATTAAAAATGATCAAAGAGCTGAATTGAAAAGAGAAATTAATCTAATATTTGATTCAAAAATTATTGAAGTAAAATCCCATAAAAATTATTGAATTAGTTTACTCTTTTTAAACCTGAATTGACTATGTTTATCAAAATAGCTTTGTAGTCAGATTCATTAAAAACACCTAAGCTGTCTTTTGCTATATTTGCAAAATGTTTTGCACGCTCTATTGTATCTTTTATACAGTCATATTTTTTAATTATACTTATTGCTTTTTTAAAATCATCTTGATCTTGATGAAGATTTTCAATTGTTTTTTTCCAAAATTCTTTTTCATTATTATTTGAACGTAAATAAGCTAGAATTATAGGTAGAGTTACTTTTCCTTGTTTAAAATCATCGCCTATGTTTTTTCCTAAGTTATTTGATGATGAAGAATAATCAATTGCATCGTCAATTAACTGAAAAGACATACCAAAATTTGTACCAAATGATTTTAGCGCTTCAATTTTTTCAATCGTGGTATTTGCACTTATTGCTCCAATTTTGCATGCAGCACTAAAAAGGGAAGCTGTTTTTCCATCAATAACATCAAAATAAATGTTTTCATTTATAGCAGGATTTTTATCATTACTTAATTCTAGTATTTCACCTTCTGAAATTATAACACTTGTATCAGCTAAAACTTTTAATATTTCCGTGCTTCCATATTTTGCCATTAATTGAAAAGCTCGACTAAATAAAAAGTCACCAACTAATACGCTAGTTTTATTTCCCCATATTTCATTTGCTGTTAGTGAGCCTCTTCTTTTTCTACTTTCATCAATAACATCATCATGAAGAAGCGTGGCTGCATGAATGAATTCTACAGCAGCTGCAAGACCTAAATAATTTTTATCATTATCATCTTTCTTTTTACATAAATTGTAACAGCATGAAGTAAGAAGTGGCCTCAATCTTTTTCCACCAGATAATATTAAATGTGAGGCAATTTCTTGAATTAAAGGAATCTTGCTATCAATTTTTTCAAGAATAAGAGAATTAATCGATTCTAAATCATTACCAGAAAGATCTTTTAGTTTACTAAGATAGAAATCAAAATCTCGATTTTCCTCTTTTAATTGAATTAATTGACCCATAAGCATACCTAATAATATTATTATAGCTAACTTCTAGTAAATTTTTGTCACAGATATATGTTTTTAATATTTTTTGTACCTAAAATAGGTTAATTTTGATAATTTTTGGCTTATTAGTAGTAATATCTTTCTCGTTAGTATAACTTTTGATAAGTAGGAAATATGTTAAATTCACTTTTTGGCAAATCAGTTACTATTCCCACATTAAGGCTTTCAGGAGTGATTGGTCAGGGAGGAATATTCAAATCTGGTTTGACATTAAATTCTTTAGATAAATTAATTGATAAATTATTTTCTGATAAAAAAAGTCCAGTAGTTGCTTTAATTATAAATTCTCCAGGAGGCTCACCAGTTCAATCCTCATTAATAGCAGAAAAAATTATATCAAAATCAAAAGAAAAAAATAAAAAAGTTTTAGCATTTGTGGAAGATGTTGCTGCTTCAGGTGGATATTGGTTGGCTTGCTCTGGTAACGAAATTTTTATAAATCAAAATTCTATTGTAGGCTCTATAGGAGTTATTTCTCCAGGTTTTGGTTTTGTTGAATTATTAAAAAAAGTTGGAATAGAAAGAAGAGTTTATACTTCGGGAAAAAGTAAAAGTTTTTTAGATCCATTTAAGGCTGAAAAAAAAGAAGATATAAAAAGATTAAAAATTATCCAAGAACAGATACATGATAATTTTATTTCTTATGTTCAAAATAGAAGAGGAAAAAAAATAAAGAGTAATTTAAGAAATGAAATATATAGTGGGCTTTTTTGGATTGGAGAAAAAGCTATAGATCTAGGTTTAGCTGATGAAATAGGTTCAATTAATGAAGTAATTAAAAAAAGATATGGAAAAAAAGCAAAAATAAAAATTATTGATCATAAAAAATCATTTATACAGCGCAAATTATCTTCTTCATTGCCTAAATCTACAATAGATATTGAAAAATTAATAGAAAAATTAGAGGAAAGATCTCTTTGGTCAAGGTATGGCTTATAATGAAAATATTAATTTTAATACTAATTGTGTTATTGGTTTTAATTTTATTTCGTTTTATTAATAATTTAAATAAAAAAAACAAATCAAAAAAAAATAATAAGATAATTGACCTAGAAAAGGACCCTAAAACAAATGAATATAAGCCTAAAGAATAATTATGGCTGCTAATACAATGGAAGAATTAGTTTCTCTTTGCAAGAGAAGAGGCTTTATATTTCAGTCTAGTGATATTTATGGAGGGGTTAAGGGGTTGTATGACTTTGGCCCGATGGGAGTTGAGTTAAAAAATAATTTAAAGCAAGCTTGGTGGAAATCAATGGTTTATGAAAGAGATGATATAGAGGGTCTGGATTCATCTATTTTGACAAATCCAGACGTACTAAAATATTCAGGCCACCAAGATACATTTTCAGATCCTCTTGTAGACTGCAAATCATGCAAGAATAGGTTTAGAGATGATCAGCTAATTAATAATAGTTGTCCAAATTGTAAATCTAAAGATTTAACGAATCCTAGACCATTCAATTTAATGTTTAAAACTTCTATAGGCCCAATAGATGATGATAGTAATTTTGCTTATCTGAGACCTGAAACTGCTCAGCAGATATTTACAAATTTTAAGAATGTTTTAGATTCTACAAATAAAAATCTCCCTTTCGGAATTGCACAAATTGGTAAAGCTTTTCGAAATGAAATAACTCCAAGAAATTTTATTTTTAGAGTTAGGGAGTTTGAACAAATGGAGTTGGAGTTTTTTGTAAAACCAAGTTCAGATGAAAAATGGCATAAATACTGGGTAGATAAAAGATATTCTTGGTGGTTAGAGCAAGGCATAAATAAAGAAAATCTTAAAATTGTAGAGGTTGAAAAAGATGAACTTTCCCATTATTCAAAATCAACCATAGATCTTATTTATCAATTTCCTCATGGAAACGAAGAGCTTGAGGGTATAGCAAACAGAACAGATTTTGACTTGGGTTCACACACTAAAAACCAGAAAGAATTTAATATAAATTCAAAAGTTTTAACAAATGAAAAATCTACTACAAAATTAGCAGTTCAGGATATTTCTGAAAAAAATTGGTTTATCCCATTTGTTATTGAACCATCTGCTGGAGTAGAAAGAGGAGTTCTTGCTCTTCTTAATGAAGCTTATAAAATTGATGAAAAAAATTCAAGAACAGTACTAGCTTTAAAACCTCAGTTATCTCCAATTAAAGCTGCAGTCATTCCTTTAAAGCGAAATAATGAAGAATTGGTTAAATGTGCAAAAGATATAAAAACAAAATTACAATCTCTTAGTTTAGGAAGAGTTGTTTTAGAAAATTCTGGAAATATTGGCAAAAATTATAGAAGACATGATGAAATTGGTACACCTTTGTGTATTACAGTTGATTTTGAAACATTAGAAAATGAAAGTGTAACTATTAGAGATAGGGATACTATGAATCAACAAAGAATAAATAGTAATGAGCTAGATAGTTTTTATAAAAAGTGTTTTGACTAATAATAATGAATGATATTAAATAATTTTTCTAAATAAAATTCTGTTAATTTTTCTATTATGAATAAAAAATTTAATGACATAATTTCTTGCCGTGCGTTATATTTTAATCTTTCTTTTTATATAGGCCTATGGACTATAAGAATCCCAACAATAAAAGATCAGTTAGACACTGATTATATTGGTATTGGCTACATAATGGCCACATTTGCTTTTGGTTCGATTTTAATAATGATTTTTTCAAATGAAATTATAAAAAAATTTTCATCAAAAATTTCAATAGGAGTTAGTGGCATTGCTCAAGCAATTTTATGGCCAATAGCTCCCTTAATATTTGATTTAAATATTTTTTTATTCTATGCATTTATATTTGGTCTCTGTTATGGATTGTTTGAAGTGGCAATTAATCTACAAGCATCCAATATTGAAAAAAGAGAAAAGAAATCTATGATGTCAGGTTTCCATGCTTTTTTTAGCTTAGGTCTTCTTGCTGGATCATTTTGTACCAGTCTATTGCTTGAAATAAATGTCTCATTTTTCTCCAATGTTTTAATTTATGTAATCATTCTCTTGCCACTACATATTTATTTTGTTAGTTTTCTTAATAAAGATCATATTTCTATAAAAGAAGGAAAAGGAAATATATTTTTCTTTTGGCCGGCAATTATATTAGTTCTCGTATTTATCACTATAAGTGATTCTTTTACAGAGGGTGGAATTGACTCATGGGCTGCTTTATATATGCGTGATTCAATAAATGTTGAGGGTTTTAAAATAGGAATTGCTACTATTTGCTTTAACTTTTTTATGGTTATAGGAAGACTAACAGGTGATAGAATCAGAGACAAAATTGGAGTTTATAAATTTTTGATTTGTTTATTAATTTTAACAATAATTGGTTTATTAATTATATTAATTTTTAATTCAGTTTTTTCATCTATAATTGGATTTAGTATAGTTGGATTTGGTATATCAAGTATCATCCCTCTTGCTTATAGTCTTGCTTCAAGGATAGAAGGCGTTGATAGCGCTGTTGGCATTTCAATAATTTCAATTTCTGCTTATGGAGTTTTTATGATTGCTCCTGCTTTTATGGGTTATATTGCAAAATATTTAGGCATTAATTTCGTTTTTTCTCCAATGATATTGCTTTTTTTATTTTCATTAATTATTGTAATTATTTACAAAAAAAAATTATCCTATAATTTTTAATTTTGCATTTTCAGAATTTAATATTTGACCATATTCAATTATTTTTTTAGCATCTATAATTTTAATCATAGCCATAGCAAAGTTTTTTGTAAAAGATAGTATTTCACCTATTTCATTATTATTCAAAAATACTTTTGAATTAATAGATATTTCCCCTGACAATATTTCTAAAGCTCTTATACTTTTTTTTAATAGCGAGCGGTATTTCATTCTGGCAGTAATTTCTTGACCAACGTAACAACCCTTTTCCCAATCAATAGCATTTATTTTTTCAAAATTATTTTCCAATAATAAAGATTTGTTAACTACTAAATCCATAGCAGAATAAGGTATTATGTTTTTAATCATTAATTCTCTATAAAAATCAAAATTTATTTTAGTTAAATTGTTTTGTTCAATTATTTTAATAATATCATTTTTATTAGCAAAAATTTTTTTCCCTAAATTGTCATTTCTTGGATCAGTAAAATTTATTATTTCTTCATTCAATTTTAAATCATTATTTAAAATCACTATAGAATTGTAATCGTTGTTTTCTTTAATATCTATATCGGATCTAAGTTTATAAATATTTAATTTTTTTAAAAAATCATTTTTAAATCTTTCATTAATTTCAATTAAGTATTGATCTTTTTTTTGATATATAAAAAAATCAGCTAAAAATTTTCCCTGAGGACTTAGTAAACATGAATAAATTCCATTTTTTTTAACACATTTATTAATATCATTTGTAATAATACTCTGCAAAAATTCATTTTTATCATTTCCAGATACATTGATGAATTTAGATTCGTTTAAATCTACATACTTGTTTGTTGTCATATTGAAAATAGTGTATATTCATAAAATTAATAATAAATACTGGAAATTTAGGTGAAAATACTTGTTATATCCTCCAATCTTATTGGAGATAATATTTTATCTAGCGGAGTGTTACAACATTTTTTAAAAACTTATTCTAACACTAAATTCACATTAATTACAGGGCCCACAGCCTATCAATTATATGAACATTTCCCTAATTTAGAACAAAAAATTATCATTAAAAAGAAAAAATACAATTTGCACTGGTTTATCATTTTACAAAAATGTTTATTTAAAAAGTGGGATATAGTCATTGACTTTAGGTCATCTTTATTAAGTTATTTTCTTGTTAAAAAGAAAAAGTATATTTTTGTTAAAAATAATAAAAATTTTCATTTAGAGCAATTAAACCAACTTTTTAAATTTAGTTGTTTGAATTTAAAAATCTTTAGTAGTGATAAAGAAAATAAAGTAGCAGAAAAATATATTTATAAAAACTATAAGCATGTTGTAATTTGTCCTGGAGGAAACTGGAAGCCAAAAATATGGTCTGTAGAAAATTATAACAAATTAATTAAAAAAATATTGATCAAATATAATCAAGTAAAATTTATTTTAGTAGGATCTAGCAATGAAGAAAAAAATTTATTTAAAGACATTGTAAAAGAAATAGATAATGAACGTTTGATCAATCTTATGGGTAAAAGCTTAACATTAACTTCAGCATTTATGAAAAAAAGTAATTTATTTGTTGGTAATGACTCAGGATTAATGCACTTATCAGTTTCTTCAAGTTTAACCACTATAGCTCTTTTTGGTCCAACAAATGATAAAATTTACGGTCATAAAGGAGATAGTTCATTTATAATACGCACAACAGAAAGTTATGAAAATTTAAGAAATAATATTATTGATGAAAATAAATCGTATATGGATTCTATTAAGGTTGATGATATACTTGATGTAATCCAAAAAAATAAATTATTATAATGAACGAAAAAATAATCGAAATTATTCAGCCAGATGATTGGCATACTCATCTAAGAGAGGGAGATATTCTAAAAACTGTTTTAAAATTTTCTTCTAGAATAAACAATAGGTGTATAGCTATGCCAAATTTACATAATCCTATAACTTCATCTTCTTTAGCTATTAAATATATTCATGAAATTAAAAAAAATTTTACATCAAAAGAATTTACTCCCTTAATACCATTTTACTTGACTGATAATATGGATTTAATAGATTTTGATAAAGGTTTAAAAAATGAAATATTTGTTGGTGCTAAATTATATCCTCAAAATTCAACTAATAATTCATCCAATGGTGTAACAAAATTAGAAAATATTTTTCCTGCTTTAGAAATTTTAGAAAAAAGAGATAAAGTTTTATTAATTCATGGAGAAAAAGTAGACAAAAACATTGATATCTTTGATAGAGAAAAATATTTTATTGATGATGAACTTACAAATATTAGAAAAAAATTTTCCAACCTTAGAATTGTACTAGAGCATGTTTCTTCAAAATATGGTGCGGATTTTGTAGCTCAAAATAAAAAAATGGGCGGAACAATAACTCCGCAGCATATGTTATTAACAAAAAAAGATATTTATTTTAATGATGTCATCGATCCTTTTTCATATTGTATGCCAATTGTAAAAGAAGAAGAAGATTTAATATGTCTGAGAAAATATGCATGTTCAGGACATGAAAATTTTTTTTTAGGTACTGACTCAGCTCCTCATGATATTAAAAACAAGAATTTGAATGGGATTGTAAAACCTGGAATTTTTTCATCTCCCGCCTCACTTGAACTTTATGCTGAAATTTTTGATCAAGAAAATTCAATCAATAAACTAGAAACTTTTTCTTCAATAAATGGACCTAATTTTTATAATTTGCCACTTAACACTAATAAAATAAAAATAGCTAAGAAGAGCTGGTATTTAGAAGAATTTACTCAAGAAAATAACATAAAAATAAAAAATTTTTTTGGAGGCAAAAAATTAAATTGGAAAGTAATACAATAAGATTTATAAGAATTTGGTTTTAAATATATAATATGAATATTGGTACAATAATTTACACTTGGATTTACGGAAGAAAAGTAGGTTCTGATGAGTTTAATAATAGATATTATTGCAATTCAAATGATTTTAATGATTTAAATTCAAAAAGATGGGTTATCTTTTCAGGAGAAATAGAAGCATCTTCTGTTCCATCTCATTGGCATGCTTGGCTTCATAAATCAATTAATGTTCCTCCAATAAATTATAAAAAAAAATATGATTGGCAAAAAAAACATCAAGCAAATATGACTGGCACACCTAATGCTTATTATCCAAGCTCACATCCTCTATCTAAAAAAAGAAAAATAAAAGTCAGTAAAGATTATGAAGTTTGGAAACCTTAATATTATTTTTTGTTTATTTACTTTCTTTTATTCATCTAGCTCTTATGCAGATTTAATTGAAGGACAATCAGTAGAAATGCAAATTTTAAATAAAATTACTTCTAAAATTAATAATATAAACATAGATATAAATAACTCTCATGAATATGAAACTTTAAATATAGAAGTTTTTATGTGCTATAAAAGACCCCCTGAAGACATTCCAGAAGATTTTGCTTTGCTTAGGATCTTTGATGTTATCAAAGACAGTAAAGAAAAAGTATTTCAAGGATGGATGATATCATCTAGTCCTTCTGCAGCCCCTTTTGAACATCCAATTTATGATATTTGGATTAAAAATTGCAATATCAAAAAAATATAAACTTTTATTCAAATTTTTTCATATAATTCAAATCATAATTACCTGAAGTAAACTCATCCGAACTAATAATTTTTTGATGTAATTGAATATTTGTGTCTATCCCTAATATTATATATTCTTCAAGTGCTCTTTTCATTTTTTGAATACAATCTTTTCTATTAGCTCCATAGGTAATAAGTTTTGCTATCATACTGTCATAGTTAGGAGGAATTGAATATCCTTGATAAACAGCTGAATCTACTCTTACTCCAAGTCCACCTGGCTGATGATATTGTTTGATTGATCCAGGCGAAGGTATAAATGTTTCAGAGTGCTCTGCATTTATTCTGCATTCTATAGAATGTCCTTTAGCAACTATATTTTCTTGTTCTATTTGTATTTTTTCCCCACAAGCCACCATAATTTGTTCTTTAACTAAATCAGTATTAGTAACCATTTCTGTAACTGGATGCTCAACTTGTAGCCTAGTATTCATTTCTAAAAAATAAAAATTATTATTTTCATATAAAAATTCTAAAGTTCCTACGCCTTCATATTTTATTGATTTTATAAGTTTCACACAAAGTTCATTAATTTTTTTTCTTTCTTCATTATTTAAATTTATACAAGGAGATTCTTCTATAAGTTTTTGATGTTTTCTTTGTATAGAACAATTTCTTTCTCCAAGTGATAAAACATTTCCATGAGAGTCTGCTAAAATTTGTATTTCTATATGCTTTGGAGATGTGAGGTACTTTTCAATATATATTGTGTCATCATTAAATGATTTTTTCGATTCTATTTTAGCAGATTTTATAGATTTTTCTAAATCATTAACATTATTAATTATCCTCATACCTTTACCGCCACCACCATTTGCTGCTTTTATTATAACTGGCAATCCCACCTTACTAATAAATTCTTTTATCTCTTCGGTATTATTCATATAATTTATGCTGGGTATATTTTGAATTCCATTATTAGAAGAAATTTCTTTTGCTCTTATTTTATTTCCCATCATCTCTATATGTTCAGACTTAGGGCCAATGAATTTTATTTTATGTTCTTCAATTATCTCTACAAATCTTTTATTTTCACTTAAAAAACCATATCCTGGATGTATAGCGTCAGAATTTGTAAGTGATGCAGCAGTAATTATTGCTGGAATATTTAAATAACTAGACTGTGCAGGAGCAGGACCTACACAAACACTTTCATCTGCCATTCTTACATGCATTGCTGATTCATCTGCTTCAGAATGAATAGCCACAGTTTTTATATTTAGCTCTCTGCAAGCTCTCAAAATTCTGAGAGCAATTTCACCTCTATTAGCAATTAAAATTTTTTTGAACATTATTCAAAAATAATAAGATCATCCCCAAATTCTACTGGCTGACTATTTAAAACTAATATTTTTTTAATAACCCCAGATTTAGGAGCCTTTATTTCATTAAAAGTTTTCATAGCTTCAATAAGAAGCAAAATATCACCTTGCTTAACATGTTGTCCTTCTTTTATATAAGGTGAAGCTGAGGGATCAGGAGATAAATATGCTACACCAACCATAGGAGATTTTACAAGATTTTCTAATTTAATAGGATTATTTTCTTTTTTTTCTTCCTTACTGATCAATGATTCATTTTTATTAGTTTGAAGTGAAGAGTTAATCAATTCATGATTAGAAAGAATTTCAATTTCATAATTACCTTTTTTAATTTTAATTTTTTGAATATCCTTTAATTTAAATTCCTTTCTCAAAAGGGAAATATTTTCTATGTCAGTTTTATCAATTTTAACCATAATTATTTATCATTAATTAAATTATTTAAAGCTTCAATAGCTAATATATAGCTAAAAGAACTAAATCCACAGATTATTCCATCCACACCTTTCGAAGTTATGCTATCTTTTCTATAGTCTTCTCTATTATAAATGTTTGAAAGGTGAATTTCAATTTTTGGCTTAGATATCGCCCTTAGGGCATCAAGTAAAGCAACAGATGTATGGGTATATGCTGCTGGATTTATAATAATTCCTTCATATTCTTTTTCGACTGAATGGATCAAGTTTATCATTTCACCCTCATTATTGCTTTGAAAGAAAAAAAGACTAAGATTTAATTCTTCACATTTTTTTTTGCATGATTCTTCAATATCCTTCAAAGATAATGTGCCATAAATTTTTGTTTCTCTATTTCCTAATAAATTTAAATTTGGCCCATTTATAATGATTATTTTTTTCATAATATTTTATTTAAAGTGTTTACTTAGTTTAAGTCCTTGATTTTGATAATTTGATTTAATAATTGATCCATATACCACCTTTGATTCTTTGTTAAGCTTTTCATAGTTTATTCTAGCAACAATTTGACCATCCTCTAAAATAAATGGCACTTCATTTGTTTTTACTTCAAGAACTGCAAAAGATCCAAATTTATCTCCGAAACCTGGATCAAAGAAACCAGCATAATGAACTCTAAAGTCTCCGATACCTGTATCATAAGGGATCATTTCACCAGCCATATTATTTGGAATTCTAATTTTTTCTTTTGATTTTAAAATATAAAATTTTTTTGGCTCAATAATTAAGGAATTATTAATTGATCTAATAGAATCCCAATAAGGCTTTATATTGTGTTTGTTCACATCTTTAAAATTTAAAATTGGGGCATTTTTTTTTGCAACAAATGCACATATTTTGTTTTTAGTATCTAAATCTACAGAAATTTTTAATCCTTTATTTATATCTGGTTTCATGACCTTACCAAATTTATTAAATATAATCGG
>MDTE01047905.1_pt1 | contig 23718 bp, 25 predicted proteins | sample 811231 | NCBI WGS metagenome assembly MDTE01 (sample SAMN05326651, study PRJNA326480) | marine metagenome | isolation source: seawater | place: Indian Ocean: Red Sea | collected 2010 | reverse complement strand
GAAGCCGTCTGCGTCCGAAACGCGCAGCACGCGCCACTCGCGCTCGCCCGCATCCGCCCTGGACTTCCTCAGCAGTTTGTCCTGCATGGTCCCGCCGGTCTGCGAGCGGGTCAGACCAACAAGGTCCTTGACCTGCTCGCGCACCGTCGTCAATGTCGGTCTGACGTTGCTGTAGCTCACCTGGCGCGCATCCGTGAGCGGCCCGGACTCGCGACAGTCGAACTTAAGCGCCACCCCGCGATGGCTGTCGGCGTAACGGCGCCACGAACCGGGGTCCCTGACCGTGTCGGACATCGCCAGGACGCGGGCCGAAGAAATCATCTTCTGCCAGGCGCACTCGAGCTTCCGCAGCTTGAGTTCCAGCGTTCCAGCGGTCGCGGACAGCAGCTCGGAGAGGGCGCCGTACGCTTCGCTCTCGTCATGGAAGCGGTCTTCCGTCCGCCATCGACGAATTGCCTTGTAGAGTGGATGGTTGAGATCGCCGGACGGCAGATCCCGGGTAAAGATCATGGCGGACGCGGTCTTCAACATCGCCTGATTAACGGACAGATGGTCGAACGGCAACTGTGGATCCGCGCGCAGTTCCCACGGGTCCTCGAAGAGCTCCGGTGAGCTCCAGCGCAAGGTTTGGTTGCTCAGGATGAGCTTCGCCGTGTCCGTGCTGGCGTATTTGATGAGCGTCTCTGGTGTTCTCACGTCCCTGTCCTTGGGGTTCGGAACCGTCGCCTGAAACCGGTGGGTAGGAATGAGTCTAGTAAAGAATCCGGGGGTGTCACGGCTGGCGTCTATCTTTCCGCTCTTTCACGGCGTTTACGGCATGCCGCATGGTTGGGGCCGGGGGCACAGGCGCCGCTCGCAGAGCTCGGTCAACAGCGCACGCAAGCCGCCCGACGGGACCAAACAGACCTCCGTGATGTGTCTCGCCCACGACCTTCCCTTGCCTTTCCTTTGGGTCGGTTTTCTGTATGATTGCCCCTCTGCGCGGTCGTTCTCACGACCCGTTCCGGTCTCCGATCCGCAAGTGGAGCAGGTAATCAATATGAGTGTTGAATTACTGGACACCACCCGATTTCACGGCTTTCGCGTGCGTCGTCAAATTGCGGGAAAGACCTTTCAGGAGTACTTCTCACTCAAAGAGAACGGCAAGCGAATACGCGGCGCCGCTCGTGCCCGGGTGAAGGCCGTGGCCGAAGAGCGGGATGCTGTCCTGAAGAAGAAGCAGGACAAGGCACGCGCGGAGGCGGCCCGTAGCGCGGTATTCGGCAAGGAGCGCAATGTTCGCGGCATCCTGTTTCGCCTCAAGACCGAAAAAAGCGGGACCCGAACTCCGGTATTCCAGATCGGAATCATGTCGACCAAGGCCGGCAAGATCGTCAATACGACTGTATCGATCAACCTGCACGGCCTTGCGGGCGCGTGGCAGAAAGCGGTCGACTTCTACGCCGACCACAAGCAGATTTCGAAGCGCGCAAAGCTCTACAAGGAACTGCTGAAGGCGTGTCCTAGCAAGGCAGAACTGGACGCAATGAAGCGACGCAGGCGCCGCAGGCGCTGAGCGCCGGCCCAGGTGGCCATCCCGCAGAATCTGCCCTTCGAACGACCCGTCCGTCTGGTCTTTTCTGGTAGTCTCCCGCGCCCGGGCAACTGGCCCCACGCGGTCTGATTCCCCGTGGCGGTCCGCTTGCCCGACCGGAGTGGCCCGGCCGGTGAGCCATCCCGGCCAATTGAGACCTTCAGGAGGAGTCCGTGTCGTACGAGAGCGAATTCGAGCGCGCCCGCGGGGACGCAGAAGCCTTCTGGATGGATCAGGCGGCTGCGATTGCCTGGCGGAAGAAGCCGGCGGGCGCGCAGTCGACCGACGACAATGGCGTGACCCGCTGGTTTGCCGATGGCGAACTCAATACAGCTGAACTCTGTCTGGATCGCCATGTGGACGAAGGCCGCGGCGATCAGGTTGCGCTGATCTACGATTCGCCCGTCACCCGGACAAAGGCCACCTTCACGTATCGTGAACTGCGCGATGAGGTTGCCCGTGTCGCGGGCGGGCTCGCCGCGCTCGGTGTCGGCAAGGGCGATCGCGTGGTGATCTATCTGCCGATGGTGCCCGAGGCAGCAATCTCGATGTTGGCGTGCGCGCGACTGGGTGCCATCCACTCGGTCGTGTTTGGCGGATTCGCTGCGCGCGAACTGGCTACGCGGATTGACGATGCGCAGCCCAGAGTCGTCATCTGCGCAACCTGTGGCATCGAGTTCGACCGTGTGATCCCCTACAAGCCGCTCGTAGACGAAGCGTTGTCGATGGCGTCCCACACTGTTGAACACTGCGTCGTGCTGCAGCGCCCTCAACACCCCGCGCCGCTCGGCGACCGAGACGTCGACTGGGGCGCCATGCTGGCCGCTGCTGTGCCGGCTGAGCCTGTCACCGTCACAGGGTCGGACCCGCTCTACATTCTTTACACGTCCGGAACGACGGGCAAGCCGAAAGGCGTCGTGCGGGACAACGGCGGACATGCGGTTGCTCTGCATTACTCGATGGGAGCCATCTACGGCGCAGAGCCGGGAGATGTGTACTGGGCGGCCTCGGACGTTGGCTGGGTCGTCGGCCATTCCTACATCGTGTACGCGCCGCTTCTTTATGGGTGCACCACGATCCTGTTCGAGGGCAAACCGGTCAGAACCCCGGACGCAGGGACGTTCTGGCGGGTCATCAGCGAATACGGGGTCCGCATTTTCTTCACCGCACCGACGGCGTTCCGCGCGATTCGCAAGGAGGACCCGCAGGCCAACCTGATCGGCGACTACGATCTTTCTTCGCTCGAGATGCTGTTCGTGGCGGGCGAGCGCACCGATCCGCCAACCTATCACTGGCTCGAGGAGACGCTGAAAGTCCCGGTGATCGACCATTGGTGGCAGACGGAAACGGGCTGGCCGATGGCCGCCAACCCCATGGGCATCGAAGCGCATCCGACCAAGGCCGGCTCCGCGAGCTTTCCCGTACCGGGCTACGACATTCGAATACTCGGTCCCGACGGTGACGAACTCCCGGCCGGCACCGAAGGTGACGTCGCGGTCCGCCTGCCGCTGCCGCCCGGAACGCTGCCAACGGTGTGGGGCGATCACGCACGGTACGATCGTTCTTACATGCAGGCCCATCCCGGCTACTACCAGACTGGGGATGGCGGTTTCATCGACAAGAATGGGTATCTCTTCATCATGGGGCGCACCGATGACGTCATCAACGTTGCCGGCCACCGGCTGTCGACGGGGGAGATGGAAGAGATTGTCGCCGGTCACCCGGCGGTCGCCGAGTGTGCGGTGATTGGCATTGAGGATGCGGAGAAGGGGCAGATCCCACTGGCGCTTGCGCTGCTGAAGGACGGGGTGAACGTACCCGCCGAGGCGCTCCAGTCGGAGTTGGTGGCGCTGGTGCGCAGGGACATCGGCGCCTTCGCAAACTTCAAACGGGTGCTGGTCGTCCCGCGGTTGCCGAAGACCCGCTCGGGTAAAATTCTGCGGCAGGTGATGAGGAAGATCGCTGACGCGCAGCCCTACGATCCGCCGGCGACCATTGACGATCCGGTGATCCTGGACGAGATTGCGGACGCGATGCGTTCGGGAAATGTTGGTCTGATATCGACATCCGGCGCGTAGGCGCCACAGCCACAACGGGCAGAATCCAAACGACTTCACTCAGGAGAGTCATCGACTATGGCAGGTACGGTACTGATTACGGGCGCATCCTCGGGCTTCGGCGAAGCGAGCGCGCGCAAGTTCGCGGCCGAGGGCAAAGACCTCGTCATCTGTGCGCGCCGGGGCGATCGCATCGAGGCGCTCGCGCAGGAGTTGTCGGCACAGACGAAGGTGCACGGCATGGTGCTGGACGTCCAGGACCGGGATGCCGTCGCCGGAATGGTCGAGGCGATCCCCGAGGACTTTCGGGACATCGACATCCTGATCAACAACGCGGGTCTCGCGCTCGGGCTCGGCGGCGCGCACGAGGCTGACCTCGATCAGTGGGAAACGATGGTCGACACGAACATCAAGGGTCTCATGTATTGCACCCGCGCGATCCTGCCGCTCATGGTCGCGCGGGGCGGTGGTCATGTCGTCAACCTGGGTTCCGTCGCTGCAAGCTGGCCGTACCCGGGCGGCAACACCTACGGAGGCACGAAGGCCTTTGTGCAGCAGTTTTCACGCAACCTGCGAACGGATCTGCTCGGCAAGAATATCCGCGTGACGAATGTGGAGCCGGGCATGTCGGAGACCGAGTTCTCGATCGTTCGTTTCGAGGGTGATGAGGAGAAGGCCGGCCAGGTCTATGCTGGCACACGATCCCTGTCCGGCGAGGACATCGCAGAGATCATCTGGTTCGTCACGGCGCTGCCGCCCCACATCAACATCAATCAGCTGGAAATCATGCCGACGTGCCAGACCTGGGCGCCGTTTGCGGTGCACCGGGAAGGCTGAGGCGTACGTTGGACGTGACCTTGACCGCGTCACGGACAAACTAGCCGCATGTCCGAAGCAAACACCCAGGCCGATCCGATCGCGCGAACGCTCGCCATCGCCCAGCGTGGATACCGGTTTGCCAGGTATCTGCTGCGCAAGTTTTTCGACGATCAGTGCACGGAGACCGCGTCGGCCCTCACGTACCAGACCATGTTCGCGGTCGTGCCGCTGCTGGCGGTGGCGTACCTGCTGATCAACGCGGTGCCCGCGCTGGCGGGCGTCGACAAGCAGATCGAAGACTTCATCTTCACGAACATCGTGCCCGAGAACGTGGGCGTGATACGGGAATACCTGACCGACTTCTCGACGCAGGCGCGTGGCCTGGGTGCTGTCAGCCTCGGCTTTTTGGCGTTCACCGCATTCTGGATGCTGCTGACGATTGAGAAGACGTTCAACCGCATCTGGCATGTCAACGAGCCTCGACAGGGTTACCAGCGTCTGCTGATGTACTGGGCCGTGCTGACGCTTGCGCCGTTTGTCGGGATCGCGGGCATCGTCATTACCGGCTATGTGCTGAGTCTTCCCTATGTGTCCGATGTGGCGGGGTCCAGCTACTTTCTCTGGGTAGTTCCCCTGACGCTCAATACCTCGGTCTTCACGCTCGTTTACGTGACGGTGCCCAACTGCTACGTGCCGTTGCGGCATGCGGTCAAGGGCGGGTTCCTTGTCGCGGTCGCGCTGGAGCTCACGAAGTATTCGTTTGGCTTCTTTGTGTCCCGGACATCGTTCGAAGACATCTACGGCGCGTTCGCGACGTTCCCGCTCTTCCTCATCTGGATCTATCTGTCCTGGACGATCATCCTGATGGGCGCTGAGCTCGTGAAGAGCGTCAGCATCTATCGTGGGGATCAGCGCGGCGCCAGCGAGGAGCATCTGTACCAGGTCCTCGTGCTGCTGGACCGTTTTTATCGCGCGCATCGGACGGGCGAGGTGGTAAAGGAATCGGACATCGCGCGGGGGTCGCTGCGTATCGACCTCGAACACTGGAACGCCTACAAGACGCTGCTCCTTGAACGTCACCTGATCCACGGTGTCGACGGAGGGTATGTCCTCGCGCGGGACCTCTCCGAGGTGACGCTCTGGGAGCTGCACCAGGCCCTGCCCTGGCCGCTGCCGCAGGACGTGAGTTGGGGTGACGCGGAGTGGGAAGTTGCCCTGTCCGAACTCCTCAGATCGATCGCGGAAGGCTCGCGGGAGCGTCTTGAATTCGACATCGAGTCGATGTTCAGGGGTGACGCGCTGGGTTCGCCTAGTGTTGTGGCCAGTCGCAAGATCGAGGCCAGGGACTGATGCGCGCCGGCATCCTGGCAATCGTCCTGGCGCTTGCGGGCTGTGCCGCGGAGCCGGACTTTCTCGATGCGCAGGGGCAGGGCCATTCCTTCGCCGCGCTGCAGGGCAAATGGATCGTCGTCAACTACTGGGCAACGTGGTGCGGTCCCTGCATTGCAGAGATCAAGGAACTCAACGAACTCCATCACGGACGCGACGATCTCGTGGTGTTCGGCGTCAACTACGATGGTGAGAAGGGCGAGGTCCTCGACCGCCAGATCGCCAGGATGGGGATCAACTTCCCAGTATTCGCGGGTGACGTGCCTGATCAGTACCGCTTCGACTTTCCCCTCGTACTCCCGACGACCCACATCGTCGGGCCCGATGGTCAGCTCCGCGAGACGTTCGTCGGGCCGCAGACGCTTGCCACGTTCGACGAGGCTGCGGGCGGCGGTCCCGGCGACTAGCGTCCTGTCAACGAGACAGGGCGCTATCGCAACACGCTCTGCAGGTGGGTAAGGACGTCCGCGACCGGCACGTCGGTCGAGGTCCCGCTGACACGGTCCACCACCTCGACGGTGCCTGACTTGAGGCCCCGGTCGCCGACGATGACGCGCCGCGGGATACCCAACAACTCGGCATCCGCGAACTTGGCGCCGGGACGCTCGCGATCCCTGTCGTCCGTCAGCACGTCGATGCCCGCGTCACGAAGGTCCTGATAGATGGCCTCGGCGGCAGCGCCGACGTCCTCGGACTTGTGCGCGTTGATGGGGATGAGCGTCACTTCGAAAGGCGTCACCGAGAGGGGCCAGCAGATGCCGTTGTCGTCATGGTGCTGCTCGACGATCGCGGCAACGATGCGCGAAACGCCGATACCGTAACACCCCATTGTCATCGTGACGGCCTTGCCGGAGTCGTCGAGGACGGTCGCACCCAGCGCCTCGGAGTAGAGCGTTCCGAGCTGGAAGATGTGGCCCACCTCGATGCCGCGGGTGAGGGCGATCCTGCCTTGCCCGTCAGGACTCGGGTCACCTTCGACCACTTCCCGCAGGTCTTCGACCTTGATCTCGCCGACGTCCCTCGACCAGTTCACGTGGATGGTATGGAAGCCCTCATCGTTGGCGCCACAGACGAAGTCGCCCAGCGCGGCGGCCGCGCGGTCGACGACCATCGGAATACTGAGGCCGACGGGGCCAATGGAGCCGATGCCGACACCGGTGGCCTTCCGGACGGCATCGGGTTCGAGCATCAACAGTGGCGCTGCCACGGCGGGGTGTTTCTCCGCCTTGACTGCGTTGAGCTGGTGGTCGCCGCGCAGGACGAGCGCGACGGCGGGTGAGTCCGCGCCAGCAACCACGAGGGTCTTGACCGTTCTGGCAGGGTCGACCCCAAGGGTTTCGGAGACATCGTCGATGGTCCTGGCATCTGGCGTCGCCACTCGTTCGGCGGGGGCTCCGGACTCCGCCTCGCGCTCCGGCGCGACAGCTTCCGCAAGTTCGACGTTTGCGGCGAAGTCGCTGTCGGTGGAGAACGCGATGACATCCTCGCCTGCATCTGCCAGCGCCATGAATTCCATCGAGGCACTGCCGCCAATGGATCCTGAGTCCGCCTGCACGGGACGGAAGGTGAGTCCGCAGCGCGTCAGGATGCGGCTGTAGGCGTCGTGCATGTCCTCGTAGGTCTGCTGGAGGCTGGCCGCGTCAAGATGGAACGAGTAGGCATCCTTCATCATGAACTCACGCGCGCGCATCAGCCCGAAGCGGGGACGCGTCTCGTCGCGGAACTTCGTCTGAATCTGGTAGTAGTTCACGGGCAGCTGCCTGTGGCTTCGCAGTTCCTGGCGGGCGAGATCCGTGATGACCTCTTCGTGGGTCGGGCCGAAGCAGAAGTCGCGTTCGTGCCGGTCCTTGAATTTCAAGAGCTGACCCTCATCGTACTTGGCCCATCGTCCCGATTCGTGCCAGAGCTCCGCAGGCTGGACGACCGGCATCAGGACCTCGAGGGCGCCGGCCGCGTTCATTTCCTCGCGGATGATGGCGGTGACCTTCTGCAGCACTTTGAGGCCGATGGGCATCCAGTTGTAGAGGCCTGACGCGACCTGGCGGATGAACCCCGCCCTGAGCAACAGCTGATGGCTCGCAATTTCGGCGTCCGCGGGCGTTTCCCGCAGCGTCGAGATCGAATAGCGCGAAACCTTCATTGTGAAGTCCTCCTGAGGAACGAGTGCACGTGTGCGCGTCCCTAAACACGATGGGATTGGAAGCGACCGGTGACATGGCGGTCAGGTTCATGCCCGCTCCTGCAACGCCCCTTCCATCAACAACCCTTCTGTAAACAGAAAGGGGCCGCATCCGCGGCCCCTTTCTTGTCCGATCTTGACCGATCTTGACCGGTGGGAAGTGGGTCAACCCACGTCCCCAACCAGCTTCGAGATCATCCCGAGGGTCAGACCATCTCTTTCAGACCCTTGAGCGGCAGGACCTTGATCTTCGTGCTGGCCGGTTTGGCCGCGATGTCCATGAGTTCGCCCGGTCGGAACGGGTTCGGGACACCTTTGCGTGCCGGACGGCGCGGTTTCTTGACCGTCTTGATCTTGAGCAGGCCGGGCAGCGTGAATTCTCCGACCGCGCCCTTCTTCACGTGGCGCGCGATGATATCGGAGAGTGAGTCGAGCACTGCTCCCACTTCTTTCTTGGAGAGGTCGGTATTTTCCGAAATCTCAGCCAGGATTGCGCTCTTGGTGTACTTGCCCTTGATTGCCGGGAGCTTTTTTGCTGCCTTCTTGGCGGCGGCCTTCTTTGCTGCCTTTTTCGCGGCCATGCATGGATCCTTGTCTTTGGGGTTTTGGGGGAGTGGTGGCCGTGTGGGGGCCGTCAGGTCGGGCCAGTTTATACATGATGGTCTGACCCCCCGCAAGGCAGCGGAGGCCGCCTATACCTGTGTTTTCCGCGAAATTCGGCCGAGTGGCCGTTGCTCAGCGGGGGCGTGCACTGTCTTGCGCGACCTGCTTCTGCAGGGGCGCGATATACGGTATAGTATGCGGCCGCTTTCCCTACGACATGCTTTTGGGACCCACCCATGCCGATCTACGAGTACGAGTGCAAAGCCTGCGGGCATCGTCTCGAGAAGTTGCAGAAGATGAGCGACGACCCGCTCGTCGACTGCCCCAAGTGCTCGAAGCCTGACCTTGTCAAACTCGTCTCCGGAGGTCAGTTCCGGTTGAAGGGTGACGGTTGGTACGAGACCGACTTCAAGACCGGCAAGAAGAAGAACGTCGCGGGAGGGTCCGGTGGCGGTTCGGACTCAGGTGGTTCCAGCCCCAGTTCCAATAGCAACTCCAGTTCCGGGTCCTCGGCGGCTGCGAGTTAACCAAGCACCAGCAATTCATACAGCACCAGGATCCGGGCACAGCACGTGGCCCGGGATATCTGCTGCGTGAACGGTTTGGTCCGGAGGAGAACAACATGAAGACAAACTCCTTACCGACGCTCTCGTTACCGACAGAGGGGACAACCTGATGACGACTTTGTCCATGCGCAGCCACTACTGCGGGGATCTGCGTTCCAGCCACATAGGCGAAACCGTGACGCTGGCCGGCTGGGTGCAGCGTCGTCGTGATCACGGCGGGGTCATCTTTCTGGACCTCCGGGACCGGGAGGGGTTTGTCCAGGTGGTGTTCGACCCTGATACGCAAGAAGCGTTTGCCCTCGCGGATCAGGTCAGGAACGAGTTTGTGGTTGGCGTGGTCGGGCGCGTCCGAGCGCGTGACCCGGAGGCGGTCAATCCAAAGATGGCCACCGGCGAGATCGAGGTGCTCGGTCTGGAACTGACCCTGCACAACCCGTCTGACACGCCCCCGTTCCAGCTCGACGAGTACAGCGAAGCGGGTGAGGACGTTCGGCTGCGGTATCGATTCATCGACCTGCGTCGACCCGAGATGCAGGAGAAACTCCGCCTGCGTTCCCGGGTCAGTCACTTCGTCCGCAACTACCTGGACGAACAGGGATTCATCGATATCGAAACGCCCGTGCTCACCCGGGCAACGCCGGAAGGCGCCCGCGATTACCTGGTTCCGAGTCGCACCCAGCCGGGACGCTTCTTTGCGCTCCCGCAGTCACCGCAGCTGTTCAAACAACTGTTGATGGTGTCGGGCTACGATCGCTACTACCAGATCGCCCGCTGCTTCAGGGACGAGGACCTGCGGGCTGACCGGCAGCCGGAGTTCACGCAGATCGACATCGAAACCTCGTTCATGACCGAGCAGGAGATCATGGATCTGAACGAGACGATGCTGAAGGTCCTCTTCAGGGAAATGGTCGATGTCGAGCTTCCCGATTTCCCGGTGCTCACCTATGCCGAGGCCATGCAGAAGTACGGCAGTGACCGGCCGGACCTGCGGATCCCGCTTGAAATGATCGACGTGGACGACCTGATGCGGGATGTCGAATTCAAGGTGTTCAGCGGTCCCGCCAACGACGACGGCGCCCGCGTAGCGGCACTGCGTCTCCCGGAAGGCGACCGCCTGAGTCGGAAGATGATCGACGACTACACGAAGTTCGTCGGTCGCTACGGTGCGCGCGGACTCGCATATATCCGGGTCAACGACCGGTCCGCAGGGATCGAGGGTCTGCAGTCGCCGATCCTGAAATTCCTGCCGGACGAGGTCGTCGCGGCGATCCTTGATCGTGTCGGGGCGCAGGACAAAGACATCATCTTCTTCGGCGCCGGCCCGGCGAAGGTCGTGAACGATGCGCTCGGCGCCCTGCGGGGCGCACTCGGGGCGGATCTCGACCTCTATACGCACGAATGGGCGCCGTGTTGGGTCATCGACTTTCCGATGTTCGATGAGGACGGCAGTGGCGGCTGGACCGCAACGCACCATCCGTTCACCAGTCCGATCGGAACGCCTGAGGAAGTCGAAGCAAATCCGGGTGCGGCGCTGTCGCGCGCGTACGACGTTGTGATGAACGGCCACGAGGTGGGCGGCGGCTCGATTCGTGTGCATCAGAATGCGATGCAGAAGGCGATCTTCCGCGTACTGCGCATCGACGACAACGAGGCGGCGGTCAAGTTCGGCTTCCTGCTGGACGCGCTCCGCCTGGGTGCGCCGCCGCACGGCGGTATTGCCTACGGCCTCGATCGGCTGATCATGGTGATGGCCGGCACGGACGCGATCCGGGATGTGATTGCGTTTCCGAAGACACAGTCGGCGACGTGCATGCTGACCGAGGCGCCGGGCGAGATTGACGAGGAACACCTGTCCGAACTAAATATCGCGCTAGTGCGGGAGAGCGAGGACTGACATGGCTGGCCACAGCAAATGGCACAACATCAAACACCGCAAGGCGGGTCAGGACGCGAAGCGGGGCAAGGTCTTCACGAAGATCATTCGCGAAATCATGGTTGCGGCGCGTGAAGGCGGCGGAGTCATAGAAGACAATCCCTCCCTGCGCACCGTCGTCGACAAGGCCAAGGGCGCACAGATGCCCAAGGACACGATCGAACGCGCCATCGCGCGCGGTGCGGGCGGTACCGATGGCGCCGATCTCGCGCGGCTGACGTATGAAGGTTACGGTCCGGGCGGTGTCGCGATCCTGGTCGAGACGATGACCGACAACAAGAACCGCACGGTGGCCGAGGTGCGCCACGCGTTCTCCAAAGGGGGCGGTAATCTCGGTACCGACGGGTCGGTCGCGTTCATGTTCGAGAAGCGTGGACAGATCAACCTCCCGCCGGGGGCGGACGAAGACGCAGTCATGGAGATTGCGCTCGATGCCGGTGCGGAAGACATCGAGACTGACGATGCAGGCTCGATCGAGGTCCTGACGACCGCTGAAGATTTTCTTGCAGTGAAGGACGCACTCGCCGCGGGCGGTTTCGAAGCGGAGACCGCGGAGGTTGCGATGGTGCCCCAGTCCTACTCCACGCTCGAAGGTGACGCGGCGGAGAAAGCGATGCGTCTGCTCGAGCAACTGGAGGACCTCGACGACGTGCAGAACGTGTACACCAATGCGGACTTCGTCTGAGCCGTTCACGAACTGGCCCCGTCCGCACCGCGGGCAGATGGCTGAACCCGGGATCGAATGGGAGTAATATCCCGCAAACCGCGCGGAAACACGCCTCATGCCACTGATTCTTGGGATCGATCCCGGGTCGCGAGTAACCGGCTATGGCATCGTTCGCGTGGAAGGTTCCCGCAATCACTACGTCACCAGCGGCTGTATTCGCACAACCCGGGGTGCCGATCTCGCCGATCGCCTGTTGGAGATTGGCGATGGGCTGACCCAGATTCTCCGGGAACACGGGCCTGAAGTAGCTGCTGTCGAACGCGTGTTCATGTCGCGCAACGCCGAGAGTGCGCTGAAACTCGGCCAGGCCCGGGGCGCCGCGATCCTGACCGCGCGACAACACGGCCTGGCAGTTGCGGAGTACGAGGCGCGCAAGGTCAAACAGGCGGTGGTCGGCACGGGCGCCGCTGACAAGGCTCAGGTACAACACATGATCCGGCTGCTGCTCGGTCTTCAGGCAACGCCGCAGGAAGATGCCGCGGATGCGCTCGCGATCGCGATCTGCCACGCGCACACGCGCGCGAGCCTGAGCGGGGTCGCATCGGATGCAACGCTGCGCTTCGGCCGTGGCCGCCTCCACGAAACGTCCTGAGTGCGCAGATGATTGGCTGGCTGCGCGGCACGTTGCGTGACAAGACGGAGTCTGGGGTCTTGCTCGACGTCGGTGGGGTCGGCTACGAGATCGACATGCCAACCCTTGGCCTCGCCCTGTTGCCGCCGACGGGTGAGCTGACTGAACTGCATTGCCATATGGTCGTGCGGGATGATCGACACGAACTCTTCGGCTTCGTCACGCGGGACGAGCGCGACGTCTTTCGCGAGCTGATCAAGGTGAATGGCGTGGGGCCACGTCTTGGTGTAGCCATCCTCTCGGGGCTCGATACCGGGCAGCTGGCGCGCTGTGTGCGCGAAGCGGACATCAAGTCATTGCAAGCCATGCCGGGCGTTGGCAAGAAGACCGCGGAGCGGGTGATCATCGATTTGCGCGACAAGCTCGACGCGTTTGCGGTCGCGCCGCCGCAGGCGCAGCCCGACCTGCCGCATGGCGGCGCGTACGAGGACGCGGAGGAGGCCCTAATCGGCTTGGGATTCAAACCTGCGGAAGCGGCGCGGGTGCTGGCACAGCTCACGGATCCCCCCGATGATGTCGAAGGGATCATCCGGCTTGCGCTCAAGGGGTTGGGGCAATGACGTGCAGGTCTCGAAGGCGAGGAAGCAAGACCGATGATTGAAGAAGACCGCCTGGTCAGTCCGCTCGAAGGGGACGGTGATCAGCGCGCCGACCGCGCGCTGCGGCCCCTGTCGCTCGGGGACTACCGCGGTCAGCCCGCCGTTCGGGAACAGATGGAGATTTTCATCGAGGCGGCACGTGCGCGCGGTGACGCGCTGGATCACACGCTCATCTTCGGTCCCCCGGGGCTCGGCAAGACGACGCTTGCCAACATCATCGCGAACGAGATGGGTGTCGCAATACGTTCGACGTCCGGACCCGTCATCGAGAAGAAGGGTGACCTGCTCGCAGCGCTGACGAGCCTCGAGCCTCATGACGTCCTGTTCGTGGACGAGATTCACCGCCTGAGCCCCGCGATCGAGGAAGTGCTCTATCCCGCGATGGAAGACTTCCAGGTCGACATTGCGATTGGCGAGGGCCCGGCGGCCAGAACGATCAAGATGAGTCTGCCGCCTTTCACGCTTGTCGGGGCGACGACCCGCACCGGACTGCTGACCGCGCCGCTCCGCGACCGCTTCGGTATCGTGCAGCGCCTCGAGTTCTATTCCGTCGAGGACCTGGCCGCCATTGTCCTGCGCGCGGCGGACCTGATCGAGATACCGTGCGATGAGCCTGGCGCCTTCACCATTGGACGCCGGTCCCGCGGCACGCCGAGGATTGCGAACCGGCTTCTGCGTCAGGTTCGTGACTATGTTCAGGTACGCGGCAACGGATACATCACGGAGCAAAGCGCGGACGAAGCGCTGAATCTGTTTCAGGTCGACGCGAACGGCTTCGACCACATGGACCGCCGACTGCTGACGACGATGATCGAGAAGTTCGACGGCGGGCCTGTTGGCATCGACAGCCTGGCGGCCGCGGTGGGCGAAGAGCGGGACACGCTGGAGGACGTCTTCGAGCCGTACCTGATCCAGCAGGGCTACGTGATGCGAACGCCGCGCGGCCGCGTGGCGACACGTCGCGCCTACGAACATTTCGGGTATGCCTCGCTCCCGCCCGGCAGGGAAGGGGCCATGGGTGACCTGTTTGAGCCGGGTGAACCGGAGGACACGGGGTCCGCCTAGCGGTCCGCACATAGGGAGAACTGCGCGCAGTGCACGAAGAAATGTCGATTCTGGAGTTGATGCTCAATGCGTCGCCCGTTGTGCAGGCGGTCATGGCCGCACTGATTCTGGCGTCGATGGCGTCATGGGTGATGATCTTCCAGCGTTACTTCAATCTGCAGATGGTCCTGCGGGAGGCGACGGCGTTCGAAACCGAGTTCTGGTCGGGCAAGGATCTGGGCCAGATTTACACGGAGACCGTCGACTCCGAGCGCACCATCGTTGGCGTGGAGAGTATCTTCGAGGCGGGCTTCAAGGAATTCTCGAGACTGCGCCAGCAGGCGGCCCGTGACCCTGAAGCCGTGATGCAGAACGTGCAGCGCGCGATGCGCGTCGCCAGTTCGCGCGAAGAACAGAACCTGGAGACCAGCCTGCCATTCCTCGCGACTGTCGGCTCGACGAGCCCCTACATCGGACTCTTTGGCACGGTCTGGGGAATCATGAACTCGTTCAGGGCGCTGGCGACCGTGGAGCAGGCGACGATTTCGATCGTGGCGCCGCACATTGCCGACGCTCTGATTGCAACGGCGATCGGTCTGTTCGCGGCCATCCCCGCGGTGATCGCCTACAACCGCTACTCCGCGCAGATCGAGGTCATCGTCAACCGCTTCGAGGTCTTCACCGACGAGTTCAGCAGTATCCTGTATCGGGCGATTCACGCGGATCAGGGAGCAAACCTCGAGGCCACCGAGTGATTGCCCGGGTCATCCGGGACAGCGGAGAGAACATTGGCTAAAGCCGCCCGACGCCGACCCATGTCCGAGATCAACGTCGTTCCGTACATCGACGTCATGCTCGTGCTGCTCGTGATTTTCATGGTGACCGCCCCGATGATGACGCAGGGGATCCGCGTGGATCTGCCGGAGGCGAACAGCCCGACCGTCGACGTGCCCGAAGACGAAGTGGTGCTGGTGGTGACCGTTGACGTCGACGGCATGTACTTCATGAATGTCGGTGAGGCAGAGGAGCCGGTTGCCCTGTCCATGGTGGGTGAGCGAACCAAGCGCATACTCGCGGCCAACCCCGGGATTCAGGTACTCGTCGAAGGTGACAGGAACCTTTCCTATGGCGTGGTGGTCAACCTGATGAACGTGCTGCAGAACGCAGGGGCCACCAACGTGGGTCTGATTACCGAGCCGCCCGGCGAATGAACGCGAAGCTGGTCAATGGATTGTCCGTTGCGCTCGCGGTCGTGCTGCACGTCGCCATCATCGGGGTGCTGCTCATGACCTGGGGTGATGCGCCCGCGGCAGCGGCACAGGTTCCCGACGACCGGCTCTACATCTACGTCGCGATGGTCAGTGAGAACCCGCACCGGGCGCGCGCCCGGGAAGAGGCCCGCCGCAAGGCCGCGGAGCGGGCCCGGCGCGCGCAGACGAAGCCCAGGGTCATTCCCCGGCCGGAGAAACCGGAGGCGCCCCGGCCGGCGCCGAAACCCGAACCTGTCGTGATGCAGGAGCATGCGCCGGCTCCCGTCGAGGCCGAGCCCGAACCGGAGCCGGCCGAAGCGGTGTCCGACGAGGAACGCCTGCGCATGGAGCAGAGCCTCGCGCTCGCGATTCTCGAAGAGCAGGAATACCGGAGGGCGGTCACCGACGATGAGAAGGCGCAGGCCTATGCCGCACAGATCAAACGCGACATCGGTCAGAACTGGGCCAGCCCGCCGAGCGCCAGAAACGGCATGCAGGCGCTGTTGCGTGTGTATCTCGTACCCACGGGGGAAGTCGTCAACGTGACCCTCGAAGAGACCAGCGGGAATGACGCATTCGATCGCTCGGCCATCCTGGCCGTCCGCAAGGCGGGCAGATTCGACGTTCCGTCTGAGTCCAGACAGTTCGAACGGAATTTCCGCGAATTCACGGTACTCTTCCGCCCCGAGAACCTGAGGCTGTAATCGTGACTCCAGGAACAGCGGCGGTCGCCGCAGGCCGTCTTGCATCGATTGTCGCAGTCCCGCAGCGGGTGGCGTGCGCGACCGTACTCGCCGTAACGGCAGCCTTTGCGATGCTGCCTGCCCAGGGACAACTGCAGATTGTCATCACCGAGACCCTCGACAAGACCGTCAGCGTCGGTGTCGTGCCTTTCGCCTGGAACGGACGCGGCCGGCTGGGCGAGGACCCGCGGGACATCGTTGCGACCGATCTCAGGCTTTCCGGTCGATTCAGCAGTCTGCCCGTCGAGCAGATGCTGAGCCTCCCGGCGCCGGGCGACGAGGTGTTCTTCAGGGACTGGGAACTGCTGCGCGTCGAATACCTGGTGCTGGGCGAGATGTCGGTCCGGGACGGTCGGATCCGGCTGACGTTCGAGCTCTATAACGTCTATCGCCAGTCTGTCGTCGTGCGCCAGACGATCGAGGGCTACCCGGGTGAGCTGAGGGACATGGCCCACCACGTGAGCGATGTCGTCTATGAAGAACTGACGGGCATCAAGGGCGCGTTCTCCACCCGGATCATGTACATCACGGCGGTGGGTGACCTCACGAACCGTGAGTATCGGCTGAACATCGCGGACGCCGATGGCCACAGGGTCGAGACGATTCTGCGGTCGGACGAGCCGATTCTGTCCGCAACCTGGGCGCCCGATGGTGAGCGAATCGCCTATGTCTCCTTCGAGAAGGACCGGCGCCCGGCGATCTACCTGGCGGACCTCACGACGGGTAAGAAGCAGCAGTTGACGAACTTTGCCGGGTTGAACGGCGCGCCGGCGTTCTCTCCCGACGGCAAACACCTTGCGATGGTGCTCTCGCGGGACGGCGATCCCGAAATCTACGTGATGAATCTGGTCAACCGCCATCTGCGGCAGATCACCCGCCATTACGGCATCGACACGGAGCCGTCGTGGACGCCGGACGGCAGTTCGATCATCTTTACCTCGAACCGAGGCGGCAAACCGCAGATCTATCAGATCAATCTCTCCAATCTTCAGATCGAACGGCTGACCTTCGAAGGGGACTACAACGCCAAGGCGAGTGTGTTGCCGGACGGCAATTCCCTAGTCATGGTGCACCGCCGCGAGGGGGTCTTTCACATCGCGTTGCTGGACCTGGTGCGGGGGCGTCTTTCCGTGCTGACAGAGACCTCGCTGGACGAGTCGCCAAGTATCGCGCCCAATGGAAGTATGCTAATTTACGCGACTCAAGTAGACGGTCAAGGTATTCTCGCTGCCGTGTCGATCGATGCGAAGGTGAAGTTCAATCTTCCGTCCAGTGAAGGCGACGTCCGCGAGCCAGCATGGTCGCCCCGCAAGCGGAAGGCATTCGTGCCAGTCGAATAATCGTCATCGTCAGTTCCGGTCAAACAAGAGCAGCTCGGCGCCCGAACATGGGTATCTTCTGTAGTCATTTGTGGTTTAATTCGCGCTTCGCAAGCAGGGCGCAACAGGAGTCAGCATGGGCATAAGAAAAACTCGCGAGCTGTTTTTGGCTGGGCTGGCAGTGCTGCTGCTGGTGGGCTGTGGAAGTCAGGACACCGGTGAGGGCGAAGGCGAGTCTGGTGCTGTAGCCGCGGAGGTGCCCGATACCGATACCCGTCGCGGAACGCCCGAGCCGACTCCGGAACCCGTCCGCGCTGTACCCGAAATTGGTACGTCTGCGGGCGGCGACCGCCGCGTGCTGATTCTCCCGCTGCCGGATTCGAACCGCACCGAGGAGCTGCAGGGGTTGTTCTACTTCGATTTCGACCAGGCGATTGTGAAGCGCCAGGGTCACGCGGAACTGAACAAGCACGCCCAGTTCCTGGGTAACAACCCCCGTATGCGGATTCGCCTCGAAGGTCACGCAGACGAGCGTGGCACCCGTGAATACAACCTCGCGCTGGGCGAGCGGCGAGCGAACGCGATTCGTGGATACCTTGTCCGTCAGGGCGCCTCTCGATCGCAGATCGAGGTGATCAGCTTCGGCGAAGAGAAGCCTGTGCGGGCAGGCAAGGACGAGCGTTCCTACGCGCTCAATCGTCGGGTGGAGATCGTCTACCGTTGATGAATCCGGGTTGCCGCATGCGGCAATCCGAACGAAAGGCGTGGCGTTGTGTCTGAAAAGGCATTGGCGGCACGCCTTTTGTCGTTCCTGCACCGCCAGCGGAAACGGAGAAAGTGATGCAGAACACTGAAGTTGCAAAGAGCCATGCAGCGCCGCGGTGCGCCGCGCTGACCGCGACGCTGTTGCTGGCGCTGCTGCCTGCCTTTGGGGCCGCCGAAGACAACCTGGTCGTCGTTGAGTCCCTGACTGACGCGGACGGGCCGGCGCAGGCAACCGGCGTCACCCCCGGAACCGGGCGGGTCCCGACGAACACGGTGCAGTCACTCGACAGCGAGATACCGTTCCAGCAGCCGGTCGTGCCCGACGCGTCAGGACTGGAAGAGGAGTACCAGATCCAGCTGTTGCAGCAGGAGGTCTCGGACCTGCGCGGGCTGATCGAAGAGCTCAAGTACGCGGTCGACATGACCAGGCGCCTGTCAGACGATCGCTACCTGGAACTCGACAGTCGTTTCCAGGCGCTGCGCGAGAGCCTGGAGTCCCGTTCGGGCGCGCCCGCAGGCAGCGTCGGGTTCCCGGGTGCCTCCCCCACCCCTGAGACACCCGACGCGGCGCCGACCGACCCCGAGCGCCGCCCGGCGGTTCCCGGCGAGTCGTCGGAGCAATCCCTCTACGACACGGCACTCGAACTCATCAGGAACCGGCAGTACGACGTGGCGATCACCCAACTCGAGGCCGTCATCGCACAGTATCCGGAAGGTGAGCTTGTGCCGAATGCGTACTACTGGCTTGGTGAGGTGTACGCCGCAATGCCGGAGCCCAACTTCGAACAGGCGCGTCAGGCGCTCGCCCAGGTCATCCGGTTCTTCCCGGAGCACAGCAAGGTGCCGGCGGCCGCGTTCAAGCTGGGTAAGGTTTATCACCTCATGGGTGACTGCACGCGGGCCGTCGAGACGCTGCAGGGCGTGATTGCGGATAATCCCGGCAAGTCGGTCGGCAAGCTGGCTGAAGCCTACTTGCGGGACAAGGTGGACTGCGGGCGCGCGGGCTGAACGATGGCAAACGCTCCATCGGCAGCGGCGGTGAGCCTGCGGGTCACCGAAATTTTCCATTCGCTTCAGGGCGAAGCCCGCACGGCGGGCCGCCCCACGACCTTTGTCCGCCTGACGGGGTGTCCGCTGCGCTGCCGGTATTGCGATACGGCCTATGCCTTCAACGGCGGCGAGGTCATGTCGGTCGATGCAATTCTGGCGACAGTCCGTCGCCACGGCGCCCGGTACGTGACGGTGACGGGCGGCGAGCCGCTTGCCCAACCGGATTGCCTCACGCTCCTCAAGGAGCTCTGTGACGCAGGCTTCGACGTCTCGCTCGAGACGAGCGGGGCACTCTCTGTGGCTGGCGTCGACGTCCGGGTTTCGAAAGTGCTCGATCTCAAGACGCCGGCTTCCGGCGAGTGCGGGCGCAACGACTACACCAACTTGGTCCTCCTGACGCCTCACGATCAGATCAAGTTCGTCGTCTGCGATCGTGCCGACTACGACTGGGCCCGTCTCAAGATTGACGAGTTGAACCTCACTGCACGGGTCAGCGACGTTTTGCTGTCTCCCGCGGTCGGCGAGCTCGATCCGGCCGAGCTGGCAGCGTGGGTGCTTGCCGACGGCGTCGATGTGCGCCTGCAACTGCAGCTGCACAAGATCATCTGGGGTGACCGCCCCGGTGTCTGAGCGGAACGCGGTCGTATTGCTGTCGGGCGGTCTCGACTCCGCCACGGTGCTCGCAATTGCGGGCGAGGCGGGCTATCGCGTGCACGCCATGAGTTTTGCCTACGGGCAACGCCATGCGAGCGAGCTCGCGGCTGCGCGACGCGTGGCGGAGGCGGCTGGCGTTGTCGAGCACAGGGTGGTCGACATTGATCTCGCCGCGTTCGGGGCATCGGCGCTGACCGACCCGGCTATCGCGGTACCGGAGTCACCTACCAGCGGGATTCCAGTGACATACGTGCCTGCAAGGAACACGGTATTCCTTGCCTATGCGCTTGCGTGGGCAGAAGTGCTCTCCGTGGAGGCGATCTACATCGGTGTGAATGCGGTCGACTACTCCGGCTACCCGGACTGTCGGCCCGAGTTCGTCGGCGCGTTTCAGGTGCTGGCCAACCTCGCGACCCGTGCCGGAGTCGAGGGTACGGGGCCGCAGATCTGTGCGCCACTGATTGATCTCAGTAAGGCATCGATCATCAGGCAGGGGGTCAGGCTGGGAGTCGACTACGCGTTGACGGTCAGTTGCTATCAGGCCGACGTCGACGGCAAGGCGTGTCGGCTGTGCGACAGCTGCCGTATTCGCGCTGAGGGGTTCGCGGCGGCGGGCGTGGAGGATCCGACTGCCTATCGGTAGTCCGGCAGCCGCCGTCGCCGCCGCTCTTGGCGATTGACAGAACCATCCGGTCGCAACCACCGGGAAATTGCCCTACTATGGCCGGCGAACAAGGATGGTTCGGGAGCGTATTGGGGCGGCATGCGGGATGCTCGCATTCTGGTGGTCGATGATGACGAGTCTGTGTGCGAATACTGCACGACGGCTCTGTCGCAGTTCGACAACGTCGATGTGACAACGGAACACCGCGGTCATCATGCGCTGAAGCTCTGCCGCAAAGGGGGCTTCGATCTGATCCTCACCGACCTGTCCATGCCGGACACTGACGGCGTTCAGATCCTCAAGGCGTCGCGGGAAACCAACCCCGACGTACCCGTCATCATCATGACTGGCTACCCCAGTCTCGATAACTCCGTCGAATGTCTGCGCCTGGGCGCGGCCGACTACGTACTGAAGCCGCTGCGGTCGGACGATCTGCTGAGGACGGTGTCACGCGTGCTCGACGAGCGCCGCCTCCAGCAGGAAAACCACCTGCTGCGTTCCCAGCTTGAACGGAAGTTTTCGACAGTCGAGATTCTCGGCAGGTCCGACGCGATCGCCAAAGTGCGCGACAGCATCCGGAACCTTGCGTCAACTGACGTTGACGTGCTCGTTTGGGGCGAGACTGGGACGGGCAAGGAACTGGTTGCCGCAATATCCATGCAAACAGCGAACGGGCGTTGAACCCGTTTGTCCCGGTCGACTGCAGCGCGATTCCGCCTCACCTCTTCGAGAGTGAGTTTTTCGGCCATGAACGCGGCGCGTTCACTGGAGCAAATCAGCGCGCCCTGGGTCTGATGGAGTACGCGGATGGTGGCACGCTGTTTCTCGACGAGATTGGCGAACTGTCGCTGCCGCAGCAGGCCAAGCTGCTCCGTGCCCTGCAGGAACGCAGCTTCAGGCGGGTTGGCAGCAGGGAAGAGGCGCCGGTCGATATTCGTTTGCTGGCGGCAACAAATCGTGACCTGAAGGAGGAGGTCGCGAACAAACGATTCCGTGATGACCTCTATTTCCGCATCGATGTACGAGATTCGACTGCCGCCCCTGCGGGAGCGCACCGGCGACATTCAGCTGCTGCTCGAACACTATCTCGATGTGTTTGGCCGTGAAATGAAGCGCAGTGGGCGTGAGCTGACGTCAGAAGTCCTGGCGGTGCTGCTCGATTACGCGTGGCCAGGAAACGTCCGGGAGCTCATCAACGTGGTGCGGCGGATGTTGGCGATGAGTCGCTGCAAGCTGCTCTCGATCGAGGACGTACCGGAGGATCTGCGCAAGAGCGTCGGCGTGCGTGAGCGCAAGACGCTGCGTGTGGAGCCCGCCGACGGGACATTCCTCGGGCAGAAGACCCGCGCGCTGCGGCAGATCGAACACGACTACATCGTCGAGGTGCTGCAAAGCTGCGGAGGCGACATTTCCGCGGCCGCACGGATCGCGCAGATGTCGCGTCAATCGGTCTACAGGATGCTGGACCGGCTCGATATCAACCCCAAAGACTTCCGGGATGCGGATCGCGCCTGAAGGACTGTTGTCGCGCTTACGTGACACCGGATCGGGCGTTCTGTCACGGTTGAGTGACATCCAGAAGCACACTTTCTCCGTTTCATGCTCGTCATGTCGCGTGGTTTCTTCGTAAACTCAAGGCGTTACGAGTTGGATAGACGGTCCCAACAGGCCGTTGACGGTCAGCGATGAGTGGCATGGAATGTGCTGATGAATCGCTAACACCGTCGACACGGGTCAGGGAAAGGGAATGAGGCTGCTGTCGAGCTATGAGATGAACGCTCTCGCCGCGTTTGAGGAAATCCAGGGATGGGTATGCGCCGCAGATTTGGGCCGTTGTCGCCTTGCCACCCTGAACAAGCTGCATGAGAAGGGCCTCCTTCTCCGGCGCCGGCTGCCAGGGAAGTACCAGCCGAGCCACAGCATCCTATTCAAACGACGAAACGAGACCTGAATCGCCACGGGCGTAGATGATCGAGTTCGAGTCAAACCTTGTTGTCGTAGTTGGACACGGGCGGCTTGGTCTGCCCGACATCGATCAGGCGCTCCATCGTGCAAGTCACCGCCCGCTCATGCGCAGCGACCTCGACATCCTCGTCAATCTGCGTGATGTCGAGCAACTCGATCTCGACCAGACCGACCTCGCGGAGCTTGCCCGCCGCGACGAGATCGCGAGTCGCAAGGTGCCGCACCCTCGGCGTGTCGCCATCGTTGCGACCGACGACTACAATTTCGGCGTGAGCCGGATGTACCAGTCGCTGTCCCTCGAGGGGCCTGCGGAGGTCCGTGTGTTTCGCGACCTGTTTCTCGCGAAGGCGTGGCTCACGGGGCCAAGGGAGCCGGACTGGCGTTCTCAGCGCCGGGACGGGAGCGACACCCAACGTCGCTGACCTGGAGTTCGACCCGCGACCCGACTGCCGTCCCGGTCCCTGCGGTCCGGTATGCTCTCGTCTCTCCGAATCGATGAGCCGTTGTTCTGTCGTGCAACAGTACGCGATCACCACCCGCAATCAGTGGTTTCAACGTCTGATCAATCTGCGTGACAGCCGACGGCGACGCCATCGTGACCGCCTGTTGTTCGTCGAGGGCGTGACGCTCATCAATGCCCTGAGCGATGAATGGCGGGTTGTGGCGCTCGCGTCGCCCGCACGGAAGCGGTTGTCGGAATGGACAGAAACACAGGTCACGCGGCTTGCGCCGGAAACACGCCTGCTGCTCGATGAAGCGTTGTTCGACGAGGTCTCCACCAAAGAAGATGCATCCTCCGAACTGATCGCGATTATCGGGGCGCCGCCGCTCGACGGTGTACGCCTGCCCGTGGATCACACCGTGCTGCTGATGGATCGACCGTCAAGCCACGGGAACTTCGGCACCATCCTGCGTGCGGCCGACGCGTTTGGTGCGGGTGGCGTTGTCATGACGGGACATGCCATCGACCCGTTCGACCCCCGTACCCTGAGGGCAAGCGCCGGGTCGTTCTTCCGGGTTCCGGTGGCCCGGCTCGACGGGGCGGCGCTGACAGGCTGGCTCGACGAGACGGGCGCGACGCTGGTTGGTACGACCGCATGGGCGGACGAACAGTTGGGGGAAGCGGCGCTGCCGGTGTCGATGGTGCTCGCCTTCGGCAACGAAAAATCCGGTTTGTCGGAACGGCTG
>MDTE01115047.1_pt1 | contig 23724 bp, 23 predicted proteins | sample 811231 | NCBI WGS metagenome assembly MDTE01 (sample SAMN05326651, study PRJNA326480) | marine metagenome | isolation source: seawater | place: Indian Ocean: Red Sea | collected 2010 | reverse complement strand
GTAAAATATTTTGGTATACTTAGTGAAAAAAATTATTTTTTAACTTTAAGTAAGTCTGATTTTGTTTTGCTTCCTTTAAACAATGCACCAGGCACTAAACTAAAAACTCTTCAATCTCTATCTTTAAATAAAATTATTTTGGCAACTAAATATGCTTTTAAAGGTATTAACATAAAAAAAAATGACAGAGTATTAATATATAAAAAAAAAAAAGATGTAATTAATATTATTGGGAAAATAATTAATAAAAAAATAAAACATATTCAAAGAAAGAAATCATTTGAAAAAGATAGGTACTATTTTAAAAATATTATTAATGAATTTTTCATAAATAATCTATAATTTCAATTATGTTAATTAAAATTTTAAATTTGAGATATATTCTAATTTTTTTATGGCTTATATTTTTTGGGTCATTAGGAGCAAAGTGGAAGTACGAAACATTAAACTTAAGTTCAATTAATGAAGTATTAAACTTGCTAAGGTTTCTTTGCTTTTTTACAATTCCTCCTATTTTTTATCTTTATTTTAAATTTATTAAAAATTTTAAATTTAACAATGATTTGATTTTAAAATGTTTTTATATAATTTTTATTTTTCAATTAGTTGGTTTTGTAAACTTTTATTATTTTAATCAAAGTTTATATGTTGAAAAACTTTTAGATAAAAATCTAATCTCAAGTGGATATAATCTTCGATTTAGCTACTCATTTTACATTGCTTTTTCATCTATTTTGCCACTCCCATTAATATGTTTATTAACAAACAGACTTAATTTATCTCATCAAATTTTAAATTTAAGTATTATTATATTAACTATTCTCACAACTGTTTTTTTAACAAAAATTATTTATGACTTTTATCAATATGATAAAATATATTTTTATCATCTTGGGTTTTTAACTTGGGGTAAAATACTTGATGTAGCAGCGCCTAGAGCAACTGGGATCTCAAAGTGGTTGTTGATTCTATATACCTTTAGTTTAACTTATTTATTTTTTAACGATAAGCACAGTAAATTAATACTAACTTTAACTATTTTACTTGGAGTATGTATATATTTGCTTCAATCTAGAACATCAATTTATTTTTTTATTTTTGTAACCTTCTTTTTATTTTTTAAAGACAAAAAATTTTTATTAAACTCGTTTAAAATTTTAGTTATTTTTTCTTCAATTTTTTTTATATCAAATTTTATAACAGAATATAAACATCGTAGTATTGTTGAAAATGTTAAAATAGAGTTATTATCTTTAGAGAATAAATTATTAACTATAGAAGATAAAATTGAAAGTGGAAATATTTCAGAAAGTAATGAATTAAAAAGTGAATTTGAAAAATTACTTGAAAGGAAAGAATTAATTGAGGCAAATAAAGAACCTAGTAGAGTCTTGGGTGATAAAGATAATTTTTCAACTGGCAGAACTCAGATATGGGCAACTTTATCTAGATATATTTTTAAAACCAATTTTCAAAATATGTTGCTTGGTTACGGGCCTCAATCTGATAGATATTTATCTGGTCAAAATGCCTCGAGTGGAATATTTTATATTTTGATTACGTCTGGTTTATTAGGTTTTGTCTTGTATATTGCAATTTATTTTAGGATATTTTATTTATTTTTTAAAATATTTAAATCAAGAAATATAATTTTTAAATCTAAATTAAATAAAAATAAACTTCAGAATTTATTCTTTTCAATATTTATTCTCATATATTTGATGAGTAGATCATTAGTAGAAATTTCATTTATTAGTTTTGGAGTTGATTTTTTATTTTTTATGATATGTTTTATTAACTTATCTAACTTTGTTAAATTTTTTGAAAATATTCAGAGTAGAATTCACTAAAATTATTAAACTGATAATTAGGTATATCTTTAGTCTTGTTTAAAATATTTTTAATATCTTTTAAACTTTCTTCAAAATTATCAAAATTTATAGGATGCGTTCTTGAAACTAATTCATTTAGCTTATCGTCAAAATTATATTTTTTTTTGTTATAAAAAATATTTACATTATTCATTAAACAATCTAGCATAAAAAAGGAGAAGGGAGTTTCATCGCTAACTATAGAAAATTTACTATTATTTAAATAATCTAAAATTACCTTTTTCTCAACTATACCAAAATATTCAACATTATTTGAGGCTTTTAAATCTGGATTATCTCCAAAAATTAGCAGTTTCCTGTTAGGAAAATTATTGGGGAATAGATCTATAAATTGCTTAAAAAAAACATCGTTTTTATTTGGATGTTTTCTATAATAAATACAAAAATCATATTCACGTTCTTCAAAAGTTTTGGATTTAAAATTTTTATTTAAAGTAAGTTCATTTAATGAAAAATTAAAATAAATTTTTGATTTTATTTTATCTTTAACAATTTCTTTTAAGCTTTCGGTTGCAAATAAAATATTGAGTTTTCTTAAATTTATAATTGCTACAGATATTTTAAATGTAGATGGCATTACATATTTTCTTAAAAATCTTTCAATCAAGCTTTGACTATTAATTTTAGTTGTGCCTGTAATTGGACCAAGAATTGTATTTGGAGGTAAAAAAAGGAAAATTAAAAAATTCCATAGAGGCAAAAAATTGGTATAGATTACTTTCCTACCGGTCAAAAAGTGAAACCATAAATATACTATACCAATAAAAGGATTAATATATTTTTCAAAAAAATTTAAATGGCTTTTACTTGAAGAAGGTTCTTTATATGAATAAACCATCTTCCCCTTAGAAATTTTAATTTTGTTATTAAGAGTTTTAATATCTATAGACAAATTTTTTTTAGAGCTCAAATAATTCAGAAAATTTTGTGCTAATTTTCCTTCTCCTTGATTGGAATTAATTTCACATGCCCATGCTTTGTATTTCTTCTTTGCGGTATTTGAGTTTATAACCCATTGCTTTTCTTCAATACTGTAAATTATATTGTTTCTATTAAATTTATTTAAAATATCTGAGTGATATTTGCTCAAGAACCAAAAAAAACCATCCAAAAAAATATGAAAATAATCTTTTATATTTTTTTTTTTTAAAAAATTTGATGCTTCCTGTAAATATGGATCAGTATTTCCAGTCTCTCTAAAAGTTAATTGATTTTCATGAAATTTAAATCCTGAAAAATAGGAATCAACTGTAAAAAGATCATTCTCTTTTGAAAAGCAGTGCCATAAGTACATATCACCACTTTTCTTTAGAGTTCTTAAATAATTTAGATCTACTAAATTAAATAATTTTTTTTTCCAGAATGTAGATTCTTGTTGAATGAAAGGTAAATTCTTACCATATACTCCCTTATATATAAGATTTCTTCTATACTTAAATGGAACTATATATTTAACTATTTCTGAATCTTCATTATAAATAACTTTTGCACCAGTTATCCAATTGATATTTTTATTATTTTCAATAAAATTTAAAACACTATCAAAAGCATTTTTATAATAAAAATCACCTGCATTAATATAAGATACAATATCTCCTTTGCATTTTGCGAAACCCTTAACTAAACCATCATACAAACCATCATCCTTCTCTATGAAATGTTCTATTTCAGGATACTTATTTTTATATTTTTCAATTATTTTATTTGTATTATCTTTTGAGTCTCCGTCATAAATTATATATTGAATTTTGAATAAACTATTTTTATTTTTTTGCTCAAGAACTGATAGCATAGTCTCTTCAATATGCTTTTCAGCATTTTTACAAACTGTTACAACACTGATTATACTTTTAGTTTCTTTCAATTATTTTATCCTTTAATATTAGTGGAATGATAACTCAAAAAATTCTTTTTAACAAAGAGACTGTAAAGCGTCAATTACCTTTAAATTTTGATAATAAAGATATTACTCTATTCAGAAATGAATTAAAAAGAACATTGAGAAAATCTTATTTGTTTCACTTAAAAAATGTAAAAATTTTCCCGGATGGTTCAATTTATCCCTTAAATATAAAAATAATCGATAATCAATTAGGATTTATAAGTATAAGTTCGTTTAAATTTTTAAAACAAATTTTTTTACTTATTATTTTTTCAAAAAATATATTTTGCAATATATTAAATTATATTTTTTTAAATCCAAAAAAAAAATTCTTTAATAAAACAATTATTGTTCATGACCGAAATTCGGAAGGATATTTTCATTGGGTAAATGATATTCTTCCAAAATTATTAATTATTGAGGAAAATAAAAAACTATCTGACTCAACAATAATCTTGCCAAGTAAATTAAAAAAAAAATTTGTTATTGAAAGTTTAAAGTATTTCTCTTTAAATTATTCATTTATAAATAAAGATGAAATTATAATTGCTAAAAATTGCAAGTATATTTCTGATATATCAAATTCAGGAAATCCAAGACCAAAAATTATTAAGAGGTTAAGAAAAAAATTTAGAAAATTAAAATTTAAAAAAAAAAATAATTATAAAAAAATATATATAAGTAGAAGATTTAGTAGACGAAAATTAAGTAATGAAAAAAAAGTAGAAGATCTTTTAAAAAGAAAGAATTTTAAAATTATATATATGGAAAATCAATCCTTCAATAATCAAATTAAAATATGTGCTAATGCAGAAATAATAATAGGACCTTATGGAGCTGGGTTAATAAATTGTATATGGCAAAAAAAAGGATCAAAAGTTTTAGAGATTAGACCAAATAATGACAATAATGCTAATTGTTTTTTCGCAGCTGCAGATGCACTTGGACTAAAGTATTATTATGTTATATCAAATAAAGAAAATTTAATTAAATCAACTAAAACATCCGATTATTTTTTAAATTTAGAAAATTTAAAAAAATGTTTAACAAAAATTGAAAAAAAATGACAACAATTAAATGTTTATCAAATATTAAAAAATTTAAATTAGAAAATAATTTTATTTTATCAGCATTGAATTTAGCTTTTCTTGGTTTTTTTTTTAAAAAAAAAATAATACCTAATAGATACTTTGTTGTTTGGCCAGATGGTATTTTTGCTTATAGATATGGATGTAAAAAAAAGATACCCGGAAGACATATCATAGAAAATCTTAATATTGATAAATCAATTAAAAAAATAATAGTTCTAGGAGATTGTTCAAAAAAAGAGATTCTTTTTTTAAAAAAAAGATATAAAAAACAAATTTTTCATTTTAATTTAAAATATACAATATCTGATAAAATAAAACCAAGTATCCCAAAAATAGAAAAAGATGTAATTTATATTTTAACACTTCCAACCCCAAAACAGGAGGAAATAGCTCAATATATTTCAGGAAAATATTCTAGTTTTAAAGTTGTATGTATTGGTGGTGGTTTAAAAATAGCTGCAGGATTAGAGCGTGAGTGCCCAAAATTATTATATAAACTAGGTTTAGAGTTTGTGTGGAGATTAAGAAGTGACTTTAACAGAAGAATAAAAAGACTATTTTTTACTTTAATTGCCTATATTTTACTAATAAATAATAAAGAAATTAAAATTAAACTTAAACATATTTAATGAGCAATATATTCAATCCACAAACTAAAATACTTTTTCATTTAAATAAAGTTGAAAAATATTTTGAAAATAAAAATCCAGATCCTATAACTATAGAAATAGATCCCTCAAATGCATGTAATCACTCTTGTCCTTTTTGCATATCTGGTCATTTACATTTAAAAAAATATAAGGGTACAGAGCTATTTAATCGTACAATGCTAGATAAAGAAGTTTTTCAAAAACTTGCAGAGGATCTCATTAAAATGCAAATAAATGCTATTAATTGGACTGGAGGTGGTGAGCCAACAATGAACCCTCATTTAAAAAACATAATTAAATTTATAGGTGAACATTCAAAAATTAAAATGGGTATGTTTTCAAATGGTTCTATGCTTGAAAAATTTGATCTTTATGAAACGATAATAAAAAATCTTGAATGGATTCGAATTTCAATTGATGCAGGAAAAAAAGATACTTACAATAATTTGCGAGTAACAAATAAGAATAATGACTTTGATACAGTCTTATCAAATATTAAAAAATTAGTAGAAATAAAAAAAAAAAATAATTCTAACATTACAATCGGAGTAGGTTTTGTTGTTACTGAAAGCAACTATGAGGAAATAGATTCTTTTACAGATATCTTTTCGAAAATTGACGTGGATTATTGTCAATTTAAGCCTGAAATCATTCAAATTGAGAGAACTGGGGAAAGAAGCAGAGACAAAGAGCAAATATCGTGTGATTTTTGGTTAAAAGAAGTTTCGGTGCTTTTAGAAAAAGCAAAATTAAAACTTGGTAATAAATTTGAATGTAACTCATACAAAATAGAAGATTTAATAGTAGATGTTAAAAATTATGGAAGGAATTATAAAATGTGCATTGGTTCACAATTCCAACCTTGCATAGGTGCAGACGGTAATGTGTATGTATGTACTAACCACAGAGGTCATAGTCAATATTCTTATGGAAACCTAAATTCTCTATCTTTTAAGGAAATTTGGGCAGATATTGAAAACAAAAAAAGAATTATGAATAAGATTAATAACATAGAGAAGTTCTCAAAATGTACACATCTTTGTAAACCTCATGAAAGTAACAAAATTCTTTGGCAAATTAAAGAAAATCTAAAAAGCGAGAATTACTTAAAAGAATTAAAAGAAAAAGTTAATGTTTTGAAAAAAAATATTAAACATCAAGAATTCATTTAATGATTTTTCTTAAGTAAAAAATAAATTTATTGAATATTTTTAATAGGTAAAAAATATTTAATTCATCTAAAAAATTTTTAACTACAATTTTTTTTCTTGAAATTAAGCTTGCTGTTAAAGGAACACCACCACCTGTGCTAGAAATAATAATTTTAGATGCAGATAAACAAAATAAATCAATTAAAAAATCCTCTCCAGAGGTTTGTCTTAATTTATTTCCTAAAAACTTACTTTCATTAAAAAAAACATTAAAACCCTTTTTTTGTAATAAATTTAAAGTCAATTTCTTTATATTTTTATCATCACAAGATAAATAAACATTTTTAACATTTGTATTTAAATATATCTTTTTATCTAAATTTTTTATAAATAAGTTTAATTGAGAATTTAAGATTGTAGTCTTTGATGGAAGCTCAAATAATTTAGTAAATAATGAAACTAATTTATCTGTTGCTCTAATGTGTACTCCAACGTATTTACTTGGTAATTTTAAATTTTTAATTTTTTTTTGGATATTTTTATTGAGATAAATTTCCCTATAAGAACTTTTCCATTTATTTAAGACTTTTTCGTAATTAATACTTTTATTAGTGTGTGGTAAATATTTCTTTATTGTATTTATATTGATATCAGAGTCATAAGAAGACATTCTAATTATAACTTTATTTTTTTTATATTTTTGTATTTTTCTTATTTTAATTTTTTTAATATTACAATGATCCGTGAATAAGAAAGGACATTCATCTGTTTTCTTTTCAAGGATATAAAACTTTTTTTTCTTGCTAAATTTTGAAAGCAAAAATGCAAATGTTATTTGTCTTAAACGATCGCAAAAACCTGAACGCATTAAAGTTGTATCAACTATTATTTCAGATCTCATACCAAATCCTTTAGCCCATTTTCAAATTTTATCTTTGGGTGCCACTTATAAAATTTTTTGAATTTTACATTTGAGGATATAAAACTATGATTTTTTGATTTACTAATCTTTCTATAAAAAACTTTTTTTTTGGATTTTAAAATTTTTTTTAAACAAAGGGCAACTTGTTGATTTGTAATTATGTTTCCTGTCGAAACATTAAATACATAGAAATTTTTTTTATATTTACTTATTTTAAAAGTTAAGATTTTTTTAATTGCAGTAATTAAATCATTTATATTGATATAATCCCTTTTGATTTTTGGATCATTAATATAAATATATTTTTCAATTTTATTTTTAAAACTTTTAATTAATTTTAAAAGATAATGGGTCTCTTTAGCACCTTTTCCATAAACAGAAAAAAGTCTTAAAATAATCATTTTTTGTTTAGAAATTTTTGAAAATTTATAGAGTAATCGTTCAGAATTTTTTTTACTTTTTCCTAATGCTTCTATTGGTTTAATTTTTAAATTTTCTTTTAAAATTTTGTTTTTATTTCCCGAATAAACGTAACAACTTGAAAAATATAAAAAGAGCTTACATTTGTTATCTTTTAAATATTCTATAAGATTATTTGTAATTTTTTTATTTCTCTGAATTTGAGCATCTCCTTCTGAGTTTTTTAAGAATGTTCTAGGGTCTGCAGCTAAATGAATTAGAGCATCTATATCTTTTGGTATGACATTAATTTGTTTTTTTAAGCTCAAATCTGCCTTTATCCATAAAATATTATTAGACCTTGTTTTTTTAATTTTAAAATTTTTCTTATTAAATATACAAATTAATTGATATTTTTTTTTTAAACTATTTATCAAGTTAGAGCCAATAAAACCACTAGCACCAGTAACTAGAATTTTTTGCATATTTTAAAATATGCTCCAATAATCTATAATTTTGTTATTTTTAAACAATTTAATATTTTTATATTTTTCACAAGTAACTCTAATAAAAATTAAATGAAATTGTTTTGCTAAATCTCTTAAATTATTTTTGTTATACATTTCTATATGAGAATATATTTTAAATAAACTTACAATCATTTTTTCACTTGTTTTAAATAGGTTAAATATTTATTTCCTATTAAATTATAATTAAAATTTTTTTTTGAAAAATTTATTGAATTTAAAGAAAACTTTTTTCTTATATTTTTTCTTAATATTAAATTATCTAATTTTTTAGAAAATTCGTTTGTATCAAATGGATTACATAAATATCCATTGTAATTATTTTTAATAAGGTCATTCATTCCCCCTATATTAAAAGCTATGATTGGCAAACCTGTCGACATTGCTTCTATAGCTACATTTGGTAAGTTATCCTGTCTAGATGGAAATATCAAAATATCACTTAGATTATATATTTTATTTAATTTCTCATCCGAAGATATTTTTTTAATAAATTTAACTTTAATATTTAATTTAGAAAATAACATAGGTTCTATTTCACCAATTATTAATAGTTCTAAATTTTTATTATTTATTTTACTTAAAATTTTAACAAGTAAATCAATTCCTTTTCTATTAGTATCAACTTTACCAAAACCAATAAATAAAAGTTTAGTAATTTTATTATCTAAATTAACTTTTTTTAAAGGTTTAAATTTGTTGTGATTAATAGCATAATTTATTTTTACAAAATTTTCTGTTTTTGAATTTTTTTTTTTAGCCAAATCGATTAGCCATTCACTAGGAGCAACTACATTTTTAAATTCTATCCTCTTTTTTCGCGATAAAATATTGTCTGATAGACTATATATTTTACTTAGCAGTTTTTTTTTCAAATTATTGCTATTTTTTTTCTCATTGAAATAATGTTCATGATTTCCTAACCACCACATATCATGAAGTATAAATACTTTATTAGCCTTAATTTTTACTATGTCCTCAATAGACAACATTTCAGCGTGCACCCAGTGAAAAAATACATAGTCTGCGCCATATAAATTAATTTTGTCTACTAAAAATTTATTAGAAAAAAAATTAAATGAACTAGCTCCATCATAAAATAAACGTGAAATAAATATAAAAAAGTAATTTTTTATTCTTAAAAAAAATTTATTTATTTTGTTAGTAGCTTCTATAATTTTTTTATCCTTAGATTGCTTCTTTATCACCATCATCTTTGAATTAACCCTAACGGATACTAAAGAATTGTGTATGTTGTAGGCAGATCTTGCAGCACCACCAAATAGGTCGGAATATGATATGTGTAATATTTTCACGATATAAAATCTTTTGATAAAGTTATATCATTTTCATTTACAAGTAATTTACCATTCAACTCTAAGAAACTAATATTATTTTTTAATTTTTTTTTTGTTTGATTAAAGTCTTCTTGCCTTTTAGATTTGGAATCTCCAGCGAATACATGAAATCCTCCTACCTCTGTTTCAAATTTTAAAGCTTTTTCTCTGATATACATAACTTTTTTTGCAAAATTAATTTGATTTTTACTTAACTTGAAAATATTTGCATCTGGATCTTCTAGAAGAAGTTTATCATAACTATTTTTTGAATTTGGTTTAAATATTAATTTGTTGTCTAATTTAGATAACATTGCATCTGAAATAATTATTGACTTAATTCCATAACAGGCTGCCTCTAGATGACTGGTTCCATTAAATGTAACTACACGTTTTGCTCTCTTAAATACCTCATTATTTGAAGTAAGATTATCATCTAAAAAAATATTTTTTGGAAATTTATTAAAAGTTTGGTTAATAATTTTATTTAGAGCTAAATATTGATTCTCTCCCCATCTTTTATAACTTGGATGTAATCTTAATGTCCAATTTTCATCAGATAAAGCTATAGTTTTAAGGGTATGTTCAATCCATTGACTATAATCAACAAAAATCCTTGATGGATCAATATCAGCATAGGGAGAATCTCGAAAAATATGTAAAAAAATTACATTGTCATAATTTAAATTTTTAAAAGTTTTTTTAGTTTTTATAATTGAGGCAATTCTGGAATCTACATAATTGCCCTTTCCCGATAGTCGATCGGACCAATATTTATCAATTTTTTTCTTTGTTAAATTTTTACAAATATTAGCAAACTTATTTTTTTTTATAAAACACCAAGAGTTATCATAATTTTTATATTGTTTATAAATTGTAAAGCCAAGATGACAGAAAACAGCATGACTTTTTTTTCTTACTTTCATTAAAAAAGCTCTGTGACTATAAACAGAATGCGCTATGAAAAAATCTTTACAATTTTGTTTTAAAACAATTTTTGCTTTAAATATTGCATAATAAGCACCCACAGAAGAAATAATTTTATTTAATATTGAGGGCTCTATATCACCATCTTTACCAATTCTAATAGCTTGGTCCCATATAGCATGTTTAACTTGATAATCATCCCAATCAAAAAGTGAGTTTTTAATCATTTTTTCTTTTTTAATCGAATTTATTCTCATTAAAGATAATGGTATTAGCACAATCATAGTGTACAAAAATTTTGCTACAGGATATTTTATAATAATTGACAGTTGATCAAGATAAATAATCTCATAGTTCTTGAGTATTTTTTTTATATGAACATTATCCAAAATTCTTTTTGATAATTGTTCTTCAAAAATAATTGTTTTAATTTTTTTTTTTTTACAATAACCGTGAACTAATGGAATAACCCATAAAAGTTGACTTTCAATAAAACCACGTCCTACAAAAATATTTTTTTTCATATTTTTTTTATTGTATTATCTGAAACTTCAAACTTTTTTTCACAGATATCCAGGTTTGAAATTTTATGAGATATAAAAATAAGCGTTATTTTTCCTTTTAAATTTTTCAATATATCAATAATTTTATTCTCAATGTCTGCATCTAAAGCGCTCGTAGCTTCATCCATAATTAATAGATCTGGATTAAAGTATAATGCTCTAGCTATAGCAATTCTCTGTCTTTGCCCTCCAGATATTCTTAGACCATCATCACCGATGATTGTATCAAGTCCATCTCTCAAATTGTTTATAAACTCTTTTAATTGAGTTATTTCTATTACATAATCTAAATGTTTTTGATCAATATCACTGTCGTTTAGTCCAATCGCAATATTTTTTTTAATGGTATCATCAAATAAAGTTGTTTTCTGAGAAACATAACCTGTAAAACTGCTTATATTAATTTGGTTTGAATTTAAATTATGATGGTCATTTATAAAGATAGTTCCAGAGTTGGGAGTTAGTAGACCAGTCATAAGTAAAACTAATGTACTTTTGCCAGAACCTGACTTTCCTTTTATTCCAGTAAAACTTCCTTTTTTAATTTCTAAATTTAAATTTTTTAAAACTTGTTTGTTCTCATCATAAGCAAAACTCACATTTTTAAACTCTAATTTATTAAAATGAAATTTATCATCTTGAAGAGTTTTTGTTTTAAAAAAATTTTTTGAAAATTCAGAGTAATTGCTTGAAAATTCAATATTTATTTTTTGAAATGCTTTTTGACCATATAAAAAACTATTGTAATAAACTAAAATTCTATTTACCGAAGGTAGAACTCGAAATGCTGCAGCTGCATACAAGGCCATTATTGGTAATATTACTGAGTTATCAAAGTTAAGAGCATACAAAGTTAAAATAATACATGAAAACAAAAAAACTCCAAAAAATTCGAGTATAAATCTCGGATAAATATTAAATAGATCAACATTTCTATCAGCGAATATGTGACTAGAATTATTTAATTTAAAAATGTCAAAAAATTTTTGCTCAACATTTCTTATTTTAATTTCTATTATGGAGTTGAAAGATTCAAAGAGGTTTTTATATTTTTTTTCTGTATAATGTGCTCTTTCAATTCCCCATTTTTTAATTTTATTTCTAGTAAAAAAAACAATAATAAAACCACATATAATTGAAACAGCTGATGCAACAAGTGATACTATTGGATTAGCAGTAATTAATAAAATAAATAAAAAACAAATAGTAAGAATTTCTGATATCATTAATAATCCAGGTACCAATAAACGCCTAACAAAAGTACCAATTTCTTCTTGAACATTTCTTACCAAAACTGCTTTATTTGAATTTAAAAAAAAATTATACGGAGATGTTAGATATTTTCTAAACAAATTATTAGAAATATCTATCTGGAGTTGATAAATAATTTTATAACAAACATAAAAACTACCTCCTAAATATATATTTTTAAATAGATAAACTAATGTAATAATTATTAAGCTAGAAAATAAAATTGTTTGTTCATTATTATTTTCAAGAATTGTTATCATAAAATCAGGAGAAAATTTTAAAAATAATTCTGAGCTGAGCAAGGACTCTTTTCCTGCTATCAAAATTGAAAATATTGGTAAAATCAATCCAACACTTAATGACTCTAATAATGCACCTATTAAAAATAAAAAAATAATCAAAAATAATTTTTTTTTATCTTCATTATTAAAAAAATTTATTATTGATGATATATTTAACATTTGTCTAAAAAAAAAATCTTTATATAATATTACTAAATATGTCCATAATTTAAGATATTTACATAAAAAAATTACTATTATTAGAGAAACTATTAAAAATCAAAAAAATTCTGTTGTTTACAAAGTTATGTTTGATAAAAAACTTTTATAAGTAAGATCAACACCTTTTTCAAAAGATACTTTTGGTTTCCAGCCCAATTTACTAATTAATTTTAAGTTAAGTTTTTTTCTTTTAACACCATCTGGTTTAGAAAGATCATTTTTTATAATACCTTTAAAACCAATTACTTTTTTTATTATTTTTGCAATATTTAAAATTGTTTTTTCCTCATCAGTGCCAACATTTATAAAATTTGATTTTCCATTTAACAATTTAATATATTTTTTTTTAGGTAAATTCATAATATTAACTAATGCTGCCGCAAGATCATCCACATATAAATACTCTCTCTTAGGTTTTCCACTTCCCCACATAATAACTTTTTTGGAATTATTAATTTTAGCTTCATGAAATCTTTTAATTAAAGCTGGCACCATATGACTATTATCATTAGAAAAATTGTCACCGGGACCATAAATATTTGTTGGCATTACACATCTAGTATCTAGCTTTGATTTTGGATATTGCATTTGAATAGCTTCACAAAGCTTAAAACCTGAAATTTTTGCAATTGAATAAGCTTCATTTGTTTTTTCGAGCGAACCCTTTAATAAATTATCCTCAGAAATCGGAATTTTTGAATTTTTTGGATAAACACAACTAGATCCAAGAAACATTATTTTTTTTACGTTATTTTTTAGACAAGCGTTAATCACATTGGTTTGTATTAATATATTTTGATATAAAAAATCATATGGAAAAGATCTATTAGCTAATATTCCACCAACTTTTGCGGCAGCTAAATAAACTTGATCAATTTTATTTTTTTTAAAAAAATAATTTACTTTTTTTTGATTTGTTAAGTCTAACTTATTTTTGGGTATTGTTATTATATTTTTAATACCTCTACGTTTTAATTCTCTAAAGATAGCAGATCCAACCATCCCTCTATGGCCTGCAACAAAAATTTTTTTATTATAATAAGACAACTGTATATTTTTTAGATAACATATATATAATTTTTTAAATTTTGCTATGAAAAAAATTTTAATAACTGGGTCCGGAGGTGTTCTTGGCAATTCTTTTAAAGATAAATTATTTATTAAGAAAAATAAAGAATATAACTTTATTTTTAGTAACTCAAAAAAGTGTGACCTTAGAGACTATACAAAAACTTTAAATTACATAAAAAAAATAAAACCTGACTATATTTTTAATCTTGCTGCTGCTAGCGGTGGCATAAAATATTCTCAATATAATCACGCAACTTTACTTAGAGATAATATATTAATTAATTTAAATATACTTGATGTATCAAAAAGATTAAAAATTAAAAAAATAATTTTAACTTTGACAAATGGCATGTATTCAGAAAAAACAAAACAACCTTATAAAGAAGAATCTATTCATGATGGATATCCACCAAAAAATAATTATGGAAGTTCTTTTTCAAAAAGATTTATTGACCCAGCAATAAAAGCATATAGACAACAATTTAAACTGAATGTTATAGGATTAATATTACCAAACCTATTTGGTCCTAATGATAATTTTAATTTAAATGATGCCACAATGCTACCTGCTACGATACATAAAGCATTTATTGCAAAACAAAAAAATAAACCTCTTGTAGTTTGGGGTGATGGTAAACCTAAGAGAGATTATGTTTTTGTAAATGATGTTAGAGATATATATATGTGGGCTTTAAGAAATTATTCTGATGAAAAGCTAATAAATGTTGGAAGTAGCAAGTATTATTCAATTAAAGAAATTGTTTATTTAATTTGTAAACACATTGGTGTAGATAAAAAGAAAATAATTTTTGATAAGACCAAGCCACAAAGTGTCATTAGCAGAAGAGTTGATACAAGTTATTTAAAATCACTTTATAAAAATAAATTTACTGACCTTGAGTACGGAATTAAAATAACATCTATTTGGTTTGAAAAAAATTTTAAGAAAATAAATTTAAAATCAAAGTCTTAATGATTTTCGCGTAATTTTTTTCATATCTTCTAATATTGGTTTAATTGAGTATTTTGATTTATAAAAAGTAAAAGTTTTCCTGGCATTTTTTTTTATTTTGAATCTTTTTTTTTTATTTTTAATTGCAAAGTATGTTAAGTCTGAAATTTGTTTTGCGTCTTTACCTACAAAACAATTCTTAAAATTTTTAATTTCAGGAATACCTATTGAGTCACTTTTATGAATAATACAACATCCATAATTAGCAAATGCGTTTAAAATCCTACATCTTAATCCTATCTCTGCTGGATTTGGAAATAAAACTATATCAGAAAGATTTATTTCTTTGTCCAAGTCTTTTACAAATCCTCTAACAATTATTTTTTTATGTTTGGCAAATTTTTTTAAATTTTTAGGTAAACCACCCTTTCCTATTACATGGATTTCATAATCAAAGTCTTTTAATTTCTTCTCTAGTAAAGGAAACACTTCATGGAATAAATAATTTAATGAAATTAGAGTTGATGTTCCTTCAAAACTACTAAGTTTTGTTAATATTTTAATTTTATTATTTTTTGGTTTAATAATTTTTTTTTTATGATCAATAAGAGTTACTCTATAAAATTTATGATTGCTGTTAGAAATTTTTTGTTTAAACCATTTTGAGTATTGATAACACCACGATCCGCTTTTATCAGCATTTTCTAGAATCCTTACCATAATTTTTTTTTGAAAAAATGAAATCCAATAAATACCTAAAAATCTTACTAAATTTCTTAAGTTAAATTTGTGCTCTGGATTAATTTTTTTTGCGTATTTTAATCGTGTGATATGCGGAATATGAAGCATATCTCCAGCGAAAGAAATTTTAGGATAATCTAAATCCATTGCTGTTATTGCTTCAGCAAAATTAAAATTAATAATTAAATCAGGATTTATTTTTTTAATAAATTTTTCAACTTTTTTTTTTAATAAAATAGATGGGAGTATAAATTCATCTTTTGGTTTAATTAATAGATATGGATTTTTAATTAATTCCCTAGAAATATTTTTTCTTTTAGGAACTTTAAAAGTTTTTATTTTTTTTACTAACTTATTAAGATGTTTAAGATTTTTTTTATTCCCAAAGTTTTGGTATTCTCTGTTTTCACAAATTCCACAAATATTTATTTCATGACCGTGTTTTTTTAACTCATAGATTAAACCATATGAATGTTCTGCGCCTCCATGTGAATTTAACTTTGGTAAACAGTGTGTTAAAAAAACAATTTTCATATTGATGATTATGACTAATAAAACTCTACCATATCATCTAATCCTTTAAAAATTTTAATTTTTTGTTTAAAGCCAAGTTTTTTAATTTTATCTATTTTTGGAACTCTTCTTGTTGTGCTACCTTTTCTTATTGGACCTTTTATGATTTTTGATTTAATTTGAATTTTATTCATAATTAAACTCACTAGCTTATTGATAGAAATTTCTTCTGAGGTTCCTATATTGTAAACATTTAAATGTCTTCCCTTTTTTAGAATTAAATCAAATGCTTGAATAAAATCTGAAATATGCGTGAAAGCTCTTGTCTCATTTCCACTACCTTGAATAACTATTTTTTCATTATTTTTTGAATTTCTTACTTTTCTTATTAATTGTGGAATAACATGTTGATTTCCCATATCTGATCCATAAATGTTGTGAGGCCTAAAGATAATCATTTTTTTAAAAAATTTTTTACCAAAATGCTGACAAAGTAGTTCACTTATTATTTTTCCACCTCCATAAGAAAATCTAGGATTAGATAGTTCTGGAACTATCAGGGGTATTTCCTCTGGCGTTGGAATTATTTTTGGTTTTTGATAAACTTCTGAACTAGAGGCTAAAAAAAAATTTTTTACATTATTTTCTATCGCTGCATCTAAAATATTGATAGCTCCTTTTACTGCGATATCTAAAACTATCTCGGGTTTTGTATAAAAAAATTCTGTCCCATTTACATAAGCTAAATGAATTATAGTATTCATTCCCTTCGACACTTTAATGACTTTAGATCTGTCTCTAATATCAATTTTAACAAATTTTATTTTATTTTTTAAATCAATAAGTCTGTGTAAAGACCCTCTTTGATTATTATCCATTACCGTTACATCAAAACCTCTTCCAACTAAATATCTAACTATTGCTGAACCTATAAATCCAGTACCCCCAGTTACTAAATACTTTTTTTTCATTTTAATCACCAAATGGTATGTACTCTATTTTTCCACTTTTATTTATTTTTTTTTTATCTTTTTCAAATAAACTCCAACAGTCATAAATAATTCCATTTTTTTCATTTTTTTTGAAAATTTATGAATTTTAAGATTTTTAAAAATCTTGTGATTATTTAATATTAATACTAAATCGGATTTATAAAACATCTGGGTAATATTTTTTGAAAATTTTATTTTTTTAGGAAAGTTTGATCTCAATTCACTGTTAGAAATAACTGGATCATAACCATAGAATTTAGCTTTTTTAAAAACTCTATTCAAATTTCTAACAAATTGAATTGATATTGCCCCTCTTAAGTCACTAGTCTCTGGATCGCCCTTAAAAGCAAATCCTAAAATAGAAATTTTTAAATTACTTTTTTTTTTTATTTTCGACTTAATCTTTTTTAATATAAAATGAGGTAATTTCTCATTTAACTTTCTTGACTCAAGTGAAATTTTTGGTTCAAAATTGCATTTTTTCAAACTTTCGCCCAATATATATGTGTCTTTTGCCAAACAAGGTCCTCCAACTGGTCCAGGAAGAGGTATATTTGTTCGTTTATAGTTTTTCTTTCCTGCAGTAATTATTTCATTTGCACTAAGGCCTAAATTAGATGCAATTAGAGCTATCTCGTTTGCAAACGCAAATGAGGAATCTCTATAAGTATTATCTACTATTTTCAAGAGCTCTGCTGCTTCAATACTGGACAAGGATATGGTTTCTTTTGTAACTGAAGAGAACAATTTTTTTGATACTCTCAAAGATTTGCTGTTAATTCCTGATATTATTTGTGGCAAACTTGATAATTCGTCTAAAGCCTTACCTTCCTGTGTCCTTTCAGGGCAATAAGCGATATTAATTTTTTTTCCAGCTTCATCAAAATGTTTAAAAACTATATCTCTAGTAGTTCCAACTTTTACTGTTGATCTAAGTATTATAGTGTCACCATTTTTAAGAATAGAAATTAATTCTTTACAAACATTCTTTATATAATCTATTCAAAATTTTCCTTTATTATCAAGAGGTGTTCCAACAGTGATTATATAAATATCTGAAATGACATCTTTATTTATTTTATTATAAACTTTAAATTTTTTTTTTTTTAATACCTTTTTAATTTTAGTATTAATTCCTGGTTCGTAAAAGTGAGAATGACCTTTTTTAATTTGTTCTAATACTTCATTTTTTTTTTCAATACCAACTATATTAAAATTTTTTTCTGCTAATTTAATCGCTAAAGTTAAGCCTACATATCCAAGGCCTATTACACAGACATTGTTTTTTGTTTTTGATTGTCTCATTTTAAAATATCTTTTAAAATTTTACCTGAAGAAATATTATGTTGAATTAAAAATTCTTTATGTGATCCATAAAAATGCTTAAATTCGTCTTTTAAAGTGTAAGAAATAATCTTATTTTTATTATTTATATCGTTTGAGAATGCTTTAATCATCATACTCAACCCACCGTGTTTTACATGTTCCTCAATGATAATAAGTTTTTTATATTTTTTCATTGCATTTTTTAGACCTTTATAATCTAAAGGTTTTAGTGTGTGACAGTTTATTAAAGAAACACTCTTAAATTTTTTTAACTCATTGTAAACCTCATTTGCAATTTTCATTGCATTTCCATAAGTGATTATCGCAATCTCATTGCCATTATGGATATATCTTAATTTTCCAAATTTAAATTTCTGCCTAATATTTTTTGTATAATTTGGTTCTCCTGCTTTGCCTATTTTTAAATACACCGGCCCTTTATTTTTTTTTATACACCAGTCCATAGCCTCTTCTAATTCTTCAGGATCACAAGGACAAAGTATCTGCATATTAGGTATGCTTGCTGCTATTGAGACATCTTCTATCGATTGATGCGTAGAACCTAAATTAGTATATAGACCACCTGATCCCATACCAACTATAACTACTGGAATATTTTGATAACATAAATCTACTCTTACGAATTCAAACGGTCTGTATAAGGCAAAGGTTGCAATCGTATAACAAAAGGGTTTAAATCCTTTCATCGCTAAACCAGCAGCTACTGATATCATTGACTGTTCAGCTACACCGCAATTTATAAATCTTTTTGGATTTTTTTTTTCAAATTTGTTTATTGGACCACCGGGTGAAATATCTGAAACTATAAGACAAAGTTTTTTATCTTTTTCAGCTAGTTTTGAAAATACCTTTGCAAATTTATTTCTCATTAAACTACCCTTAATTTATCTAAAGCTTTAAGATACATTTCTTTAGATAAATGCTTGTAATGCCAACTAGGATCATTTTCCATAAAATCTACACCCATACCTTTTGTAGTGTTTGCAATTATCATTAAAGGTTTTTTTGATTTTTTTTTTTTTATACATTTTTCTATTTGATTAACATCATGTCCGTTGCAACTATAACATTCCCATCCAAATGATTTGACTTTATCTTGAATGGGATAAAAATTAGGGTGATATTTTTTTGTTATTCCAAAAGATTGAGACCCATTATGGTCTAAAAAGCAAATGATGTTGTCTAATTTCAAATTAGATATCATCATTAAAGCTTCCCATGTAGAACCTTCTTGTAGCTCTCCATCACTTATTAAAACATATACCCTCGATTTTTTTTTATCTAGCCGAAAAGCATGCGCAATACCAGCTGAGAGGCCTAAGCCGTGACCAAGAGAACCTGTTGATGCTTCAATACCAGGATTCCCAAAATCTGGGTGTACTCCCAAGATACCATTTTTTGAAGAATACAATTCTAAATCTTTATTTTTTATTACTCCAATTTTGTTTAATAGAATATATAATCCTACAGCAGCATGTCCTTTTGACAAAATAAATTTATCTTCTTTTTTTTTTTGATTAAAAAAAATAAAATCCATAATCTCAAATGAAGAAAAAGATCCACCAATGTGAACTGAAATTACTTTTTGACTTATGTCTAAAAGTTTTTTTCTGTATTTATAACATCTTTGTTTTGACTGTTTAATATCTGTTTTTAACATATTAGATTTTTTTTTATCATAATTAATCCTAATAAAGTCATTTTAAAAAGTTCATATAAATTACTTATTCGAAAAATATATTTAATCTAAAAAATAATTATTTTTAATGTGATCTCTCAATTTATCTGCAACCGGTTTTTCGATATCTAAAACCTTTTTTTCATGACTTTCATTTAAAGCCTCTTCTATGGCTCTTACACCTCCACAAAGCCTTGTGAAACCTTCAGGTGTTAATGAAGCAGCTTGATCACTACCATAAAGAGTTCTATCAAGTGTAAAATGTCTCTCTAGAGAGGTAATTCCTAATGCAGCCGCTGCATAAGATATAGCTAATCCACTTTTTTCATGACCACTGTAACCAACTGCGCAATCAAATTTATCTTTAAGATGATTAATCATCTTTAAATTAGCATATTTGTTTTCAAATGGATAAGCTGAAACACAATGCATTAGCTCAAAGTCACAACTTTCAGATCTGAAAATCTTCACTGCTTTCTCGATATCGCTGTAATTACACATTCCTGTGCTTATGAAAGTATATTTTTTTTCTTTAGCTACTTCAGTAAGAAATTTTTCATCTATTATCATCGCAGAAGCAATCTTATTATATTTAAAGTTATATTTTTTTAAAAATTGTAAGCTTTTCAAGTCCCAAGCAGAAGCAAACCAGTTAATATTAAGATTTTTGCAATATTTATCAATCTCATCATACTGTTTTTCATTAAATTCTAGTCCAAGCTTTTGATCTCTCTGTGTTTTACCCCATGGACTTTCTCTTTTTTGGTTTAATGCACTTTCAGAATAAACTAAATCAATATCTCTCTTTTGAAATTTTACTGCATCTGCACCACAATTTTTCGCACTAGATATCATCTGTTTTGCTAGATTGATGTCTCCATTATGATTTATTCCAATTTCAGCAATAATAAAAATTTTCATATTTTTATACGATGTATATAATATTCTAATTAAAATGATATGATAAAAAAAAAAATAATTGCAATAATACTTGCTAGAGGTGGCTCTAAAAGTATTAAAAATAAAAATCTAAAAAAAATTAATAACAAGCCCTTGCTTCAGTGGTCATTAGATCATTGCAAAAATTCAAAAAATATTAGCAGTATCTGGCTTAGCTCAGACTCAAAGAGTATACTTAAACTAGGAGAAAAAAATAAAATTAATATAATTAAAAGACCTTTAAAACTGGCTAGAGATCGCTCTTCTTCAGAAGTGGCTTGGCTACATGCTATAAATTTTATTGAGTCAAAAAAAATAAAATTTGATATAGTTTTAGCAATTCAACCAACCTCTGCAATTAGAGGGGATAAAGATTTTGATAATGCAATTAATTTATTTGTTAAAAAAAAATATGACTCACTATTTTCATGTTCAGAAATATCGGATTATTGTGTTTGGGAGATAAATAACAAAAAATTAAAATCTTTATACGATTATAAGAATAGAAAGCCAAGACAACTAATTAGAAAAAAATATTTAGAAAATGGATCATTTTTCATATTTAACAAGGAAAAATTTAAAATTAAAAAAAATAGATTTTTTGGAAATGTTGGATTTTATTTACAAGAATACTATAAAAGCTTTCAAATCGATGAACCTGAAGATATACATATTGTGGAAAGCGTTTTAAAATATAAAAAAAAATTTAAAAAATGAGTCTTTTTAAAGATCAAATTTTAGAGTCCATAAAATTAAAAGAAAAATTATATCTTTTGAAAAATGATGTAGATAATGCAGTGCATTTAGTTGCAAAAACTCTAGAAAAGAAAAATAAAATATTAATATGTGGAAATGGTGGCTCAGCTGCAGATGCTCAACATTTATCAGCTGAATTTCTAGTAAGATTGAGACCGCATATAAATAGAAAACCTTATCCTGTCATTTCCCTTGCAATGGATACCTCTACTATTACTGCTTGTGCGAACGATTACGATTTTAAACACTTATTTGCAAGAAATTTACAAGCATTGGCAGACAAAGGAGATTTACTAATTTGCATTTCGACCTCTGGAAATTCAAAGAATATAATAGAAGTTTTAAAAATGGCAAAAAAATTAAAAATAAAAACTCTAAACCTTTTAGGAAATAATGGAGGAAATGCAAAAAAATATTCAAATAACAATATAATTATAAAGAGCAAAAATACTGCCAGAATTCAAGAAATGCATATTTTTTTAGGTCACTTCATTTTTGAAAGTGTTGAAAATAGACTTATATCTTCTAGATAATAACTAATTTAAAAACTCTTGCTCTGGTGGATAGATTAAATTTACACAATCATTGCAAGTTTTATCTTTATAAAATTCACCACTTTTGTGTATTTTTCTTATTTCGTTCATTTTTTCTGAATTCCAAGCATCGTAAATGGTTCCAGTTCTAATAGATCCTAGCTTAAGATCTTTATTAAAACTTACACAGCACGGATACATAAATTCATTTCTAAATGTAAGTCTTTGATATGGTTGAACACAATGAAACTTTTCAACTGGTTTTTCATGGTATTGATCACTGGCATAATAATATTTATATTTTTCTTTATTAGTAGTAGGTGGCATAAATTTTTGTATTGAGACTGAGTCAACTTTATCTCTCCAAAAATCTATAAACTCATCTACTTCGTCTTCATTTTGTTTTACTTTACAAAAACTAACACCAACTACAGGCAGTTTATATCCACCTTTTTCTTTTAAATTTAAAAAATCTTCAATATTTTTAATAACTCTAGGTAGAGGTATACTGCCAACTCTTACTTTTTTATATGTTTCTGGTCTTATTGCATCTAAACTGAACCTTATCCTAGTCAAACCAGAATCTAATATCTGTTGAGCTCTTTTAATAGGTAAAGCAGACCCATTATTATTTAACATAATATCTATAAACCCTTTTTTGTGTGCATATTCTATATACTTATGAAGATCTTTGATCAAAAATGGTTCGTTATTACCTTGGGGTGAAAGCGACGGACACCCGTATTCAGATCCTTCATCTACAATCTTTTTAAAATCATCAAAATTTAAATATTCACCCTCATAATATTGATCAACCTCTTTTTTATGTCCAATAATACAATGTGGACATTTATAATTACATTCTTGATTCATATCTAGTTGTAAAAATAATGGAAACTCAGTAATAATTTTCATATTATTTGCATCATCCCATTTTTTTCTATAATCAATAAATTTTTGACCAAGAATTTTCCCAATTTTAACGTTAATATCTTCATCATTTGAAAGATGTCTTACTTTTCCATCGGTAGAATATTCTTTAGACTTACTTTTAATTATATTTTTTGTCATAATATATTTGCAGTCTTATATTAATTTTAATTATAT